>JGI24709J26583_10000367_pt1 | contig 37952 bp, 44 predicted proteins | sample BioPla2DNA1_FD_26583 | JGI IMG/M metagenome (IMG submission 26583) | reverse complement strand
TTGTTAAGAGCCAAATCTTCAAGTTCAGGAATTACTGTATATTCCCATCCACCAGAATTTTCAGTGCTCATCATAGTTGTTTCCATTGATTCAAGAAATATTAAAATTAAATTTCTTTTATTTTTAGGAAAGGTAATTTTAACATCCTTAGGGTCAACATATTCTTCATGAATAAAATCTGAATCAGAAGCAAATGTTTCCATATACTCAGCAAAACCTATTTTATTATAAGAGTAAGTTATGGATCCAGCTAAAAGCACTATTAAATACACTGATTTTAATATATTGATATTAAATCTTTTATTCTTAGTTTTATTAATAAATATTATAGGTAATAGGGCTAAAATAAATATTAATACAATAAATGGAAACGTTTCCTTAAAATACTGCTCAATAACAGATAGATCCGCTCCACCTAAACCTGTTTTTATATAAAATAATATTTCATCTAAGGTAGTATTCTTATAAGCTACATAGTAGAACTGCGTAGCAGTAATTATAATGGTACTAATTAAAATTATTATTGATATTATTGAATAATTTATTATTTTTTTCATTTTTCACCTATTTAATTCTATTTATTATTTTACCTTTTCTGATTATAAAAATTAAGGGAATTTAATAATATATTTATATTACTTTATGTGATGACTTTCCATTATATAATATCATAATACTTGCGATTAATGTAGGGACTTTTTCCTATATTAATTCAAATTAGTGCAAAAAAAGGTGGCTCAACCACCTTTCATTCTTCTAAATACTATTTTAAAATCTTCAGTGATTATTTATTATTCTGCTTTCTTATTCATTAATATTACAGAAACCTCATCTAAGCTTATTTCAGATTCGAATTTACCTGAGGAAACGATTCTTTACAAAGCAGACCATATCACCACAAATTCCAACGATTTCTATATTTTTGATAACAGAGTACCTAAAACTATTCATATATCAAATTCATTAAAACACTACCTTAACTTTACTTTATCTTTCACTTAAAACTTATTTACTATTTAAGAACACCATATTTTAACCTTCAAAAATAGCCATAGGCAAATTATATCAATGCCTATGGCTATAAACATTATTTACTTATGGTAAGGTTCTCCGTATCAGTACCTAGTGAGGTTTTTTATACTAGAAATAAGAACTCTAAATATTAAAGTTCTTATTAATTATTTTAAGAAAATCTTTTGGAATACTTTAAATACTAAACTAGCTACTAAAACGAAACCACTTATTTTAGCTATAATTCCCATAAAACTTAAAAAGCTAGATGTTATCGCCCCTAAAATAAGTAAAAATATAGCAAATAATATAATCTTTGATAATAAATCATCAGATTCTGCTATTCCTCCAATAATAGCTATAACTATTACTATTCCAATTATCCACCACATAAACTTACCCTCTCCTTTTATTTAATTTCAATAGTTTATATTATATATATATTATCATTTTACATTTTACAATAATATACGATTTTTTTCTACTTTATTTTTCATATTATAAAATAATATCCAAATTTTATACACTCACCTCAATATTTCTTAACATAAAAGAAGAGATAATACTATTTATCTGTATAAGAATTTAATTCTAATACTTGTTTGTTCCAATCTCTTAACGCAAAATAAAATCCGACTAAGTCTTGATGAAATCATTCATTTGAATAAATCTTGTAGGCCTTCTATCTAATTTATTAAATCTACTATTCCCCTTCTCTTTCATATCAATATAAATTTGTGCACTTATAGTCTGCTATGGCATTTTTCCACTTATACTAACCAAAGAATTATATTCTTTTTTCACTGTATAATCCCATAATTCTTCTATAGACATAGGATTATCTGATTTTGTTAAAATTTTTATTAACTTTTTTTTATTTTTATAAATTCCCCTCCATATACACTTCATTTTAATTTTATTGCTCCCTTATTATATTTACCATATATTCCATTATTGTTTATAATATAATATTTTATTAATAAAAATAGCCCTAACCTAGAAATACCCATAGTTAAAGCTAAAAACCTCATTTACTTATGGTACGCTTCATTTTTCATAATTCTAAATGCTCTATATATTTGCTCTAAAAGCATTACTCTAAATAATTGATGAGGGAAGGTCATTTTTGAAAAGCAAAGCTTATAATTTGCCCTACTTATAACTTTCTTAGAAAGGCCAAGACTTCCCCCTATTACAAAGGCTATATTAGANTTCCCAGTAACTCCTAGGTTTTCTATATAACTTGAAAACTCCTCTGAAGTTATTTCCTTTCCCTTAAGGTCTAAAGCAATTACAAACATATTATCTTTTATTTTAGATAATATTAATTCCCCTTCTTTATCTTTTATTTGAAGTTCTTCCTTCTCGCTTGCATTATCAGGAGTTTTCTCATCATTTAACTCTATTATTTCTACCTTACAATATCTACTTAATCTTTTTTTATATTCATCAATTGCAGCTCTTAAGTATTTTTCTTTAATTTTTCCTACAGATATTATTGTTATATTCACTTTGAAAACTCCTTTTATGTTTGCTTTAGTTTAAACTTCAGAAAAGTCCTCTACGTCAATTATTGTTCCAGCATTATTATTTATATCTTTTTTCTTCAAATAAATTCTAAGAGTGTTAGAGTCATAAACAGCCTTTATAGTTCTTTCATCAACATTGGGAACGTAATAGGTTTCTTCTAGAACACTTCCCTCTTGATGAAAATACACNATCATATCTCTACCATTATTGAAGTTAAGGTTTTTCTTTACGGAAATCTTTATGTGGTCATTTTCATAATCTACATCAATGTCCTTTTTATTTATTCCTAAAAGCTTACCTTCTATTAAATATCTATCCTCATACTCTCTTAATTTAAAATTTGATTTTTCTTCAATAGTATTAATTATTGAGTTTACTGCATCACTATTTAAAACATTATCTATAATATTATTTATTAAGTCTTCATTTTGTACTAAGGTTGTAAGTACTTGATTAAAAACTGTATTAAAGTTTCCAACTATAGAACTTATTATACTATTAATATCTTGATAATTATTATTATAATTATCCTTTATATTTTTATTAATATTGTTTTCGCTGGAATCATTGTTTGTATAAAAAGGAAACATACTATATATTTCACTCCTGCTTCAAAAATTCTTATATTAATATATCTATTTAATAAAAGAACTTTTGACACATAATAAGCTAGCAAATCTAAATATTAAAATTTACTAGCTTAAATATTAGGAATATGAATATAAATTTATTTTCCACAACACTTTTTATACTTCTTACCGCTTCCACATGGACAAGGGTCATTTCTACCTATTTTATTTTCATTTCTAACTATAACTGAAGATCTATATTGTTTTTGTATTTCTTTTCTTTTTTCTGGTGAAAATATACCTTCCCATTGTGGTAATGTATATAAGTATTCTGCTTTTGCATCTAACATATTATAATATAATTTTTCTAAATCTAATTCAAAAGTGATTTGTTCTGTTTCAGTTACCTTTTCTAAGTCAAGTGGATTCTTTAAACTATCGTTAATACCATCAACAAATCCCATGATAAATTCTGAAGTTGTATTATACTCTTTAGCTAAATCTGAAATTGTGAAAACATACTCTTCCTTATGCTTTGATAGTATGTCTCTATATATGGATGTTTCTAATTCCATATATTCATTCCAGAAAGCCTTCTCTCCTTTTGTTTTAACATAATCAACTACCATATCTGTCCATTGCTTATATAAGCTCATAATATAATCTCCTTTTTCTATAAATTTATTAAAATTCATATTTATTATTTCTATTTACTATTAATATAATATGTCCCTGAAAAATCCTACTAATAAAATCAACCTAGATTTCAATTAAGTTGCTTGGACCATTTCTATTTGCCATAGTTATACTTATATCTTTTCCAGTAATGCCGTTTTCTCGTAAAACTGAGCATACCGTTTCAAAAGCTAAATCAGGATTATTATTAGTTCCACTTAAGTGTCCTAATATTACCTTTCTATGTAATTTACTGCGAACTAAGTCAACAATAGCCTTACCGCAATCTTCATTTGATAAATGACCAACCTCACTTAATATTCTTCTCTTTAACACATATGGGTATGGCCCAAATTTAAGCATATTTACATCATGATTACTTTCAAATAATAAAATATCTGAATCATTTATATTATCTTTAATTTCTTGCGTATATATACCAAAATCAGTAGTTACACTTATTCTTTTTCCATTACTATGAAGTACATATCCTACTGGAGCAGCTGCATCATGAGGTATATTAAAGGACTTTATATCTAAATCCTTTATAGTTTTTGTTGATCTTCTATCCATTATCTTTATATTATGCTCTTTTATTTTTCCTATGTTCTTCTCCATGGCTGCCCATGTGTCTACATTTGCATATATTGGTATATCATATTTTCTTGATAAAACCCCTATACCCTTAATATGGTCTGAGTGTTCATGGGTTACAAATATACCATCAATTTCTTCTGGTTTTTCTCCTATGCTTTGTAACGCATCTCCTATTCTCTTTCCAGGTAAACCGGCATCAATTAATACTTTTGCATTATCTGAGGCTATAAATATGCTATTTCCACTACTTCCACTATATAATGAACAAAACCTCATTCCTTTATCCCCCATGTTTGAACTACTCCACTACTCTAGCTATATTAGCACCTAAAGCAGTAAATTTATCCTCTATGTTAGGATAACCTCTATCAATATGCTCTATTTCTAATATTTCTGTTTGACCTTCTGCTACTAATCCAGCTATAACCATAGCTGCTCCTGCTCTTAAGTCTGTTGCTATAACTTCAGTTCCACATAACTTTTCTACGCCTTCAATAATAGAAGTTCTTCCTTCAACTTTTATCTTAGCTCCCATTTTATTTAGTTCATCCATATGTTTAAATCTATTTTCCCATATGCTTTCTGCAACTATGCTCTTTCCAGGAATAATACTTAAAAGAGTTGACATTGGCTGTTGTACATCTGTTGGAAAACCTGGATATGGAGCAGTTTTTACATTAACTCCCCTTAAGTCTCCATCTACATATACTCTAACGCTGTCGTCTCCCTCTTCAATTTTAGCTCCCATTTCTGTAAGCTTTGCAGATATTGATTCTAAATGCTTTGGAATTACATTTTTTATTGTAACATCACCCTTAGTTGCAACTGCTGCAATCATAAATGTTCCAGCTTCTATTTGATCTGGTATAACACTATAATTGCATCCAACTAATTTTTCAACACCTTTAATTCTAATTACATCTGTTCCAGCACCCTTTATATCAGCTCCCATGGAATTTAAGAAGTTTGCTACGTCAACTACATGAGGTTCCTTTGCAACATTTTCAAGTACTGTAGTTCCTTCTGCTAATGTAGCTGCTATCATTACATTTATTGTTGCACCAACTGAAACTACATCAAAGAAGATATTAGTCCCATAAAGGTGTTCTGCTTCAACTGTAACTGCACCATGTTCAATAGTAACCTTTGCACCTAAGGCCTCAAATCCCTTTATATGCTGATCTATTGGCCTTACTCCTATAGGGCACCCCCCTGGAAGTTCAACTCTAGCTCTTCTAAACCTTGATAATAAGGCACCTATAAAATAATAAGAAGCTCTCATTTTTCTTACATCATCAGTACATGCATTTGTCTTTGTTACATCTGTAGCATCAATTTCCAAAGTATTATTGTCTATCTTGCTTACAGAGCAACCTAGACTTTTTAAAATTCTATCAAGACAATGTACATCTTCTATATCTGGAATATTTTCTATTACGCACTTTCCTTCACTTGCCAATATCGCTGCTGGTAGTATTGCAACTGCTGCATTTTTAGCACCATTTATTTCAACCGAACCTTTAAGAACCTTACCACCATTTATAACTAACTTTTTCATAATTTCACCCTTATCATCTTTATATATCTATATATTAATATTTCCTAACATTTCAACTTTTAACCATTTTCTATTTTCATTATAAAAACTTACAGTAATCATTATATCATAAAAATAACTTATGAAAATAGGGATTTTTCACGGATGAATAATTTTCAAAAGCTTGCATTATTTATAAATTTTTTTCTTATCTTCTAGCATAATCTCTTTTTATATTTTTTTAATTATGCTATAATAAAAAGAAAAGTTTATAGACTATTCATAATATATAAACTAATTTGATATGCGAGGCTAAAACTATGAAATATTATTTAGTAGCATTATTTGATGAAGACTCTTATAAAAACTTCACACCTATTCAGAAAAAATTATCTAAACGTTTTAGGGCGAATAGGAATTCCCCTATTCCTTATGTACCCTTAGAGGTAGTGGAGAATCCTAATATTGAAAAACTAGATGCAGTAATTAATAAAATCATTAAACCTTATAAACTTTTTAAAGTTGAATTAACTAATGAAGTTTTAATTAGTGAATCTAGAAAAACTTTAAACGTTAAAATTTCTGATATAGGTTATATAAAGAGGCTTAATAGGCTTATAAGTGATACTCTAAAACTATATAACTTTAATGTTTTAGATTTAAATTCCGAGTCATCAATGTATCTATCTATTGCTAATTTGAACTTTATTCCAAGAGACATAAAAAAATCTTATAATGATATTACTTATAAATCAAACTTAGAAACTTTAAAAGTAGATAGGATTGAGATTTGGAAAATTTCAAATAACAAAAGAGAAACGGTAATAAAAAGTTATCCTTTAAAGAAAAATCTATATATTTAATTAAAAAGTGTAGCAATACACTTTTTAATTTTTTGCATTTTTTGCATTTTTTCAAAATTTAAAAAATTTATTTTTTTGTATTCGTTTACTACACTTTTCATTTTCGAATACATTTTGTAAAATAGAATATGTAAATCCTTAAGGACTGGGGGATATTTATGGAAATATTATCGTTTTTTCAAAAACAAAAGAACAAAAACAAAAAAATCATTATTGATAGCACCTTAAGCGAGTATAAGGTTCGTACAAGGAAGCACTTAGAATTACATACAAAAATAAGTTCTCTGGCTGAAGAAACTAAGTGTTATAAATACTGGATTTCTGATGATATTGAGGTTAATGATTCTATAATATTTCAAAAATACTTAGATTGCTTTAACCACATAATAGGCATTGGCATTGATAAAAATTACGACAACATTGAAGATATTGTTGTTAAGCCCAATGAATATTGTTTAAGTGATCAGTTTTTTAACTTATTTATAGACTTAAATGACTTAATTATATCTCCATCAGAAGATCACTATATAACTCTTATAGAGGATTTTTTAAGCCTTGGAGTTTCTTTAGGTTATACAGAAGAACAAATTGAACAGGCCCTAATAAATCAATGACTTAAAACCTTCTAGCAAACTAGAGGGTTTTTTAATATTTTAACACCTCAAAGGTAATAATACCTTTGAGGTGATTTTATGTTAGCAATTATATTTGCAATAATTTCTGGAATATCTATGACCCTTCAAGGGGTATTTAACACTAATTTAGAAGAAAAAATCGGAACTTGGGAAACTGCCCTTTTATCTCAGGGAATAGCTTTTATTATAACTCTTGTGGTTGTCTTTTTTTGGGGCAAGGGAGATATAAAAGCTGTTAAAAATGCTAATAAGCTTTATTTATTAAGCGGAGTTCTAGGTGTTGTAATCATATTTACTGTTATGAAAAGCATAGGTGCCATGGGTGCAACTGTTGGAATTGGAACCATATTAACTGCTCAGCTCTTATCTGCTGGAATTATAGATGCCATGGGCCTATTTGGATCTGAAAAGGTTGCTTTTAGCCTAAATGAATTTATTGGAATTGCCTTAATGATTGCCGGTATTATAGTTTTTAAACTTAAGTTATAACTATACTCTTAAATTTTTTTATAATATTAACAAAAATACTCCTATTTATATATTATATATGGTAATCAATTTTAGGAGTATTTTTATGTTTTTTAAGAATAAAAAGTTAGATCCCAACCTAAAAAAATATATTGATTTCAATCCAAATGTTAAATATAGAGTAATTATTAAATATAAAAAATTTAAAGATAACATAATTAGAAAAGTTAACTCCTATAGTGGAGAATTTATAAATGCTGTAGAACANTCAAAAATAATAACTGCTCNTATGAATTCTAGAGGCATAAAAAGATTGATTGAATATCCAGAGGTTGAATTTATATCTTTTGATGAATATTTGTTTCTCTGTGGTACAAGTGTAACAACTGCAAATAAAGCGAGAATATCAACTAAAAGTAAATTAAAAGGTACTGGTATTTCAATTGCAATAATAGATAGTGGCGTTTATCCCCATCCAGATTTAATCAGCCCAAATAATAGAATTATTAAATTTGTTGATTTAATTAATGGGTTAAATTATCCCTATGATGATAACGGACATGGAACATGTATTGCTGGAATAATTTCTGGAAACGGTAATAATTCTAATGGAACATATAGGGGAATAGCTACTAACTCCAACATAATATCTTATAAGGCCTTTGATAAAACTGGAAAGGGGTATATTTCAGATATACTTTACTCCATAGATATGATAATAAATGAAGCTGAAAAAACTAATACAAAGATTATATGTATGCCCTTTGAAATGCTAAATTATAATTCATTTTTACAGAAGTTATTCCATGAGATGGTTAGTAAAGCAATTACTCAAAATATAACATGCATTGTACCGAGCGGAAGCAATAAAAACTTAGATGGATCAATTACAGGAATTGCCCTTTGTAATGATTGTATAACTGTTTCAGGATATGATTCAACCTTTAAACCTATGCCTAGATCTTATACTTATTCCTCTGTAGGGCCCTATAAAAAATCAAATAAGCCTAATTTTTGTGCTGCTTGTGTTGATATTGTTTCTTTAAATTCAAATACAAACTATATTTCGGAAAGGAATGGAATAAAATTGTATCCGCCCAAACTTAACTCTTCTTACAAAACATTTACTGGAACTTCCTTAGCAGCAGCCTATGTAGCCGGAATATGTGCCCTAATTTATGAATATAATACAACCCTTACTCCAAGGGATATTCTATCTTTATTAGAATTATCCTGTGAAAAATTAGATATGCCTGATAATTGCCAGGGAAATGGCCGAATTAATATAAATAATATTTTTAAAACTGATAAATAATTTTCATAAGATAAAGATGATTCCTAAATATTATAGGAATCATCCTTTATTATTTTATCTAATTTTTATTATTGAATTATATATTCATAAGGGTCCACTGGATTGTTATTTACTCTTAGTTCAAAGTGTAAGTGAGGCCCCGTACTAAAACCTGTATTTCCAATGGATCCAATAACATCTCCCTTATTTACCTTATCTCCAACTTTAACGTAAAAATCATTTAAATGCCCATAAAATGTTTTCATATTATCTTCATGCTCAACTATTATTAAATTTCCATACCCACCATCATTATATTCTGCATAGATAACTTCTCCATCTAATGCTACTAATACATCATCACCTATATTGCCTGATATATCTATCCCNTTATGGAAGGATTCCCACCTTGCTCCATAACCTGAAGTTAAGTATCCTCCCCTAGTAGGTTGATTTAAAAAGGCTATTCCATGTTCATATGGATTTTTTGTACCTCTGTATATTTTGGTACTTACTGCTTCCTTAGTTATATCCTCCTTTACTAACCTTTTAGATTTTTCACTGTTATTCTCCAATACAACCTCATAAACCTTCATTTCCATTCCAGGTTTTCCTTTAATAGTTTTGCTTTCTCCTAAAAACATTTCTTCTGTTGGCATTGTTATTGTACTCGGTTTTATTTCCTGCTTATTTTCTTGTAAATACTTTATGTATAAATTTATATTATTATCTTTATTTTTTGATAATTCATATATTTTTTTCGCAACTTCCTTATCGGATTCAATTACTTCCTCATAAACCCTTTCCTTATTTATGTTTATGTTTCCTCTTATATCAAAATCTAATACTAAATTTTTATCTACCTCTATATCTTCTAAATAATAATCTAATACCAATTCTTCTATGTTTTCAAAATTTGTATTTTCTGAAAAGTACCCTATAAGTTGACTATCTAAATTTATCTTATAAGCAGTTTCCTTTCCTGTTATTGCTTTATATATGCTATCAAAAAAATTTCCTTTCTTATATATAGAAAAAACTCCTAGGTCTTCCCCTACTGTTTCAGCTCTTACAACATTAATATTAATGCTTAAAAGGGCAGCAGTTAATGAAATGAATGTAATAACTTTTTTCATACTACTAATCGACGCTGATTTCGTGTCCATATAATCTCCTTTCACTTTTATATTATTAAACAACGACGTTTAATAGTTTTGCCACTTTCAGAAATATTATTCTTCATATCTGATTATTGTTGTATTGAGCCTCCCCTTACACTTTGTTATAATTAACTTACTGCTTAATATTAATTAAAAAGGTAGGTGTTAATATGAGTACCTTTATGTTTAAATCAAAACCTTCCAAGTTCACTCCCCTTAGTAATATTTTTATAGAAAGGTATATGTCTAAAGCCCGTGGGGAATTTGTTAAGGTATATATTTTAATGCTTAAATATAGCTATACTGGCGAAATAGGAGTAAATGCATCTATTTTAGCAACTGCATTAAATCTTTTAGAATCAGATATAATAAATGCATTAAATTACTGGAATGAAGAAGGTGTTATTAAATTCACCCCTATTGATAAAATGGGGAACTTCGATATAGAATTTGTTGATTTATCTTCAGAAAATGATTCAAGTAGTAATGAAATTAACTTATTAGAAGAATTATCAAATGAAGCTAATAAGGGAATGATAAGAGATATAGAAAAGTTAATGGGAAGACCTGTTTCACCATCTGAAATTACAACATATATACAATGGAAGCAGGACTTTGGTTTTTCTCCCGAACTTATATTACTTTTAATAAATTATTGCGTANCTAAAGGAAAAAACAATTATAGATATATTGAAAAGGTAGCAATAGCTTGGAATGATCTTAATATAAAAACAGTTGATGATGCACAAGAGCATATAAGAAAAACAGAAGATAAATGGGGAACTTATAGGGAAATACTTAAGTTCTTAGGAATTAGAAATGCTGAAATAATGAAACCTCAGGAAGACATGCTTGAAAAATGGACTACAGTTTATAACTTTTCCCTAGATATAATAAAAAAAGCTTGCGATATATGCTTCCAAAGATTAAATAGAGCTGATTTTAAATATATAGATGGAATATTATCTAGCTGGAATAAAGATAATCTTAGAACCTTAAAAGAAATTGAAGAAAAACAAGCAGCTTATAAAAGCTCATCTTCTAATAAAACTTACAATAATAAAGTAAANACATATAATAAGTCTAATTTAAAATTCAATAACTTTAAAGGGCGTGATTATGATTACGACTCCTTAGAGAAAAAATTGTTAGGATGGGATAAAGATGATTAAAGGTTATCAGAGAGAGCTGGCATTAATTTACGAAAACATAAGATTAGAGGAACAAAAAAAATTAGAAAATAGACGTAAGGAAATTAAAGAGAAACACCCTGAAATTTTGGAGTTTGATAATTTAATTCAAAAAAAATCTCTTAATTTAAGTTTATCTATTTTAAAAGGAATAAGTGAAGAAGAAATAAAAAATATAAGAGAAGAAATAACTGATTTAAGATTTAAAAAATATGAAGCTTTAGTTTCTAAAGGATATGACCCAGAATATTTAAATCTTAAATATCAATGTCAAAAGTGCAAGGATCAAGGCTATTTAGGTAATAAAAGATGTTCTTGTTACAGAAAAAAATTAATCAATCTTTATTATAAAGATTCTGACTTAGAGGAAACTCTTAAAACCAATAACTTTAGCAACTTAGATCTTTCATTGTTCTCTAATTATAAGATAAGTGATGATAAATATACACCAAGAAGAAATATTGAAAATATAATTAAATACTTAAGGGAAGAATTTATCCCTAACTTTAATAATACAGATGAGAATATTTTATTTTATGGTAACTCTGGTACAGGTAAAACATTTTTAAGCTGCTGTGTTGCAAAGGAGCTACTAGATAATGGACACCTAGTAGTTTACAGAACAATTGATGAATTAATTAAGAATTTAAGAGAAATAAGATTTAATAATAATCATGAGCTAGAGGACCTATTAATAAACTGTGATTTCCTAATAATTGATGANTTAGGAGCTGAACAAATAACAGACTTCTCAACTACAGAATTTTTTAATCTCTTAAATAAGAAGTTATTAAAGAAAAAGAAGATGCTTGTATCAACAAACTTATCTTTACCTGATATAAGTAAAACTTATACAGAAAGAATTTCCTCAAGATTACTTGGAAACTTTAAATTATATAAATTTTATTCAGAGGATATAAGAATACAATTAAACTTAAAGAAAAGATAATTAATAATTTTTACAGTTAGGAAATGATATTTTCTAACTGTATTTTTATATATAAAAAAAGCTTTGGAATAATCCAAAGCTTTTTATGGAGCTGGCAATAGGACTCGAACCTACAACCTGCTGATTACAAGTCAGCTGCTCTACCAATTGAGCCATGCCAGCATATTATATATTTAATTTAAAGTGGCGACCCAGAAGGGGCTCGAACCCTCGACCTCCGGCGTGACAGGCCGGCACTCTAACCAACTGAGCTACTGGGCCTAAATTGGTGGAAGTAACAGGGATCGAACCTGTGACCCCCTGCTTGTAAGGCAGGTGCTCTCCCAGCTGAGCTATACTTCCATAATTGGTGACTCCTAGGGGAATCGAACCCCTGATACCACCGTGAAAGGGTGGTGTCTTAACCGCTTGACCAAGGAGCCATATTATTTTTTATAAATTGCCATTTTAAACTGGCGACCCAGAAGGGGCTCGAACCCTCGACCTCCGGCGTGACAGGCCGGCACTCTAACCAACTGAGCTACTGGGCCAACTTGGTGGAAGTAACAGGGATCGAACCTGTGACCCCCTGCTTGTAAGGCAGGTGCTCTCCCAGCTGAGCTATACTTCCATGTTGGTGACTCCTAGGGGAATCGAACCCCTGATACCACCGTGAAAGGGTGGTGTCTTAACCGCTTGACCAAGGAGCCAAAATCTAATTTTTTAGTGCCCTCTCAAAGAGCACATTATCTATAATACATAAACTTTTATCTTATGTCAACACTTTTTTACAACTTTTTTAATTTATCTTTTTAAGTTAATTTTATAGGTTTTTTATATTAAATATACTATAGTAATCTTATCTTGAAACCATACTTATACCTTAGGTGTTTATTTAATTATATCTTTACCATTATTATAAATTTTATTATATAATTTGTCCAATATTTATTAAGGCTTTTTACTATGATAGAATATAATCATTATAATTTTAAGGAGTTTTATTATGATACATCATGATTTAATTATAGTTGGCGGTGGTGCATCTGGCCTTATGGCTGCCATAACTGCAAAAGATTATGGATTAGATGTTGCCATTGTAGAAGGAACTGATAGAATAGGAAAAAAGATTCTTACAACTGGTAATGGAAGATGTAATATTTCTAATAGAGGAATTTCTCATCCATTTATAAATTATCATAGCGAAAATAACAACTTTTTTGATGATGCTCTATCTTCCTTTACTGTAGAAGATACAGAAAACTTTTTTCTCGCTTTAGGTTTGCCTATTGTAGAGCTTAAAAATAAAAAATTATACCCAAGATCCTTACAAGCCTCTTCTGTTGTGGATATCTTTAGATTAGCAATAAAAGATAAAAACATCCCTTTATACACAGGCTGTAAAATAAAAGATATCCACAAGAAGAAAAAATTTATTTTATCCACAAGTAATGAAGAATATAATTTATTCACATGTAATAAGTTAGTTTTAGCCTGTGGAGGAAAATCTGCTGTAAAAACTGGTTCAGATGGATCAGGTTATAATTTAGCTAAATCTCTTGGCCACAGCTTAATTGAAACCATGCCTGGGATTGTTCAACTAAAGCTTGATGCCCCTTACTTAAAGGCTATTTCAGGGGTAAAATTCGATGGATATGCAACTCTTCTTGTAAATGATAAGCCTATAAAAAAAGATTTTGGTGAGATCTTATTTACCGATTATGGAATATCTGGTCCACCTATTCTTCAAATATCAGGTTTTGCTTCAAGGGCACTTTCAGGGAGTAAAAAAGTTGAAGTTGTAGTTGATATGATGCCAAAGGAAAGTAAAGAAAGTGTATCTGACTTTATTGAAAATCATTTAGCTATATTTTCTCATAGACCAATATCCGATGCCCTAATTGGAATAATAAATAAAAAACTTATTCCTACTATTTTAAAATGTGCAAATGTACTTAATATACATACTCCTTGCTACGATTTAACTTGGAAAGAAAAAAGTAATTTAATTTCCTTATTAAAGGAATGGAAATTTAATTGCATTGGCACTAATGGCTTTAACCAAGCTCAAGTTACAATTGGAGGAGTTAATACAAAGGAAGTTTATCCGGATACCCTAGAATCAAAAATAGTTAAGGATTTATACTTCTGTGGCGAAATCCTAGATGTTGATGGAGATTGCGGAGGTTTTAATCTTCAATGGGCCTGGAGCTCTGGACACTTTGTTGCAGAAAAGATCTACACCAATTCACAGAAGAGAAAATAAGGGATAAGTAAAAAATAAGAGGTAAAAGGTAAGAGCTAAAGGGTAATTAATAATTAAGGTACATTTTCAGCCAGTTGAAAATGAGAATAAAAAACTCTTCTGTTAATAAACAGAAGAGTTTTTTATAATTCAGCAAAGCTGAATTATTTTCTTAATTGTTCACTATTAATTCTTAATTGGTATCATTCTTCCTTCTAGTTTAGTTAATACCTTGTTTTCTGAATTTATTACCTTNTGCTGGCTAGTTAAGGTACCTTCTTCATTTTCCCTTACCTTTGTTATTACCCTTACTTCTTCACCATATTTACATTCTTTTTCAAATATTACCTTTATCTCTTCTAACATATAATTATCAACTATATTCTTAGGTAAAGTTTCAATTGACCACTCAATGTAATTTGTATTATTTACATGGCCGTTGGAATCAATATCAGAATATCTTACCTTAAATGTTTCCTCATAATCATAGTCTTCAAAATTCTTAAGTCTAGGAAGTTTAAATTCTCCTTCCATATCCCCCTCTGCACCATATATAGCATATTGCTTCTTAGGTATTCTTATTGCTCTTCTTTTTTTAATATCTANCATTAAGAACGTTGCACTTCCCTCAACTATTCTTTCTCCATCTTCGCCTATTATTTCATAGTCTCTTACTGCATAGAACTTTTTGAAGCCTACTGANTGGGTTATAACATTAATTTTTTCCCCATACCTAGGATATCTTTTTACCTTTATATCATAATTGTAAAAAATCCATGTTATATCTTCTTTAAGTAACTCATCAACACCTGATCCCAGGTCTTCTGAATCCTTGTTTCCTATATCTGATAGGATACCAAGCACTGTTGGCATTGTGCAATTTAAATTTCTATCTACGTTATAATAATATATTTCATATTCCTTGCTATATTTTCTCCCCATTATATCCTCCTAAAATAATTAAATAATAGNGGCTGTACAATACACCCCCTCTTATTTATTAAGTTCTTCTAATAATGCCTCTAAATTTAGCCCATGAACAGCTGCTGCTTCTTCTAGAGTTTCCATTTGAGCTGATGGACATCCAACACATCCCATCCCAAATGCCATTAGTTTNTCAACTGCTTCAGGCTTATTTCTTATTATTTCTCCAATAGTCATTTTTTCATTTATCATAATTATCCCACCTCTTATAATTTTTGTTAATAAATAAATTATAGTCTATTTTTTACATAAGTAAAATAAATAAAATATTAATTTTACTTTTTAATAATATATTTACATATTTATTACTACCATAATCCTCATAGAATATCTTTGTTATATATGTACAAACTATCTATAAAGGAGGGATTTCTTATGAGAAATTACATTTTACTTAGGAATGCTGAAAATGAAATAAATTCCTTATTAGACCCACTTTCTATTAAGAAAAATAAAACCCCAATAGTAAATTTAGTACAAACCTCTAATTACTATTATATATACATTTTTCTTAATGGACTAATGAAAAAACATATTTCTTTAAGGTATGTTAATAATTTTCTTATATTAAACCTATCCTTAGTATGCACAAATAATAATATATTATCAGAGTACAAAAGAACTATTTACCTAAAAAATTTGGATATTCTAAATGTACAAGATACAGTTAAATCTAATTTAATTAAATATAAAATACCAATTAAATATCAATTAACGATTAATAATTAATAATTTAAAAAATAAAAGCTCTCAAAATTTTATTTTGAGAGCTTTTATTTTTACTTGTTATTTTTAAATTGTCTTTATTACTCTTTATAAACCATCTCTAAGTTAGCGAACTTACTATGAGAACCGATCCATGCCATCTTAACAGTTCCTACAGGACCATTTCTTTGTTTTGCTATTATACATTCACCTATACCTTTATCTTCTGTTTCTTTATTATAATATTCATCTCTATATAAGAACATTACAACGTCGGCATCCTGCTCTATAGATCCAGACTCTCTTAGGTCAGATAACATTGGTCTATGATCTGCTCTTTGCTCAGGAGCACGGGATAACTGTGATAATGCTATAACTGGACATTGCATTTCTTTTGCTAATGCCTTTATTGATCTTGATATTTCTGATACTTCTTGTTGTCTACTTTCACTTCCAGCACTACCACTCATAAGTTGAAGGTAGTCAATTAAAATTAAATCTATTCCATGTTCCATTTTAATTTTTCTNCATTTTGATCTCATTTCCATTACGCTTAATCCAGCAGTATCATCAATAAATATTTTAGCCTTAGATAAAGGTCCAGTAGCCCTTGCTATTCTTTCCCAATCATCATCATCTAAGTTACCTGTTCTTAACTTAAGCATATCTACACTAGCTTCAGAACATAATAATTTATAAGCTAATTGTTCTTTGGACATTTCCAGTGAAAATATAACTACACTTTTATTTTCTACTAAAGCAGCATGTTCTGCTATATTTAAGGCAAATGTTGTTTTCCCCATTGATGGTCTGGCAGCAATTAGCACCATATCACCCTTTTGAAAACCTGAAGTTTTGGCATCTAAATCCCTAATTCCTGACCCTACTCCAGTTATTGCTCCTCTATTATTAAAAAGCCTTTCTATTTCTAAAAAGCCTCTTTCTAGAACAGTTGATAAACTTTCATAATCACTGGTATTCTTTGTATCAGCTATATCAAATATTTTCTTTTGAGCAAAGTCAAGAACTTCGCTTACCTTATCTTGCTTATTATAACTTTCTTCTATTATAGAAGTAGAAGATTTTATTAGTTTTCTTAACATAGATTTATCTTCTACTATCTTTATGTAAGAATCTAAATTAGCTGTAGTAATAACAGATGAGCTTATCTCTGATATATATGTTACTCCCCCTGCTTTTTCCAGCTTTTCAGTTGATTTTAAATATTCTAATAAGGTTACTAAGTCAACAGCCATATCTTCTGAGTACATTTCTCTAATAGCCTTAAATATAACTTTATGTCCATCCCTATAGAAGTCTTCTTCATTTAATTTTTCTAAAGCCTTAGATATAGCCTCCTTATCTATTATCATAGAACCTATAACAGATTGTTCAGCTTCTAAGCTTTGGGGCAAGCTTCTCATTATTGGCCCTTCCATAAGTAACCACCTTTCCTTTACATTATAATACTCATACATTATATCAAATTTTTTTGTATTATAAAATAAGGATTAAGCTTTCTTAGTAAAAGCTTAATCCCATTATTGAAACTTTAATCCAATTTATTTTCAAATACTATATCAATTACCTCTTCTATATTGCTTACAGTTTTTACTTCAATATCAGTTAAGTTAAGAGGTATTTCTCTTTCATTATCCTTTGGAACTATAACCAGCTTAATGCCCTTTCTTCTAGCGCCATATATTTTTTCAAATATTCCTCCAACTGGTTTTACCTCTCCCCTTAATGATATTTCTCCTGTTATAGCAACATCCTGTCTCATAGGTTTATTTAATAGTGCACTAATTATACTCACTGTTATAGCAGCTCCAGCAGAAGGTCCATCTATTCTTCCGCCACCTACTACATTCACATGAATATCATAGTCCTTTATATCTTTATCAGTTATTCTTCTTATTACTGATGCAGCATTAAATACTGAATCTTTTGCCATAGAGCCTGCTGTATCATTAAATTTAATTGTTCCAGCTCCTGCCTTTCTTGATTCAAAGGCTACTGCTTCTATTTCTAAAGTTGATCCTATGAAACCACTTACTCCAAGGCCATATATATGACCAATCTGAGGCTTATTGTTATAATCTAACTTTTCAATTGGAACATATCTTCCTATTGATATAACCTCTTCGACATCCTTAATAGTTATCTTCTTGCATTCTTCCTTAGAGTTATATAAGGCATAACCATAGGCATCTGCTAGTATATTTACAGCCTTTCTACCCTCTATAGTATATCTGCTTATAAGCTCTGAAACACCATCTTCTAATTCAACTTCAAGTTTTTTTGCAGCATTTTCAATTATGCCCTTAATATCATCAGAGGATAATGGTTCAAAATATACTTCTGTACATCTTGATCTTAATGCTCCATTAATTTTACCTGGATCTCTTGTAGTTGCTCCAATTAGTACAAAATCTGCTGGTGCACCCTTTTCAAAAAGATACTTTATATATTGAGGAACATTTTCATCGTCTGGATCGTAATAAGATGATGAAAATTCAACCCTCTTATCCTCTAGTACCTTTAAAAGCTTATTTTGCAGTATTTCATCTAATTCTCCAATTTCATCAATAAATAAAACTCCACCATGAGCCTCAGTAACTAATCCAGTCTTAGGCTCTGGTACTCCGATTTCTGCTAAGTCTCTTTTACTTCCTTGATATATAGGATCATGAACTGAACCTAATAGTGGATTAGTTATTTCTCTAGGATCCCATCTCAAAGTAGTTCCATCAACTTCTACAAACTTTGATTCTTCTTCAAATGGAGTAAACTTTAATTTTTTAGCCTCTTCTAGAGCTAATCTAGCTGCTGATGTTTTACCTACTCCAGGTGGACCATATAGAATTATATGTTGTGGATATGGTGAAGACATTTTTGATATTAATGATTTTATTGCCCTTTCTTGACCCACTATCTCTGAAAAACTTTCTGGTCTTAATAGACTCATAATATTTTTATTTATCTTCTTTGAATCTAAATGCTTTAGTCTTTCTAATTTTTTCTTTGTTTTTTCGTTTTCAGGTCCCTTTTGTTTTTTAATTATGGATAACTTAACCTCATCCATATATTTATCTTGTCTTTCTTGAAGGGATCTTTCAACCTGAGTTTCTATTTTATTTTGAACATACTTTCTTGCTATTATTTCTGAAATATAATAAATAGTGTCTTCTAATACTCCCTTTGCTTCTTCTTCACTAGGAACTACTTTAGCTCCCTTTCCTTCTGAAGCAATCACATTAAGAGCATAAATTCTCTCACAAACATCTGGTGATTTAACATACTTTTGTAACTTAAATCTTACTGTTCTTGCTCTAATAGCACCTTCATCAAGTACATTACTTAATATTTGACTTACTACATTAACCTGTGCATCTAAGGACAAATCACTATCTAGTACAGTTTCAAAATTTTTTTCGTCATAAGTCTTCAAACTTAGTCCTCCTTATGATTGTGGTACAATTATAACCTTCATTTTTGTAGAGACTTCTGGATATAATTTTACTTCTATATCGTATTCTCCAGTAAGTTTTATTGTATCCATTACTATTTTTTTCTTATCTATTTTTAATTTATAATCTTTATTTATTCTCTCTGCTACGTCTTTGCTTGTAATGGCACCAAAAAGTTTTCCATTATCTCCACTTTTAACTTGTAGCTTAATAACTTTATCTTTTAATTCAGCAGCAAGCTTTTGAGCTTCTTCCATCTCTGCTAACTTTTTCTTTCTCTCATTTTCTTTTTTAGTATTTAATATATGCATATTAGTATCATTTGCTTCCTCTGCTAATTTCCTAGGAAATAAAAAGTTTCTTGCATATCCATCAGATGTATTTACAACATCACCTTTTTTACCTAACTTCTTAACATCTTGTAATAATATTACTTTCATGTTATTCACCCACCTTTAAATGTTTTTTTATAGAATCTTTTAATAATATTTTAGCATTTTCTAATGACATATTATTTAATTGGGCTCCAGCCATATTCATATGACCGCCTCCGCCTATGGCTTCAAGTATTACTTGAACATTTACCTCACCACTTGATCTACCACTAATAATTATATCAGAGTTTATTTCAGCTAACACAAAACATACATTTATTCCTGCTATATTTAGAAGCTCATCTGCAGCCTTTGCAGCCATGAAACCTTTTTCTATTCTGCTTGGTGCAACTGCAATAGCAATGCCATCCTTTACCTCAGCTGACCTTATTGTATCTGCTATTAGAAGGTAATCTTCCATGTCATCCATAAACATTTTCTTTACCTCTACAGTATCTGCACCTAATCCCCTTAAAAATGAAGCAGCATCGAAGGTTCTTACCCCTGATTTAGCAGAAAATCCTTTTGTATCCATAAAAATTCCTGCTAAAAGGCCCTCTGCTTCTATAGGTTTTAAGTTTGGCTTTTGAACCATATACTGAATTAATTCTGTTACCATCTCTGAAGTTGATGAGGCATAAACTTCAATATAGTTTAATAGCACTCCTTCTACAATTTCAGGACTTCTTCTATGGTGATCTATTATTACCTTTCTTTGTGTACTTTCAACAATATCTATATCTAATATATAGCCATTATTATGAACATCTACAATCATTAACAAGGTCTTTTCATTTATAACTTCATAAGCCTTATCCCTGCTTATAAATAAGTTATCATAATTTTTATCTTCTTTCAATTTATTTAAATAATAATCAATAGCATAGGTATCCTCACCTAAAATTATATTGCATGGTTTACCCAATTGTTTTACAACAGAAGCCATACCTATTGCAGAACCAAAGCAATCCATATCTATATTTTTATGGCCCATAATTAAAACATTGCTACTTTCATATATTAATTCTTTTAGAGAATGGGACACAACCCTTGCTCTTACTCTTGTTCTTTTTTCTATTTCTCTTGTATTACCACCGAAAAATCTTATTTTTTCATTATTTTTTATAGCAGCCTGGTCTCCTCCTCGTCCTAAAGCTAATTCCTTTGCTGTAATAGCAAACTTATTATTTTCTAAAGGACAGGTTCCCCCTCTTCCTACTCCTATACTTAAGGTAACTTCAAATTTATTTCCTCTATCAATTTTTGAAATTTCATCTAATATTTTAAACTTATTATTTATTTCTTCATCAATAAATTTATCTTGCACTGATATAACATACTTATTTGTATCATACTTTGTTATCATTGCCTTTAATCTTTGAGCATATGCATTAATACATTTCTCTATATCAGCAATCAACATTGGTCTGTTTGCTTCTTCTGTCCCCTCTAATACCTCAGAAAGATTATCTACTTCTATAAGCATAATGCTTTCCTTGGTGTTTTCCATATTTTTAGAATTGCTTATATCATTAAAATAAACTATATATATGTCTTCATCTGAATTTAACTTTTCTAACCTACTTGCATATATTTTATATAATGAGTCTGATATTTTTATCTTTTGATGTAATTCCTTATCACAGCTTAGCAATCTAGATAAATTTAAACCTCTTGCTATACTAACAACATTTACTCCAATAGGTGATTCACTTTCTGTAAGCTTTTCAAATTCCTTATTACACCAAAAAATTTCGCCTGATTCCCTTATTAAAGCAACAGGATATATTAAATTCATTATATTATTTTTTATTTCCTGCTCTACTCGCTCTGTAATTTTAGCTATATTATCTTCTTCCGTTTCCTTAACAACATAATCAGTTATATTAAATACAATAAAAATAATAAGTAAAAGAGAGCCAAGTAAAGCGTTATTCATAAAATAAAAAGTTATACAAGCCAAAACAAAGATAATAGGTGTAATTATAGGTAAGACACCTTTAATAGTCTTTGTATACTTTGCTATTAAATCATTCCACTTCATAAAATTAATGGTGCTCCTTTAAATGTAATTGAAGTTTACTTAAACTTTTTCCATCCTTTTCATATTCATGCCCCTCAGCTATACCAGTTTTTAATTTTCTTTTCATATCAGCATCTACATCTTCACATGAATATCCTAATTTTTGTGCTAATACATATAGTATTAATATAGCTCCTGATATACAATTTAAAATTGCATCCTGTGCCACATTGCTTCCCTTTGTAAGCAAATGATAGAATTCTCCAATTATACATAATAAATTGGCCTTTAACTTTTCTATCATTTTTATATTAGACATAATATTTAATTCTTCCCTTTTCATAAACCTCACCCCTATGCAAATACCCTGTATATCTATTTTAATTATAATTCATCATTAATGCAACAAATTATGAAGAGTTTTACAATTTTTGTAAGTTGTTTTAAGGTAAAATAAAACCCCTGATTATCAGGGGTTATCTTTATTACTCAGTTGTAAATGGTAATAATGCTATATTTCTTGATCTCTTTATAGCACTTGTTAATTCTCTTTGGTGCTTAGCGCATGTTCCAGAAATTCTTCTTGGTAATATCTTACCTCTTTCTGTTACGAACTTTCTTAACTTATTAATATCTTTGTAATCTATTTGTTCAGACTTTTCTACGCAAAAAGCACATACTTTCTTTCTAGATCTTCTCATTCTTCCAGATCTTCTTACATCTTTCATGCTAATTCCCTCCTTTTATATTAGACTTTTAGAAAGGCATATCTCCATCATCTACTGGAGTCATGTCTTCATCAAAATTCATTCCTCCAAATGTATTAGAGGAATTTGAATAATCAGAACCTGAATTAGAAGCGCCATATCCATTATCAAATGAATTGTTTTCTCTTCCGCTCATTCCAGTATTATTAGATCCGATAAACTCAAAAGTTTCAACTACAACATCTGTTGTATATCTTCTTGTTCCATCTTTTGCGTCATAACTACCAGTTCTAATATTTCCACTAACAGCGATTTGTCTTCCTTTAGCAAGATATTGTCCTATTGTTTCTGCAGTTTTATTAAAAGCTACACAATTTATAAAGTCAGCTTCATCCCTTTTAAAAGGCCTATTAACTGCTAATGTAAATCTTGCTATTGCAACTCCACTTCCAGCTGCATAACTTAACTCTGGATCTTTTGTTAGTCTACCAATAAGTATAACCTTATTCATAACAATATCACCTCTTACGCTTCTTGTTTAACTATGATATGTCTTAAAATACCATCAGTAATTCTGAATATTCTGTCTAATTCTTTAGGTAATTCTGAATCAGCACTGAAGTTGATTAATGTATAGAAACCTTCGTTAACCTTTGCGATTTCGTAAGCAAGCTTTCTTCTACCCCAAACATCAACGTTTTCTATTGTTCCTCCACCATTTTCTATTACACCCTTAAATTTTTCGATGTTAGCTTTGCAAGCCTCTTCATCTAATGATGGGTGTTGTATGAATATAGTTTCGTACTTTCTCATCATTTTCACCTCCTCCCCTCGGACTTCGGCTGTGATTTACACAGCAGGGATTACAATTTATTATTATAACACTATATAAATTCTTTTACAAGTTTATTTTACTCTTGTTTTATTAACTTTTTTGCATTTTTTTGGAACTTACTTCTTGGAAGCATTACAATTCTTCCACATTCTGTACACTTTATCTTTATATCTGCCCCTAACCTTGTTATTTCAAATTTATTATTTCCGCAAGGATGCGGCTTTTTCATTTGTACTACATCACCTAAATCAAAATTTTCTATCATATTATCCTCCCCAATCATTATTTTATTATTTGAGTTTTAGGGTAAGCTATCCTTATTTTATTCTCATCTAAGGCAACCTTTAATTCCTTTCTTAAGGCCCTTTCTAGCTTCCACTGTGATAAAGGTTTAGCCTTTCCAAGAATAGTTATGGTTGTTCCATAAGCATTGAAGGATTTAATACCTAAAACCTCTGGTTTTTCAACTATATCATCTTTATACTCAGCTGCAAATTTTTCACAAGTTTTATTCATTATTTCTATTGCATTATCTACATCCTCTTCATTTGCAATTTCCATATCTACTATAAAACTTATATCTCCCCTTGAGTGATTTGAAATTTCATTTATGCTGCCATTAGGAATTGTATGTATGTCTCCATTAAAAGCCCTAAGAACTGTTGAACGTATTCCTATATTTTCAACAATTCCACTAAACTCTCCTACTGTAATATAGTCTCCAACTCCATACTGATCTTCAAACAATATNAAAAATCCATTTATTAAATCTTTGACTAGATTTTGTGCTCCTATACCNACTACAAAACCTATTCCACTTAATACAGCTGCTGACACCTTGAATATATTACTAATTATAATAGCTGCCCCAGAAAAATAAACAGCATATTTTACGGTGCTTTTTAATATTGCTCCTGCCGTCATGGCCTTATTCTTGTCTATTGTGAAATTTGATTTACTTTTAACTTGTCTTTCTACAAATCTATTTATAAGCTTATCTGAAATCTTCCTTATTAAATAAGCGGAAATTATAACAACTATTATAAGTATTAATTTATTTACTAGATATTCTACTGATTCTCCCCCTTTTTCAGCTAATGTATCCCAGTTTACACTTACAGTCAATTTCTCATCCAAATCTTTACTTACTTTTAATATTCCTAACAAAGTAATTCTCACCTTCTATTTTATTTTTATAAATTCCTCATTACTTTTTCTATATATATCTTTATATACTATTAAGTTACTAGAAATTATATTATCTATATCCTCTTTATTTTCTGTCCTTACACATATTCCACAACTTTGAGTTATAACTGTTGGTGTAGGCATTATTTTAAACTTATAATTATTTTCTTTTAATGTCTTTTCTGCATTCATTGCATCTAAGGTATTTTTAAAAACTATTACATAATAATTCATATTTTCCCTCCTCTTAAGAAAATTAATAATATTTTTTTGTATTTTGTTTAAATTAATTATATTATATTGAATATTCTTTTTAAATAGATTTAAATAACAACTTTCTTAATAACTTTTTGTAAATATATATTATTTATTTTATAATTTATATTATTAAGCTATAGTAAATAAGGAGTAAAATATGAATGTTTATTTAGATAATGCAAGCACAACATTTCCAAAACCAAAAGCAGTTTCTGAAGCCATGTACAATTTTCTTATAAATATTGGAGGAAATCCCGGAAGATCTAATCATGATAACGCTTTAGAAACTAATCGTCTTTTACTAGAGGCAAGAGAATCAATTGCAAGTTTTTTTAATTTTAATAAAATGGAAAATGTTATTTTTACAAGTAATATAACTTCTTCTTTAAATATATTAATCAACGGAATTTTAAAAAAGGGTGACCATGTAATAACTTCTTCTATGGAACATAATTCAGTTATTAGGCCCCTTTATAGCCTAAAAGAAAATAATATTATTGAGCTAGATATTATATCTGCTAACAGCTTTGGATTTATATCTCCAGCAGATATAGAAAATAAAATAAAAGAAAATACTAAGTTAGTTGTAATCACCCATGCTTCCAATGTATTTGGATCAATACAACCAATAAGGGAAATTGGTGAAGTATGCAAAAAACACAATATATTCTTTGTAATTGATTCAGCTCAAAGTGCTGGAGTATTAAATATAGATTTTAAGGATTTTAATTTAAGTGCCCTAGCCTTTACAGGTCATAAAAGTCTTTTTGGTCCCCAAGGAACAGGAGGATTTATTATTAATGATGATTTAAATTCAATTTGTTCTCCTTATGCACTTGGAGGAACAGGTAGCTTATCCTATTCCTTAACTCAGCCTGATTTTTTACCAGATAAATTTGAGTCGGGAACATTAAATATGCCTGGAATATGTGGCTTATTAGAGGGTATTAAATTTATTAAAAATGAAGGACTTAACACCATATATGAAAAAAACTCCTACTTACGCTCTTATTTAGTAGAAGAGCTTCATAATATTAATAATGTTATTTTATATGACTCTATAGAAAAGGCTGACTCTTATACTTCATGTGTTTCTTTCAATATAAAGGGCTTAGACACTTCTGAATTATCTTATCTTTTAGATAGTGATTATAATATAAAAAATAGGTCTGGGCTTCATTGTTCTCCTTTAGCCCATAAAACTATAGGAACATACCCTTCCGGAACTGTTCGTTTAAGTATTAGTTATTTTAATACAAAAGACGAAATTGATTACGCCATAAGTTCTATAAATAATATAATAAAATCAATATAATTTTTTTATACTGTATAGTTATCTCCTTTATTGTTAATAATTTCAATAAAGGAGGTTTTTTATGAGTACTACTTTTTCTATTGATTCTTTTATGCCCAATACTTATTTAAATATTAAAAATTTCTTATTAAAGAATTTAAATCATGTTGTTTTATCTAACAGAGAAATAATATTTTTATGTATAGGAACAGATAGGTGCACTGGAGACTCTTTAGGACCTTTAGTTGGCCATAAGCTAAAAGCAATAATGCCTAAGGGTAAATTTTATGTTTATGGCACTTTAGAAAATCCAGTTCATTCAAAAAATTTGGTTTCTGTTTTAGATAAGATATACGCAAGTTTTTCGGATCCATATATCGTTGCAATAGATGCTTGCCTTGGTAAAACAAATAATATAGGTAAGGTCTTCATAGAAAATAAACCCTTAAGCCCAGGCCTTGCCTTAAACAAGGATCTTCCTAAAGTTGGTGACTTAAGCATAACAGGTATAGTAAATATTTCTGGTAAGTTTGAATTTCTAGTACTGCAAAACACTAGACTGTATGTAGTTATGAATTTAGCAGAAGTAATTTATAAAGGGATACTTCACTTTGCCCTATCAGCTTTAAAATTAGATAATATCAAACAACCTCTCTAATCTTTAATAATATAATATTACCTTTCAAAGTTAATATAATTAAATCTTAAAAGGAGCAACTTCAAAATAATTTGAAATAGCTCCTTTTGACTTAATTTATATTTATCTATACCAATTACTTATTTATCGCCTCATTTAAAACATAAGCTTCTTCCTCAGAAAGTTCATATCTAGAGATTCCTTTATCTACAGGTTTAGCATAAGTTACACTATCGTGTCTTGAATATATACCTGTTAAAATAATTCCATCATTATAAGAATCTAAAATTGCAACTGAAAAACTTAAATCACTTCCTACATCTTCAAAGGCCTTATATCTCATAATAGCTATCTTATTTACACAGCTCTTCATTTCATTCTTTAAAGTTTCATATTTCCTTAATGCTTCTTCTGATGCCTCCATAGATTTATCTATTTCTTCAAGCTTAGAATTTATAAGTTCCTCTAAATTCTTATTATTGCTGCCTCTCATAAGTCTTCTGTATTTTCTTTCTAATTTATTAATAGAACTATATAGTGATATTACAACTAGAAAAAGTAAAATTGTTATAATCAATAAGCCTATTACAATAAATGATGAGTATTCATTAATTACATTCATTATGCTTTCCATTCTAATGTCCTCCTTAAAGTGTTTTCAAAAATATGTTTCACGTGAAACATATTTTTCTTAATTGTTTCACGTGAAACATTATAAATTTATTATTTCTAATATTCTCTGTAAATCTTCATTTGAATAATATTCAATTTCTATTTTTCCCTTATTATTTTTATTACTTATATTTACTTTTGTACCTAGATAATCTTGTAGCCTTTCAGTAATGTCTTTATAATAAGGATCCAACTCTCTTTTTCTTTCTCTTTCTTTTTTTCCTGCATTTATATTTTTAATTAATCTTTCTAATTCTCTTACAGAAAGACTCTCATCTATAACCTTTTGAGCAAGTTCACATTGTAACTTCTCATCTGTAACTGCTAATAAAGCTCTTCCATGACCTTCTGAAATCACTTCATCAATTAGATATTGCTTAACTGTATCACATAAATTAGTTAATCTTATAGTATTACTTATAGAAACTCTAGATTTTCCAATTCTCTTACTTAATTCTTCTTGAGTTAAATTAAAATCTGTTAGTAGTTTTTTATAAGCTATAGCTTCTTCTATAGGATTCAAATCCTGTCTTTGAATATTTTCAATTAAGGAAACCTCTAAAATACTTTTTTCACTTAAATCCATAACTAATGCAGGAACTTCCTTTAAACCTAAAAGTTTAGCTGCTCTCCATCTTCTTTCACCAGCAACTATAACGTAATAATCATCTTTTTTACTTAATATTATAGGTTGAATTATTCCATGTTCCTTTATAGATTGAGCTAATTCCGCTATTTTTTCATCATCAAATGTTTTCCTAGGCTGCTCATCATTACTTTTAATTAAGTTTATATTAATTAAGTTTTTTTCTGCTTCTTCTTTAACATCTATATCTTCTGGGATTAATGCACCTAATCCCTTACCTAATGCAAATTTTTTACTCACTTTTCTCACCTACTTATTGCTTACTTAAAAATTCCTTAGTTAAGGATTTATAGGAATCAGCACCTTTACATTTCTCATCATATAACATTATAGGAAGCCCAAAACTCGGTGCTTCTGCTAATCTTATATTTCTAGGTATCTTTGTATCGTATACCTTGTCTTTAAAAAAGTTTTTCACTTCATCATAAACTTCATTACTTAAATTAGTTCTATAATCATACATAGTCATTATTACACCTTCTATTTCTAGGTTCTTATTTAATGACTTCTTAACTAACTGCACAGTATTTATTAATTGACCTACACCTTCTAAAGCGTAAAATTCGCATTGTATAGGTATAAGAACAGATTCTACAGAAGTTAGTGCGTTTATTGTTAATACTCCTAATGAAGGAGGACAATCTATAAAAATAAAATCATATTCATCTTCTATTTCTTTTATTTTATTTTTTAAAATGCTTTCCCTATCCTCTTTACCTATAACTTCAACTTCCGCTCCTGCTAACTCCATTGTAGATGGTGCTATGTAAAGATTTTGAACTAGTTCGCTTCTGATTATAACTTCCCTAAGGGATGCATCTGCTGTTAATACATCATACATTGATAATTCTAAATTTCTCTTATCTAAACCTAATCCACTTGTAGTATTCCCCTGTGGATCTATATCTATAGTTAGTACTCTATAACCCTCCAGTGCAAGATATGTACATAAATTGATATTGGTAGTTGTTTTTCCAACCCCACCCTTTTGATTGAATATGCAAACTTTTTTCATACCAAGCTCTACTTTTAGAGCTCCACCCCCTTCCCTAATAATATTATATCTACTTTTAATTCATAATTAAAGATTAACATAACAAAATTATTATATTTTATAATTAAATTAAAATTTATTGTTCACTTTTTTGAAATATCAGGTTTATTAAATAAGATAAATATAAAAAAAATTGACAATTAACAGGCAAAAGATAATTTATTTATTAACTTGTCCAAGTAAATAAATAAATTTTCAATTGCTGAAGTTAATGTCAATTATAAACTATTATTTTATAATTAAGTATTATTTTTTAGGTATAGTAACTGTAACTTGAATAAAGTCATCATCGTCCTTAAATTTATACTCTGCTGGTATATTAAATTTACTAAAGACCTGCTTAATTGTATTAACATAAAGCTTAGCAGGAAATATGCTCTTAACCTTTTTCTTATCCTTTTTGTTTAATTCTTCACCAGCTAGCTTTAGAAGTTCCTTATTAATAGCTTCTTCTGTAGCCTTAACATTTAAAGATTCTTTTATTATTTTATCAATAATCTTTAATTGTAACTCTTCATCTGGCAAAGATAATAAGGCTCTTGCATGCCTTTCTGTAAGTTTATGTTCAATACAAAGTTCTCTAACCTTTGAACTTAATTTTAATAATCTTAATTTATTAGCAATAGTAGACTGCTTTTTCCCCATTCTATTTGCTAATTCTTCTTGAGTAAACTTATGATCATGAATAAGATTATAGTAAGCTTCTGCTTCTTCTATAAAATTTAAATCCTCCCTTTGAAGGTTTTCAAGTAAAGCTATTTCTGCAGATTGGGTATCTGTAATATCTATAATATTACACGGTACTTCTTCAATTTCTGCCATTCTAGCAGCTCTCCATCTTCTTTCCCCTGCTACTAGTTCATAGCTTTCTCCTCTTTTTCTAACTGTAATAGGCTGTATTATTCCATGCGCCTTTATAGATTGAGATAATTCTTCTAGTGCTTCCTCATTAAAAAATCTTCTAGGTTGATAAGTATTTGGAAATATCTTATCTACCCTTATGCTAGTTATTTCTTTATTCATATGCAATCAACCATCCCCTACTATTATGAATCACCATTATTCCAATAAATAAAAAATTCTATTTTCTTCTCTAAATTCCTTCTTTATCTTCCTTAATATTGTAAGACAAATTCCTATAATAAGTATTAATTATTTACAAATCCTTATAAATAAATTATTCATCTTTTCCAAATCGACTTTTTTTATTGTACTAATTTGTAGAAAATGCATTTATTTTATTGGATTTTTATTTACAGTTCCTGCTTTTCTTGGGTATATTTTTGGACACTGTTTTATCTTTTTTACTTCNACAATATTATGATTTAAGTCAGATTTCTCTATATTTACTNNAATAATATTTTTAAATTCTCCACCTAAAACATTAATTGCTTTTTGTCCATCCTTTAATTCCTCTTCTATGGCAGGTCCTTTTAAAGCAACAAAGTAGCCCTTTACCTTCACATAAGGNAGGCAATACTCTGATAAAACAGCCATATTGGCTACTGCCCTAGATGTAGCAACATCAAANTTTTCTCTAAGTTCCTTATTTCTTGCNCCATCTTCNGCTCTAGAATGTATTGTTTTAACATTNTTTAGTCCTAATTCTTCTACAACTAAATTTAAAAAGTTAATTCTCTTGTTTAAAGAATCCAATAGAGTTACTTGAACATTAGGATTCATAATAGCTATAGGTAGTCCAGGAAAGCCTGCTCCAGTACCAACATCTATTATATTATTTGCATTTTTTATTGCTTCTGATTTAAATGCCTTTATGCAATCAATAAAATGTTTTTTAACTATCTCTTCATCTTCTGTAATAGCTGTTAAGTTTATTTTTTCATTCCACTCCTGAAGAAGTCTCATATATTTTATAAATTGATTATATTGATGCTCTGAAAAATCAATCCCTGCCTCTAAAGAAGCTTCCTTCATTAATTGAAAAAATTCCATTATTTCCTCCAAAGAAATTTATTTTTTATATTTATGTTCTAAATAAATTAATAAAACAGATATATCTGCAGGAGAAACTCCTGATATTCTTGAAGCTTGACCTATACTTACAGGTCTTATTTGGGAAAGTTTTTGAATAGCTTCTGTTCTTAATCCCTTAACATCATTATAGTCAATATCTTCTGGCATTAACTTCTTTTCAAATTTCCTAAACTGCCTTACTTGATCTAATTGACTTTGAATATATCCGTCATATTTAGTTATTATATTTATTTGCTCACCAACATCTTTGTTATATTCAGGCCTATCTGGATCTAAGCATGCTAAGTTAAAGTAGTCTAGTTCTGGCCTTTTAATTAGTTCATAAAAGCTAATTGGCTTCTTTAATTCTGTTGATCCTAAGGAAATTAATATATCATTTACTTCCTTTTTATTTGTTATTTGAAGATTTTTTAATCTTTCAACTTCACCTTCGATTGCATTTTTTCTTTCTAGGAACTTTTTATATCTTTCTTCTGTTACAAGACCTACTCTATAACCTATTTCAGTTAATCTAAAGTCAGCATTGTCTTGTCTTAAAAGAAGTCTATATTCAGCTCTAGAAGTCATCATTCTATAAGGCTCATTAGTTCCCTTAGTAACTAGGTCATCTATAAGAACTCCCGTATATCCATCTGAACGTGTTAAAATCATAGGTTCTTTTCCTTTAATTTTTAAAGCAGCATTAATACCTGCTACTATTCCTTGTGCCCCTGCTTCTTCATAACCTGAGCTACCATTTAATTGGCCTGCGCCATATAAGCCCTCAAATTGCATAAATTCAAGGGTTGGCTTTAATTGAGTTGGATCTATTGCATCATATTCTATGGCATATCCAGTTCTTAATATTTCAGCATTTTCTAAACCAGGAACAGTTCTTATCATCTTAATTTGTATATCTTCTGGTAATGATGATGACATTCCTCCAATATACATCTCTTGAGTATTATCACCTTCTGGTTCAATAAATAATTGATGTCTATCCCTATCTGGGAATCTCATAACCTTATCTTCAATAGATGGACAGTATCTAGGACCTATCCCCTCTATTAATCCATTATACATTGGTGACTTATCTATATTTTCCCTTATAATTTTGTGAGTTTCTTCATTTGTATATGTTAGCCAGCAATCTACCTGTTCTCTGCTAACATCACCACTTATAAAGGAAAATGGAACTATTTTATCATCTCCTGGCTGTCTTATCATTTTTGAAAAGTCAACAGATTTTCTGTTTACTCTTGCAGGAGTCCCCGTCTTAAATCTTCTTATGGATATTCCTAAATCTATTAGTGATTGAGATAATTCATTTGCTGCTGCTAATCCATTTGGACCGCTATTATATTTAATATCTCCTATTATTATGCTTGATCTTAAATAAGTTCCAGTTGTTAATATTACCGCTTTAGCTGAAAAATATCCACCATTTTTAGTTAAAACACCTTTTATTTTTCCATCTTCTACATCTAAATCTATTACTTCTAGTTGCCTTAAATCTAAGTTTTCTTGATCTTCTAAAACTTTTTTCATTCTAACTTGATACTTAATTTTATCTGCTTGTGCTCTTAATGAATGTACCGCCGGTCCCTTTGAAGTATTAAGCATTCTTGACTGTATAAAAGTATTATCTATGTTAATTCCCATTTCACCACCTAAGGCATCTATTTCTCTTACTAGGTGCCCCTTGGCAGTACCTCCTATATTAGGATTGCATGGCATCATTGCTATTGAATCTAAATTGGTTGTACATATTAATGTTTTTAATCCCATTCTAGCAGAAGCCAAAGCAGCCTCACAACCAGCATGACCAGCTCCAACAACTACTACATCATATTGTCCTGCGTTGTATTTTCTCATTCTCCTTACTTCTCCTTACTTTCCACAACAAAATTCTTTAAATATTTTGTTAACTAAATCTTCTTCTAATTCCGTACCGGTTATTTCCCCTAATGCCTTTAATGCAGCAGTAACATATATAGAAACTAAATCAAGATATTCATTATTTTTAACACTTGCAATAGCTTTCTCACAATTTTCTTTTGCTCTTATTAAAGCCTGCTTGTGCCTTGAATTAGAAATAACTAAACTTTCGCTATCAATAGCTCCATTAAAGAACATATCTTTTATTTCTTCTTTTAATTTATCTATTCCTAAGTCTTCCTTTGCTGATATTTTGATTTTATGTTCAAAATTTTCTAATAAACTTAGATCTATTTTATTTTCTAAATCTATCTTATTTAATAAAAGAATAGATTTTTTATTTCTCACCGCTTCTATAATTTCATTGTCTTCATTATCTAATTCCCTTGAAGAGTCTAATACTAATAAAACTAAATCAGCCTCTTCTATTTTTTCCTTAGACTTTTCTACACCTATTCTTTCTACTATATCGTCTGTTTCTCTAATCCCAGCAGTATCTATAATTTTTACTGGTATTCCATCTAAGTTAATGTATTCTTCAATTACATCTCTAGTTGTTCCAGCAATATCCGTTACAATAGCTCTTTTTTCCTTTAATAGAACATTAAGTAGAGATGATTTTCCAACATTAGGCTTACCTACAATTGCAAGACTTAGTCCATCTCTAATAATTCTTCCTTCATCTGCATTCTTCATTAATCTATTTATATTATTAAAGGCCTCTTCTAAGCCATCTCTAACTCTAGGGGGGATGCTAGGATCTATTTCTTCTTCATCTTCTGTAAAGTCCACTGCATACTCAATTAAGGCTAATACATTTAGCAAATATTCATTTAATTTACCTATTTCCCTGGATAAAGAACCATTGCTTTGCATCAAAGCAGACTTCATTGCTAAATCTGTCTTTGCTGTAATTAAATCCATAACTGCTTCTGCCTGAGATAAGTCTATTCTTCCATTTAAAAAAGCCCTCTTAGTAAACTCTCCAGGTTCTGCTAGTCTAGCACCAGCTTTAATTGTCATTTCTAGAACCTTATTAGTTGAAGTCACTCCTCCGTGGCAGTTTATTTCTACAACATCTTCAGCTGTATAACTTCTTGGTCCCTTCATAAAGCTTATAATTACTTCATCTATAGGTTCCTTTGTATCTATATCAATAATATAGCCATATCTCATAGTATAGCTCTTCATATCTTTTATATCTTTGTCATTTTTAGCTTTGAAAATCCTTGAAACAATATCTAAAGCCTTATCACCAGAAACTCTTATAATTGCTATTCCACCTTCTCCAATGGCAGTTGATATAGCACTTATTGTATCAAATTCTCTCATACTCCTATCCTCCTTCTATCTTATGTTAATTATCTATTTAAAAACGCCTATAATATCCCTTTAACACCGATTTTCATATTTAATATTATATCCCTTTTTTAACTATTATTCATTGTACAAAACTATTTATATTTAGTCAAAATAAATAAAGGCAAGAAAGCCATAGGCTTCCTTACCTTTATTTTCTAATGTCTACAACAACTCTTCTATATGGTTCTTCACCTTCACTAAATGTATAAACATATTCATTACTTTGTAATGCTGAATGTATAATCCTTCTTTCATACGGATTCATAGGTTCAAGCTTATAAGATCTTTTACTTCTTCTTACTTTATAGGCAGTTTTTTCAGCAACCCTTTTTAGAGTTTCTTCCCTCTTCTTCCTGTAATTTTCAGTATCTAAAATGACTTTTTTGTATGGATCTTCATGATTTTTATTTACCACTAAAGATACTAAATACTGAATAGCATCTAAGGTTTCTCCCCTATAACCAATAATTACTCCCATTTTAGGACCACTTAAATTTATATAAAGAGAGTCATTTTCTTCTTTCATTCTAATTTCAGCCTTTATGCCCATATTATCACAAATGCTTCTTAAAAATACTCTTGCCTCTTCTTTATAATCTCTTTTAACTTTAACTATTATTCTTGCTGGCTTGCTTCCTATAAAATTTAAAAATCCCTTACTTCCATCATCTAAAACTTCATATTCCACCTTATCTTCAGTTAAATTTAATTCCCTTAAGGCATTTTGTAAAGCTTCACTTACAGTTTTACCTGTCATTTCTAATGTTTTCATACCCTATTCACCACCTAGTAAAATCATATATATTTATTATCTCTTTCTAGTCTTTGGTGTCGCTTTTTTTGCATTTTCTATAACTTTGTATTTTTCTTGTTCTTCTTTTTCCTTTTGTTTTTTCTTAGCAGGTAAGTAATTTACAAAGTAAGTTTGTATTAATTGGATTACTCCACTAATTACCCAGTAAATAACTAATATAGCTCTGAAGTTTATAGCCATAACCCCCATCATAATAGCCATTGTTATACTCATATTCCCCATATTAGGTCCATTTTCATTCTTTGGAGTTGCTTTTGTCAATAATAGACTTGGTATATAAGTACTTAAAAAGGCTAGTACTGGTAATATAAAGTAGGGATCCTTCCCAAATACATTTGGTATCCATAAAAATGATGCATTTTGCATTGAATCAGGACTTATACTATTAAATACTGCATATAAAGCAAATAATATTGGTAATGGTAATAAGGATGGTAAACACCCTCCAAACATACTAGCATTATTTTCTTTCAGGCATTTATTATATTCCTCTTGCATTTTTTTAGGATCATTTTTATATTTTTGTTGTATTGCATTTAATTGCGGTTGAATTTCTTGTAGTCTTGCACTTGACCTACTTGACTTTATGTTTAAAGGTAATAGCAATAATTTTATTATTAATGTAAATATTGCTATAGTTAATACATAAGATACTCCACTTGGCTCCATATTAAATAATGTAATAATCCAAACATGAAGACCATCAAACATTCCTTTTAGGAATTCTGTTAAACCGTTCATAGTAACCTCCTTATTTTAATGGGTCATACCCGCCTTTAGATAAAGGATGACACCTTAATATTCTCTTTATGGCTAAAAATCCACCTTTTAGTGATCCATATTTGGTTATTGCTTCAATAGCATATTGAGAGCAAGTTGGAGCAAATATGCACTTTGGTGGTCTCATTGGTGAAATATATTTTCTATATAAATGTATAGATTTTAGAAGTATCCTTTTTATCATTCCTTATATAAGCCTGCCTTTTTAAAAAGTTTCTTCATAGCATTTTCAACTTCAAAATAATCTTTTCCCTTTATTGCATTCCTTGCGATAAATACAAAGTCATATCCAGTTTTTAAATTTTCTTGATTTAATCTGTAGCTTTCACTTATCAATCGTTTACTCCTGCTTCGAACTACACTATTACCAACTTTTTTACTAACAGATATTCCTACCTTATTATAAGTAACATTTTCTTTTGTTCTATTTTTATTATTTTTAAAAATATATAAAACTAACAGATTATTAGCTAATGATTTCCCTCTTCTATACACCAATTTAAATTCATTATTTTTCTTTATTCTGTACACCATTGGAAATTCAATCTCCTTTTTTCTGCCTTGCAGAAAAAGGCCACTGTATGCGGCCCTTATGCTGTTAATCTTTTTCTACCTTTTTGTCTTCTTTTCTTAAGAATGTTTCTACCTGATTTAGTTTTCATTCTTTTTCTGAATCCATGTTCTTTTTTTCTTTGTTTCTTTTTTGGTTGGTATGTCATGAACATAACATTACACCCCCTTTGATTTAAAAATTCTATAGCAAATTACTATAATCCTAATTATTAAATTTACCTTCTTATTATATATATATAGGGTTTTGATGTCAATACACTATATATTTCTAATTTTGTTGATAAATTATATAATATTGTCCACTTTTTGTGGATAATTTATTGAATACCCTGATTAACTTATGTTAATATTAATATTGCCTGTGAATAATTTTATTCAACTTAAGGGTTATCCACAATTGTGGATAAGCTTGTGGATAGTTTGTGTTATTTTTCTTAATATCTTTACAAACTTTTTAAATTTTATCTTAAATACTGGGCTTTTATGCTGTTAACAATGTTAATATTTGTACATAATTATATTGTGGATATTTTTTTTATTTTTATTTAATCAACATAATTATTAACATGTGCATAAAATTTTTAAACTTATTAACAGTCATTTATATATGTTAATAAATCTGTTGAATAAATGTTATTAATTATAATTAAAAAATTTTTTATGGAGGATATGTAATGAATAATGATCTAACATCATTATGGGAAAAAACATTAAATATTATTAAGGGAGAAATGAGTGAAGTTAGCTTCAATACTTGGATTAAAAGCTGCAATCCTATTTCTATATCTTCCAATACCATAAAAATCAGCGTCCCTAATTCCTTCACTCAAGATATTCTAGAAAAAAGGTATAAAGATTTAGTTATAAATTCTATAGAAGCTGCTTGTTCTAAATCTTATAATATAGAATTTATCCTTGAGTCGGATATCCTGGAAGCTGAGGAAAAGGAAAAAGAAAAGGAA
>JGI24709J26583_10000359_pt1 | contig 38509 bp, 37 predicted proteins | sample BioPla2DNA1_FD_26583 | JGI IMG/M metagenome (IMG submission 26583) | reverse complement strand
CCGGTTACAATTCCAACCTCATCATTTTTCTCAACCTTATCATACCTATACTTGGGTATCCCTAGGTATTTTTCAAGATTGTTTTCAGTTATCCTTACTGATTTTACCTTGTCGTCTATAAGCCTGCGGGCAACCTTTCTACATATTGCAGCTATTTGCCTTTCAAGCTCCCTAACACCTGATTCTCTAGTATAATAATTAATAATATTTCTTATTGTATTCTCAGTGATTCTTATACTGTTTTTACTTATACCATGCTCCTTTAGCTGCTTTGGTATCAAATATTTTGTTGCTATATTCAGCTTTTCTTCTTCTGTGTAGCCGGAAATATGTATANTCTCCATTCGGTCAAGCAGGGGCCTAGGTATAGTGTCTAGGTTATTAGCTGTGGTTAGAAACATTACATTAGATAGATCAAAGGCTAGCTCTAAATAATGGTCTCTAAAGGCATTGTTTTGTTCTGGGTCTAATACCTCTAAGAGGGCAGAGGCCGGATCTCCCCTAAAGTCTGAGCTCATTTTGTCTATCTCATCTAATAAGAAGACTGGGTTCTTTGTCCCTGCATGCTTTATTGATGATATAACTCTACCTGGTATAGCTCCAACATAGGTTCTCCTATGTCCTCTTATCTCAGCCTCATCTCTAACCCCTCCTACTGACATCTGAATAAACTTTCTGTCTAGGGATCTGGCAATTGATTTGGCTATAGAAGTTTTACCAACCCCTGGTGGGCCTACAAAACAAAGGATAGGTCCCTTCATGCTCTTTGTCATTTGCCTAACTGCTAAATACTCAATAACCCTTTCCTTTACCTTGGTCAAGCCATAGTGATCCTCATCAAGTATCTTTGCTGCATTTTTTAAATCAAGATTATCATCAGTCTGTATGTCCCAGGGTAGGTCTGTTATCCAGTCTAGATAGGTTCTAATAACTGAGCCTTCTGCTGAGCCTTGTCCCATCCTAGCTAGCCTGTCTAGCTCCTTATTTGCCTTTTCTAGCGCTTCTTCTGGCAGGTTAGCCTTTTCGATTTTCTCTTGGTACTCCTTGACCTCCTCACTGATACCATCTGATTCACCAAGCTCTTTTTGAATGGCCTTTATCTGTTCACGGAGATAGTACTCTCGTTGGACCTTGTCTATTTGTCTTCTAACCCTAAGGTTGATCTTATTTTCAATCTCTAGTATCTCAATCTCTCTGGTCAAAATCTCATAAAGGTTTTCAAGGCGGTCAACTGGGTCAAAGGCCTCTAAAACTCTTTGCTTGTCCTCTGTCTTTACAAGTGTATTTGCTGCTATTATATCAGCTAGTCGGTCATAGTCGTCTAGACTTGTGACCGTCAACAAAATCTCAGGTGATACCTTGCTACTTAGCTTTACAAATTTTTCGAAGACTGATAGGACGCTTCTAGCAACTGCCTCCATCTCAAGTTCCATATCCCTGTAATTGTATTTGATAGGTGTCATAAAATCTACTTCATAATAAGGTTCATCCTTTACATAGTCTAGGATTTTTCCCCTCTCTAGACCCTCAACCAAGACCCTTATGGTATCTCCAGGTAGCTTTAGCATCTGTTTTATCTTGGCAATAGTGCCTACTTCATAGATCTCATTTTGGTTAGGCTCGTCTATCTTTGAGTCTACTTGAGAAGATAGGAAAATTTCCTGATCATTAACCATAGCTGCCTCTAGAGCAGCTATTGATTTTGGCCTACCTACATCAAAATGTAGGACCATATATGGAAATATCGTTAATCCCCTGAGTGGAAGCAGGGGTAATCTTTTAATATCTTCATTACTCACTATGTATCAACTCCTTTTCCTTATTAGACCTTATCTATTATATCTAAATGTGATAACTCGTGCAATGAAGTCATGCCTATTAATAACCATGGACGTAGATGTGAAACACAGCTATACTATTTGCAAGCATTCTGTATATGAGAGGAATCTCCTGTTGGAGATGCAGTTAGAACCTGCATATTGTCATTAGTACTCGTTATTGATATACAATCTATATTATCAATTAGCGAATTTTCTATAACTTCTTCCACTCTTCTAACAGGTATTATTTGTATAAGGGCATCACTATACTTGTCCTGCCAGTTTTCATAGGGTATAAGTACACGCTTTGCTCCAGCCCGTACGGCAGCCTCTATCTTTGCAGGAACGCCTCCGACTGCCTTAACATCTCCTAATATTGATAGCTCTCCCGTCATAGCAACTTTGTTATCTACTGGTTTACCAGTTATAGAAGAGTATATTGAAACCAAAATAGCAGTTCCCGCAGAAGGGCCATCAACAGGTGTACCACCAGGGAAATTGAGATGTATATCATAGTCTTTCGCATCAAGACCAAGATACTTTTTAAGTATTGTTATCACATTTTCCACCGAGCCCCTAGCAGTACTCTTTCTTTTAACCTTTTTGCTATTGCTATTTATCTCTTCCTCGTCAACTATCCCGGTTATAGTCAAAGTTCCCCTAGCCTGCCTTACAGGAATTGCAGTTGCTTCAACCTCGATTAAAGCCCCCATATTTGGGCCATATATCGCCAATCCATTTACTCGGCCTACCTTTGGGCTATCATAGATCTTTTTATCTAACTTAGGAGAGTAGTTGCCATTATGGGCAACCCATTCTATGTCCTCTAAAGTAATCTCATTTCTTCCCTCTGTTAGAACGATACCTGCTGCTAATTGGACTATATTGACAGCATCCCTGCCATTATCAGCATATTTGCCAACTGCAGTGATAGCCTCTTCTTCTATTTTCATATTTCCCTTAGCCGCTGCATTTCTTGCTATTATACATATCTCATCTGGGGTTAGGGCACGGAAAAATATTTCTAGGCATCTTGACCTGATTGCTGGCGATATTTCACTACTGGACCTGGTGGTAGCACCAACCAGCCTAAAGTCAGCAGGAAGCCCATTTTGGAAAATATCATGTATATGCCTAGGTATGTTGCTATCTTGAGAGTTGTAGTAGGCACTTTCAAGGAAAACCTTCCTATCTTCTAGGACTTTTAATAGCTTATTCATTTGAACAGGGTGGAGTTCTCCAATTTCATCTAGGAATAAAAGGCCACCATGGGCCTTTGTCACTGCACCTGGCTTTGGCTGAGGAACACCTGCAATACCCATAGGTCCTGCCCCCTGATATATAGGGTCATGGACAGAACCAATTAGGGGGTCTGCTATACTCCTTTCGTCAAACCTAACTGATGTGGCATCTATCTCAACAAATTTTGCATTTCGCCTAAATGGAGATCCAGGAAATTTCTTGGCAGATTCTAGAACTAATCTTGCTGCACATGTTTTGCCCACACCTGGCGGTCCATATATGATTACATGCTGGGGATTTGGTCCACATAAAGCTGCTTTTAGGGCCTTTATACCATCCTCCTGGCCTATTATATCATCAAATTTTTTCGGCCTAGTCTTTTCAGACAAGGGCTCAGTTAAGGATATTTCCCTCAGCCTTTGTAGCTTTTCCATTTCTTTTTTCGATTCTTTTCCTACAGCTGACTTGTTACCTTGCTGCCCCCTTAGTAGGTTTAGAAAATATAACCCAATAACAACAGCAAAGAAGAATTGTATTATCACTAAAGCGTTACTTAACAAAGCAATTCAGTCCCTTCTAATAAATAGCACACTAGAATTAGTATGCTATTTAGAAGGATTTTCTATCCAATAAATTCGATTTAGATATATATAAAATTCAACTAAAAAAGGAGCTTTTAAGCTCCTTTTATGATACGGATTCCTTTTTCTCTTTTGATTTTTTGATGGTCTTTTTTTGACTCTGTCCATCTGTTAGTATTAGTATAGGTTCCATCCTATTTACTATCGTGTCTTTTGTAATAATGCATTTGTCTACATCATCCCTAGATGGTATTTCATACATAACGTTTAGCATAACATCCTCAAGTATTGATCTTAGACCACGGGCTCCTGTTTTCCTCTCTATTGCCTCTTTGGCTATTACACTAAGGGCCTCATCCTCAAACTCTAGTATTACATTGTCCATCTCAAATAGCTTTTGGTATTGTTTTACTAAGGCGTTCTTGGGCTCCTTGAGAATCTTTACCAAGGCCTCTTCGTTTAGGGAGTTTAGGGTTGCAATAACAGGTAATCTGCCAACAAACTCTGGTATAAGACCGTACTTTAATAGGTCTTCGGGTAAAATGTTTTTAAGTATTTCACCTATATCTTCTTGATTGTTACTTTGTACATCAGCGCCAAAGCCAATTGATTTTTTGCCTATTCTCTTTTGGATGATCTGGTCAATACCATCAAAGGCTCCACCGCATATAAAGAGTATATTTGTTGTGTCTATCTGGATAAACTCCTGATGGGGATGTTTTCTACCACCCTGGGGTGGTACACTTGCTACTGTACCCTCTAAGATTTTAAGTAGGGCTTGCTGGACTCCCTCACCGGAAACATCTCTGGTTATTGACGGATTTTCTGATTTTCTAGCAATTTTATCTATTTCGTCTATATAAATAATCCCTTTTTCTGCCCGTTCAACATCATAGTCTGCTGCTTGTATTAGCTTTAATAGAATATTCTCTACATCCTCACCTACATAACCTGCTTCTGTAAGTGAAGTTGCATCTGCTACAGCAAAGGGTACATTTAAAATCTTGGCTAATGTCTGTGCTAATAAAGTCTTACCGCAACCAGTCGGTCCTAATATAACAATATTACTCTTTTGTAGTTCTATATCGTCGCTCTTGCTTTCACTATTTATTCGCTTATAGTGATTGTAAACAGCAACAGCCAAATTCTTTTTAGCCCTATCCTGGCCTACTACATATGAATCGAGTATTTGATTTATTTCTATCGGTTTTGGAATATCCTTTAAATCAAAATCCGCTGCATCATCAAATTCTTCTTCGATTATTTCTTGACACAACTCAATGCATTCATCACAAATATATACGCCAGGACCTGCAACTAGTCTTCGAACCTGATCCTGTGTCTTTCCACAGAAAGAACACTTAAGTTGTTTCTTTTCTTCATATCTTGCCATCTTTTCACCTCTTTACGGCTATTTAACGTGAAGCTATAACCTCGTCTATAATGCCATACTCTAAAGCATCCTCAGCAGACATAAAAAAGTCTCGGTCTGTATCTTTTTCTACTTTTTCAAGTGGTTGCTGGGTCCTTTCTGCAAGTATAGTGTTTAGTTTTCTTTTGATCTTTAGTATCTGCTCTGCGTGTATCATTATGTCTGTAGCCTGACCTCTAGCGCCACCAAGGGGCTGATGTATCATTATTTCACTATTTGGCAGGGCAAAACGTTTGCCCTTTTTACCAGCAGCTAATAGGAAGGCACCCATTGATGCAGCCATTCCTATACAGATAGTTGATACATCGCACTTTATATACTGCATTGTGTCATAAATCGCCATACCAGCAGTTACAGATCCGCCTGGGCTATTTATGTATAGCCTAATATCCTTGTCTGGGTCATCAGCTTCTAAATATAAAAGCTGGGCTACTACTAGGCTGGCAGTAACATCTGATATTTCGCTTCCAAGAAAGATTATTCTTTCCTGCAATAGCCGAGAATATATGTCATATGATCTCTCTCCACGGTTTGTTTGTTCTACTACCATTGGTACAAGATTCATAAAATATCGCCTCCTATTTATTATTTATCTTGAACATCTTCTTTAACAAGAGCTTCCTTGACAGTTACTTTAGCCTCATCTACTAATAGTTCTATGGTCTTTTCTGCAATTATACTGTTTTCTAAATGCTCAAGTCCACCTTGTAAACTCTTTTTGATGGTCTCTACTTCTTGATTGTATTGCTTTGCTAATAATTCGTATTGTTTTTCATAATCCTCTTCTGAGACCTCGATGTTTTCTGCTTTTCCAATAGCTTCAATAACTAGCTGGGTCTTAACTCTATTGTATGCATCATCTTTGTATTGTGCCCTAAAATCATCTATTGATGTATTAGCTATCTTTAGATAGCTTTCAATGTTAAGTCCATTATATCGCAATTGGTTATCTATGTCACGAAGCATATTATCTAACTCAAAGTCTACCATAACATCGGGGATATCTACCTTTGCATTATTAACAGCAAGGTCAATTAAGTTGTTTTTAAGCTCAGTATTTGACCTTTCTTCGGCATTCTTTTCTAGTTTTTGCTTAATATCTGCCCTNTATTCATCTAAGGTATCAAATTCACTGACATCCTTTGCAAACTCGTCATCTAGGTCTGGAAGTTCTTTTTCTTTTATTTCATGTAGCTTCACATGGAATNTGGCTTCCTTACCCTTTAATTCTTCGGCATGGTATTCCTCTGGGAAAGTAACCTTTAAGTCCTTTTCCTCACCTAGCTCCATACCTACCATTTNCTCCTCAAATCCAGGTATAAAATGGCCTGACCCTATTTCTAAGTTTTGCTTTTCTGCAGTGCCACCTTCAAACAATTCACCATCAATACTACCAGAATAGTCAAGTATTACCCGGTCACCTGTCTTTACTGGTCGGTCTTCGACTGAAACCCAACGAGCATTTTGTTCAAGGGTTTGTTTGATCCGTTCTTCAACTTCCTCATCTGTTACTATATATTCTACGCGGTCTACTTCAAAACCTTTATATTGGCCTAATTCCACCTCTGGTTTTACAGTAACCTCGGCTGTGAAAATAAAGTCTTGGCCGCTTCCAATCTGGACTATATCAAGCTCAGGCCTATCGACTGGTTCTATTCCTGTCTCCTTTACTGCCTGGTCATATGCAGGGGGGAAAACTTCATTTATAGCATCTTCATATAAAATAGATTCTCCAAAATACTGCTCCATCACTTTTCTTGGAACTTTACCCTTGCGAAAGCCAGGTATAGATATGCTCTTTCTATTCTTTAGATAAGATTTTTGCATACCTTCTTCGAAGCTGTCCTGCCCCACATGAATAGTCAATTTTACTTTATTATTGTCTAATTTTTCTAATGTTGTCTTTTCCAATTTTGTCCTCCTTAAATAGCTAGATAAGCTCCTCATCATGCTTTATAATTTATAAACTAAATAGTACAATTTGTAACTTAATAATACAAAAAACGGAAAGCAATTTTACTTCCAAACTGTATCTTAACACATGTGAAAAACTATTGCAATACTGCTTTTTTTAAGCTTTAACTTGCTTACTTGTCCCAATAATTATATAATTAATAAAATTTTATTAAATTTATAAATTGAAAAAGAAGGGAATGAAAGCCATAATGAAGGACTTACTCAAGGACAAGAACATTTTAATAATGGGTGTTGCCAACAAGTGGAGTATAGCTTGGGGCATAGCGCAAGCCTGTCACGCTGCTGGAGCAAAGCTTATTTTGACCTACCAGGGCGACAGGACCAAGGCTAGTGTAAGCCAGCTTGTTGGAGATATGTCGAATGTAACCCTACTCCCATGTGACGTTGCTATTGACCAAGACATAAGTAGCCTCTTTGATAGCATTAAGTCTAAGTTTGGTATCTTGCATGGTCTTGTGCATAGNATAGCTTATTCAAAAAGAGAAGAGCTTGAGGGTAACTATTATGATACATCTAGAGACGGCTACCTATTAGCTCAAAACATAAGCTCCTATTCGCTTACTGCCCTAGCCCGAAGTGCTAAAGACCTAATGGNAGAAGGCGGTAGTATAATCACCTTGACCTATCTAGGGGCAGAGAGGGCTGTTCCTAATTATAATGTTATGGGTGTTGCTAAGGCAGCATTAGAAGCATCAGTTAGGTATTTAGCTGCTGACCTTGGTAAGGATAATATAAGAGTTAATTCTATTTCTGCTGGACCTATAAAGACTGTATCGTCAAAAAGCGTTAAGGACTTTTCCTCTTTCCTAAAGACATATGAAGAAAAGGCACCTCTTAGAAGGATAAGTTCTGCAGAAGAAGTTGGAGATACCGCAGTTTTCCTGCTTAGCAACATGTCAAGAGGAATAACTGGAGAAAATATTCACGTAGACAGTGGTTATCATATTTTAGGCTAGGAATTATATATATTATTTTAAGTAAAGGAGGCTAGGCCTCCTTTTTAAATTCTAGATGATCAATAAAGTAGTCTTGAAAATCTGCTCGCGCAGACAGCTCAATATAATGAATTAATTCTATTAAATTTTCAGTTCCATCTAGGTATTTTTCCGACATAAGGGTCAATTTTGCCCCCGATAGAGCTGCATTGCCAATGGGCTTTATTTTATCCCTTAGTTCATGGGCTAATAGGCCAATAGCGATAGCACTTTCAATATCAATAAAATTACCAAACCCACCGGCTAGATAGACTCTGGAAATGTCGTCATAAGCTAGCTGCATATCCTTTAATAGAAGCTCAATACCAGCTCTTATAGCCGCCTTGGCTAACTGCACCTGCCTTATATCCTTTTGACTTATATAAATATCACTATTTGCATTGTCTGCTCTCTTAGCTACTAGGAATGCATCTTTGTCCTTATATTTAACTAGTCTCTTTGCTAGGTCCTTGCTAGCTAGTGACCTAGCCTCATCTTGCCCTATAAGCCTTCCGTTTGGCTCAATTATACCTAAATAAAGCATGGACCTAATAAGGTCTACTATGCCTGACCCGCAAATACCTTTTGCAGGCAAATTGTCTATAGTACTATATTTTATATCCTCCCCTACAAGCTTTACAGAGTCTATTGCTCCACTTATACTACCTATCCCAAATTCGATATTTCCACCTTCAAAGGCTGGGCCAGCGGATGCCGAACAAGCTACAATTTTATCTCTATTGCCTAGGACTATTTCACCATTAGTTCCTATATCAATAAGTAGACTAAGGTCTGAACTTGTTGCCATCCCGCTTGCTATAATGCAACCCATAGTATCTGCCCCTATATAGCCACTTACCAAGGGCAGGGATGTTACAAGGCTCTTTTTATTAACCATAATACCAAGATCAGCTGCTTCAATTGGATTAAGCCTGCTGAAAACAGGATTGAAGGGAGAAGTGGCTATAGTATCTACTGGAACTCCTACAAGCATATGCATCATACTAGTGTTACCCACAATAGCTATATGATATATACAATCGGGGCTTATCTGACATTTGTCTTTAAAATAATTGACCATAGAGTTTATTTCATCTATTAACAATAGGGACAGCTTTTTAAGCCCCTTTGGATTCTTCCTTGTATAGTCAATTCTAGTGATTACGTCGTCTCCATATGGTTTTTGGGGATTTATTGATGAGTATACTGCCAGCTCTTTTCCTGTGTTTAAGTCAATTAACACACCCGCTATAGTGGTTGTTCCTATGTCAATAGCAAGACCATATAGGTCTTTGCTGGTATCCTTAGCCTCTATCCCTATAATTTCATTCTTTGTGTATACAAGGGTAACCCTGTAATCATTATCTTTTAATATATAAGAAAGATCTCTAATTAAGCCAATATCAGATATAGTAATATTGCCCTTATTAAACAAGCCTTCTATCCTATCTATATCTGAACGCTGATCATCTAGACTAGGTTTTTCAAGCCTACAATACTTCTTTTTTACTAGGGGGGNTATTTGGCTACTAATGCTACTATTTGTTAGTACTTTTGCCTTACCAGTGTGAATATCCTGAATTTGAACTAGCATATCCTCTTGGATTATAGTTTTACATGCCAGTCTATAGCCTAAGGCCCATTCTCGCTCAGTAATTAGGTCATTTTTTTGGTATGGCATAGCTAAAGTAAAGTCACCTTTTTTAATCTTAACCTTACATTTGCCACATATACCATTACCACCACATGAGGCGAGGGGACTTTGCCCATCTTTTCTAAGGTAATCAAGTAGTNTTTCACCCGAAATAGACTTATCTTTACTAATTTTTATGTCCTTCAAAACCTGTCAAACCCCCTTATAATTTAAATTTACTATAGACTAAGCCTATATTTGCTCAAATACCTCTAAGGTTTGGTAAATCATTTTCTCAACTGAAAAATCCCTTAAGGCTATTAGCCTTGCATTGTTCCCTAGCCTGATTGCCTTATCCCTATTTTCAATAAGGTCCTTTATTGATAAAGCCAGCTCACTAGAACTTGCAGGCTCAACTAGTAGACCATTTTGATCGTGTACAATTAACTCAGGTATGCCACCTGTCCTAGCTGCAACTATTGCTAGCCCCTGCTGCATTGCTTCTAAAACCGCAATCCCCATTCCTTCTGAAAGGGATGGACTAACAAATATATCAAAAGCCTTATAATACTCAGCTATTGAATCAACATGCCCTGCTAGAAAAACTTTGTCTGTTAGTCCTTTATCCTTTAGTATTTTCTCTATCCTGGTCCTGTCTGGTCCCTCTCCCACAATTAATAGCTTTAGTCTAGCATGTCCAATTTGGTCAAAGGCATCAAGTAATATATCAATCCCCTTAGAGGGGATCAGTCTTGCTACACAGCCTAGCAGAGTATCATCATCTCTTATGGACCAATTATCCCTAATATTAATGCTAGTTTTTGGCTCTATGGCCGGTAAAGCATTATATATTACCTTTATATTTCTTCCTTCACCTATTAGCTCCTGCATTGATTGCTTTAAGGCCTCTGACACAGCTATATAGGAGCTAGTCCACCTAGCCATAAGTTTTTCAAATAAACTAATTAGGTTACAAGTCGGCTTGCTTTTATTATATTGGGTAAAGCTATGTATAGTATATACAGTTCTACTTCTAGTATAGGCAGCTGCTAGCCTCCCTATTGCCCCTGCCTTAAAACCATGGCAATGGATTATTTTAGGTTTATGCTTGCCAATCAGTCTAACTAGCTTGATAATACTAGCTAGATAGCAAAGGTATTTCTTATTACCACTGTTGATATTATATACTATAGCTCCTGAATTAGACAGTTCTTCTTGGGCTACTAGGTCAAGACTAGACACAGCTATCACCTTGTTACCCTGCTCTAAGAGACCCTTTATCAGCAGAATATAGTGGTTTTTCATACCTCCAGTTGCCCTACAGATAATCTCCATAACCACCATAGCTAGCTAATTGTCTCCATAGTATCTTTTTTTCTGCTTTCCAAGTGCTTACATACTAGTAATATGAATGGCAAGACTATAAATATCATGGCTGTAGCTGCAGCTACTACGCCAGAGTCATTTACCAAAAGGGCAGATATGGCCCCTATTATACCTGAAGCTAGCCCCTTTATCATATCTGGATGGGCTTTCTTAATCTTTCTAGCTACTCCTACTGGCCTAAAAACTAGAACAGCCATAGTCAATAAGGATAAAATAAGGACTCTTGCCCAAATTGTATATTTTAATAGCTTTATATTCATGGATATTTTTCTTTTAACTATATTGAAAAACTCATATATGCCCTTTTGCTTTAGCAAATTCACTGTTTGACCCATATGGGACTGATTATCTATAGCCCTTAGGCTATCTATTAAAAAGATTGATACTACAATAAGGGCAGTGAAAAGCCCTATATATATAAGATGCTTTACTGTAATTTTATTTTTTCTAGTCAAGATAAATAAGCTAGCAAAAGAGATTCCAGCAGCTATTGTACCCCCTACATTAGCACCTAAACCAGGATAAGCCAATATTATCAGGACTAAAGAGGGTAAGATAAATATTAAGGCCTTCACTCTTGTTCTGTGCTTTACAGAGCTAGTCTTTTCTAGAAGACCACCACAGGCAATAGTTGTAGCCCCAACCAGTATCCCCATATATTCATTCCCAATTCCATAAAAGCGTGCCCCACTTATTGCATCATAGCCTAAGGGTGAACCCTTAATCAGACTTGCCCCTAGTATTTGGTCTAGCAATAATAGGCTGACTGTTGCTAGGCTTATTATGATTATTTTATATATCATATCTAGCTTTATATTATATAGCCCTAATCCTATCAGACCTGCTAGAGTCCAAGAGATAATAAAAGTAATAATTAAACTGGGATGGTGGAAAAGGGGTAGTATCAGGTATGACAATGGCAAGCTCAACAGGAAAAATATACCCATGTAAGCAAGGTCGAAGTAACGGCCTTTATAAATAATAATGTATAGGGCAGATAATAAAAGAAGTATTTGTGCAAAAACATAGCTTCTTAATAAAAACCCTCTCTGAATAAATATCTCCACTAGCTCTTTGTTAAAGGCTGAAAGGTCGGCCAAACCCTTTTCACTAGCATAGGATACTATCTTGTTTCCATTTTCACCATACTGCTTTTCAAGGTTAAAATAACTTAGAATAGTGGCTCCGATGTCATGGCCCGATACAAGACCTTGGCGCTTGGTTGAAGCGGATGATAAAAATCCTCTTTCATAGCCCTTACCCGCAATTATTATAGGAGTTAACCTATTGTTTATAGCTAGTTCCTTAGCAGGGTTTAAAGGGCTAACTACCATAACAAGGTCCTTTTCAAGATCTAGCTGCTTGACTACTTTACCTATAAAGCTATCTGCCTCCTTTATTGCTAATTCTTTGTAAAAACTGTTCATCTCATCTGTTGCTGTATACCTAAAATCCTCTGCCCTGCTTGTATCTCCTAATTGTACTGCGACAATGTCTGCTACTGTAAGTGCCTTATTGACATAATTATATAAGATATTATAATCAGTCCTTAAAGCAAAAGGGCGATAATTATCAGCATATAAATAGGACTTATCTACCATACCTACAGGCACTATCCCCTGATTGTTCATCAGAAAGGATGTAATATAGCGTTTATGTTCATCTGCCGTATCACAATTGCCAATAACAGCAGGGGTCAAACCTGCATTCATAAGTGTTGAACCAAGAGCTCCTATGGTTACTGAGTAGGGTTTGTTAAAATTGTTCCTGATGGTCTGGGCAATACCGAGGTTTACACAGGCTTGTTCACTACATTGGTCTCCAGTAATCCTTTTGTATATATCTGCCGCNTTTTCACCCTGATAATGTTCTTGTGCATTAAGGCCTAAATTTGAATTGTCTGACCCTATAACAGCCTGACCCGCACCCATGCTTAAATAAGTATCTCGTTGAGACCTTGTACCCCCTGTATTTATAGTCATTAGACCTATTCCACCTATAGAAGCCAAATAGTCAATATTCTCGGTGGGGGTATTTATAATGTCATAAAGACTTATTCTATCAATAAAAAAAACAATCAACTTTCCTCTTTTATCTGTATTATCTGCTTTTACAGTAAGAGGCNTACAACAAAAGAGCAAAACTACAAAAAGTAAAATAAACCTATGTGCCTTCACCAATNTTTCTCCTCAGTATCCATAATAATACTATANTTTCCCCCTTTAATGCTTATAATTCTTAAATTAATTATTATTATGATTTTACACAATACTTTTTAGACAAATAAAAGAGCACCCTTATATAAGGGTGCCTTGTTTAGACTAATTAATTATATGCTATTAACTGCTTAGCTAGATCTGCTGCAGATGCTGCATCAGGTGCGTAACCATCAGCTCCTATTTCAGCTGCAAACTCATGGGTAACGGGAGCTCCACCTACAAGAATCTTTACTTGATCTCTAAGACCTGCTAATTTGATAGCATCGATAATCTCCTTCATGACAGGCATTGTTGTAGTTAGCAGGGCAGACATAGCTACTGCATCCGCCTTCGTGTCCTTTACTGCATTAACAAATTTATCTGTATCAACATCAATACCTAAGTCGATGACCTCAAAACCAGCTCCCTCAAGCATCATAGCCACAAGGTTCTTGCCAATATCATGTAAGTCTCCCTTTACAGTCCCTATAACAACCTTTCCAAGAGGCTTTACATCCTTTTCCGCTAATAGGGGCCTGAGTAACTCAAGTCCTGCCTTCATAGCCCTGGCAGCTATCAAAACCTCAGGTACATATACTTCATTGTTCTTAAAAAGCTCACCTATCTCCCCCATACCAACTATGAGAGCCTTGTTTACAATATCACTAGGTTCAAGGCCTTGGTCTACCGCAGTCTGAACCATCTGTTTAACCTTTGGTGCATTTCCTGCCTTAAGAGCATCAGCGATTTGTCTAAAATCTACCATATTTCTATCCCCCTAAATGTAATGTATATATATTACCAAATTAATTTCAATTTGTCAGTCCCACAACTGTTAAACTAGGTAAAATCTTGTGATCTTCTCTCTAAGACTGCTATTATTAGTCTTANAGAAAGTCCGTAAAGGCTAATGAACTTTTAAAATACTATTTATCTTTTATGCTTTTTTTAAGTTTTTAAAGTAAGCCTCCTGAATTCCGCCTGTTTAAGTACTCCTTGCCGCCTATCATAGTTAAATAATATAAATGTATCCTCTTTATCATTAACAGTTACATTGTCCTTGTCAACTCTATAGCTAAAAAGTTCGATATGCATTCTATTTAACCTTCTCTTGATGTTAAGGTTAGTATTATCAGTCAAATACTTATCTACATTGGTCTGGTCCTCAAAAAAGTCCCGGATTTTTTGCTTATGCTTNTCTATTTTGGCCTGCTTTAAGTTAACTGGATATCTACCTGGCTTTACATGTCGACAAAAATCAAATAGGAGCAGATCATTTATAAGGTCCTCTTCCTCTTGCATAAGGTTTTTGCAGAAACCNGATTTTACGAATTCAAATAAAATTGTATAAAGGCTCTCATTTGCATGGGATATGCTAAAATAGCCCTTGTGCCTCCAGTATTGACCCATATCATAAAAAAGCTCAAATGCATTATTGTCGTAGTGGCCTAATAGGTAATTTATTGTCTTGCTAAACCGGTGACTATTGTAGTATTTTTCTACAACTAGCTCTATATCCTTTAGCCTAGACAGCTCTTCGTAACCTATGTACTTGTTGCTTAAAACCTCATATGGGGGGTATTGTGTATACTTATAGTCATATATATCAGCACTCTTCCTAAGGCCTGACCCCTTTAAAAGCTTTAAAAAGCCAAGCTGCAGCTTGTGTGGTTTCATAGCTAATACAAAGTTTACCGATTCTTTCATTGATGACATATCCTCTTCTGGTAGGCCCGCAATCAAATCAAGATGGACATGAATATTGTCAAAGCTTATAATTTCTTTAATCACTGCAACTAGCTTGCCAAGGTCGCTCTTTCGCTTTATTTTTGTTAGTGTTTTTAAATTTGAGGACTGTATACCAATCTCAAACTGAAAGAGGCCCACTGGTGCTCTTTTTATTATTGAGAGCATTTCCTNATCTATTAAGTCCCCTGCCATTTCAAAATGAAAGTTTGTATTACCACCAAGCTCAATTAAGTAATTGAATATTTCCTTTGTTCTTTTTAAATTGCAGTTAAAGGTCCTGTCAACTAGCTTAACCTGCCTAATACCTGATTCTACAAAAATCCTTAGATCCTCCTTTACCCTTTCAATGGAAAGAAANTTCACTCCTTTTGTNGTTGATGACAGGCAATATTGGCAGTTAAAGGGGCAGCCTCTTGAGCTTTCATAATAAACGATTCTGTTTTTTAGGTCATCAAAGCCCTTCTTATAGACAAAGGGTATTGTATCTAAATCAATTCTCTCTGCTGGCTCGTTTAGNTATAGCTTATCTTTATCTCGCCAAGCCAAACCCTTTATGTCCTCAAAACTATATAGCTTTTCATGCAGGCATTTTAAGAGGTTACAGAATACTTGCTCTCCTTCCCCAACTGCAATAAAGTCTATAAAGGGATAAGAGTTTAAGAGATTTAGGCTATCATAGCTAACCTCTGGGCCACCTAGAATAATCTTGGCCTTGGGCAATAGTTGTTTTATGGTCTCAGCTATATCTAGGCTTTGCCGAATGTTCCAGATGTAGCATGAAAAGCCTATTAGGTCAGGTTGCCTTGAGAATATCTCACTTACGACTAGGTCATAGTTGTCATTGATAGTAAATTCAGCTATGTCTATATTAGGGTATTCCTGCTGACAATATGCCTTTAATGACCTTATTGCTAGATTGCTATGGGAAAATTTTGCGTTTAGTGTAGTTAATAAGATTTTCATAAGTNTATTATATACCAAAAGGAACAATTCATCATCGGTAGTAATTGTAATTAATTTGTTACTGATATGTTACAGATGTATTACCAGAATATACAGCTATCCTTTACTATCGAGCATAATTATAATGATATATATCTACCCACTTAGTATCACTCATAATTAAGTAAAAAGGAGGCAGATATGAAGAAAACGCAAATATGGGTGATAGTACTTACAATAACACTTTTATTTTCAACTGTTGTGCAGGCAGCTCCTCTTGGTAGTAGACCCTTAAGCCTAGGTCAAAGAGGAGAGGATGTAGAACAATTACAGTACTTATTAAAAAGGCTTGGTTATTTTAATACTGATGTTACCGGTTATTATGGCAATATTACTAGGCAATCAGTCCTCAACTTCCAAAGCAGCTACAAGCTTACTGTAGATGGCCATGCAGGGCCAGAAACTATATATAGGTTAAAGTATGAAAATGGGGTTGCTGCTGAGACCTATACCTATGTTAGAAGTCTGAGACAAGGGTATCGCGGCTATGATGTTAAGAATCTGCAGGATGTCTTAAAGAAGTTGGGATACCTACCAGCTAGCTTGGAAACTACATGCTACTTTGGGCAAATGACAGACAATGCAGTAAGGGCTTTTCAAAAGGACATGGCTTTGGCAATAGATGGCTCAGTAGGTCCTGCTAGCTCAAAAGCTTTAAACAATGTACTAGCAAAAGCAGCTGAGCCAGCTAAACCGATTACAAAAAATACTTACAAGGTGAAACCGGGTGATACACTATGGGAGATATCAAAAAAATATAATTTGACAGTAGGACAGATCAAAGAGATAAATAAGCTAAAATCTGATCTTATTTATGTCGGCCAAGAACTTTACCTAAAAAAGGAACCCAGTCAAGCTAAAGATGATAAGGTAAGCCTTTCTTATATTGACTATAGGGTTAATGCTGGAGATACTATTTGGAAGATTGCTAACAATCATAATATTACCCAGAATGATCTTTTAAAGGCTAATGGCTTTACAACAAGTACAATTTTATATATAGGGCAACTTATAAGAGTTCCTGTATATACAGTTCCAGTAAAGGAAACGCCAGGACCTGAATACGGCGAGTATCTAGATTGGTGGACCGAGGCCCAATATGTCCTCCCCTTTAACACACCCTTTGAGGTGACAGATTTTTATACTGGGACAAGCTTTATGGCTGTTAGGACCTTTGGTGCTAACCATGCTGACTGTGAGCCACTAACTACAGATGATACAGTAATAATCAAAAACCTATGGGATAGATACCACACTAGCTACTGGACATCAAGACCAATTACTATAGATATTAATGGGCGTAGGCTGGCAGCTTCAATGAGTGCAATGCTTCACGCTGGACTAGATGCTTATCCTAATGGGGCCTACATTGATAACCGCAGTGGTGGTTATGGCTATGGTCAAAACTTTGACGCTATAAAAGGCAATAAGGCAGATGGACATTTTGATATACATTTCCTAAACAGCACAACCCATAATACGGGTACAATAAATTCTAACCACCAAAAAAATATACGAATTTCAGCTGGATTAAACTAAAGGGCTTTATGCCCTTTTTTTTATATTTATAACTCTTTACATCTAGATGTTTTTATCAGTTCATCAAGAGAACTTACTCAAGAGACCTTATAAGGATATATAACTTTATATAACATTTTTATATCTAATGCATATTATGTACTATCTTGAGCATGGAGGTGTAATTTTATGGCTGATCGCATTTTTGCGTCTGTTGTTAATCAAAAAACAGTCACTCAAATCGAATTACAGGTTCTAGCCCTGATAGCAGCCCAGATTAACTTTGAATTTGAAAGCAATTGCTAGGTTAACTAAAATAAAAGCTAAAGCAATTATAAAAGTTTAAATAATCAGCAATATGAAATGGCATAATCGTATCATTAAATAACTGGTTACAGACCTCCAAGATAGTCTAAGGGCATGCCATCAAAGAAAAAAGCATCCTAGCTAATTAGGATGCTTTTTTGGAGCTACTGACCGGAATCGAACCGGTGACCTCGTCCTTACCAAGGACGCGCTCTGCCGACTGAGCCACAGTAGCACTGTTAACAGCAACGATATTTATTATAAGGAATCTCTCTGAAAAAAGCAAGCCCTAAATATATGGGAATATTAATTTACTATAGCTATTCCTAATTTTCTAACTATTTGTCTAGTAATAAGGCCCTTACAGGCGAAGCCTCTACCCCTATAATGTTTAGTGGAGCTGCAATTAATGTATAGCTACCTTCCTTAACCTCTTTTAGCCTAAGGCCCTCTAGGATGTATATACCATTTGCCAGTAAAAGCTTGTGGGTCGGATGACCTAGCTGATTTCTCTCTATCCCTAATGCATCTATACCTACTCCCCTTACCCCCTTGTCTACTAGGTATCTGGCACCTGATTCAGCAAGATAGATAAAATCCATATTAAAGGTTTGGTCAAATGAGTTTTTCGTCTTAAGTAAAAGATAGTCAGCTTCTTCTATCCTTTTCTTTTTCAAGTCCTCATCTGTTATCCCACCTGACACAGGTGTAAAGTCTAAAACCTTACACTTAACTACCATGTCTTCTAGTCTAAAAAATCTACTATCCATTCCCCCTTCTATCATGTGTAGGGGGGCATCTAGGTGAGTTCCTGTGTGAAGCTCAAGATCTAATCTAGATTCTCTTGTCTTAGCTCCTTGTTTAAAATCCCTGAGAATTTTTATACTAGGCTTTTTACCTGGGTCATTTTTGTATACTGGTATCTGCTCATGAATCGGCATTGAAATATCAATAATCTTCATTTTATTCTATCCCCCTCTATAGGTTTATCCATTTACGTCCATCCTTATTTATTAACAAGTCTGATTCCCAAGGTCCCCATGTACCTGCTTCATAGTTAGGAAAGGCTGTCGGCTGACCTTCCCATCCCCTCGTGATTTTGTCTATGATTCGCCAGGCATACTCAAGCTCATCCCATCTGGTAAAGAGGGTTGAATCTCCTTCCATTACATCAAAGAGTAATCTCTCATAGGCATCTGGAGAAACTGAGCCAATGTCGCAATTCTGGCAAAAGTCCATCTCTACAGGAAGTATAATGTCCTTTGATCCAGGCTTTTTTCCATTAAATTTTAGCCTGACCCCCTCTCTAGGCTGTATTTCAATAACCAGTCTATTTGGGTCTAGCCCACTATACTGATTGTAATAGGCAATTGACGGAAGGTCTAGAAATTGAATAACTATCTGAGTTCCTCTCTTTTCTAGTCTCTTGCCTGTCCTAAGATAAAAGGGTACGCCTGACCAACGTCGATTTTCTATGAGTACTTTCATAGCAACAAAGGTCTCAGTATTAGAATTAGGCCTAACCCTAGGTTCACTCCTGTAGCCTGNCACTAAGGTCTTATCAATTATTCCCTGGCCATACTGACCTCGAACTACGCTCTTTAATCCATCACTTGGTAGTGACAAGGCTCTTAGAACCTTTACCTTTTCATCCCTAATTGAATCAGTATCCAGGCTATGAGGTGCCTCCATGGCCGTTAGCATAAGCAATTGNAGCATATGGTTTTGCATCATATCCCTAATAGCGCCNGCCTGATCATAGTAGCCTCCCCGGTTCTCTACCCCTATTGTCTCGCTTGAGGTTATTTGTACATGGTCTATATATTTGTTAGACCAAAGAGGCTCAAACATAGTATTGGCAAATCTAATAACCATGATATTTTGCAGCATTTCTTTACCTAAGTAATGGTCAATTCTATAGATTTGCTCTTCACTAAAGCCCTTTTCNAGAGCACTATTTAACTTCCTTGCAGTAGCTAGGTCCCTACCAAATGGTTTCTCTATAACTACCCTCTTAAACCCATTGCTTTGGTCTGACATCCCATTAATTGAGATGTTTTCAACAATTGTTTCAAAGTGTTCTGGAGATACAGCTAAATAANATACTCGGTTTCCTTTTGCCCCATAGCTATTATCTAGCTCATCTAAATAAAGCTTAAGTTCCTTATAGGCTTGAGGCCTGTAATGTCTGCTTCAAAGTAATAAAAAGACGATACAAGCTTGCTAATGTCTTTTAATGAGCCATTATTTGCCCTTGAGTTGGCTTTTATAGACTCGGTTACCTCTTTTCTAAAGCTATCCTCTGTATAGTGTCTCCTACCAACCGCAACTAAGCTAAAGTTCTCAGCTATTTGTCCATCTAGATATAAATTATAAATGGCCGGATATATTTTTTTGTGTGCAAGGTCTCCCGTTCCTCCAAATACTACTAAAATACTCTCGATTTAGACCCCTCCTCCCATCTTCCTTGACTGAAAAGCCTAATAAACTTATACCCAATCCCCTATTCCACTAAACACATAGCATGCCTAAAGAGAATAAGCCTAGCTTAACTAGTATTCCCAAATGCAAAGGCTCCTAGTAATTGATTGCTTTTATACATAATAGCTTTTTTCCCTTGCTAAAGGATAAATTATTAAATATAATTAATTCTAATACCTACAGATAAGATGCAATGTATATGAAAGAGGTGGCTTTTATGTCCGGTGAAATCAAGCAAATAGCTGAAAGGATGAGAGCAGTCCGCATTGATTCTGCTTATACCTATCAAGAAGCTGCAAAGCTATTGGAAATCCCCCCTGAAGAGTACCTGCTATATGAATCTGGCGAAATAGATATACCCATAAGTATCTTACTTAAAATATCAGCCGTCTTTAATATTGAATTGACCGCCCTTTTAACCGGCTCAGATCCAAAGCTTCAAACCTATTCTTTAGTCAGAAAGGGTCAGGGATTAGAAGTCAACCGTAGGCAGGCATACAATTACAAACACCTAGCCTATAACTTTGTAAATAAACAGGCTGAGCCCTTTTTAGTCACAGTCGAGCCCATAGCAGATGATAATCCTATACCCCTTAGTAGTCACAATAATCAAGAATTTAACTATGTAATAGAAGGTTCTTTAATGCTAGTGCTCAATGATCATGTCCTTACCCTTAATGAGGGTGATTCCCTTTATTTTGATGCTAACCAACCACATGGGATGAAGGCACTTAACAATCAACCAGTTAAATTTCTTGCTATAATAATTGATTAACGAGGTCTATAATATGTTAAATTTACTAAAGAAAACTGACTTTAATTCCTATGAAGAATTTATTGAAAAATTTGAGATTAATGTACCTGAGAATTTTAATTTTGCCTTTGATGTTGTAGACAAGATTGCAGACCAGAGCCCTGACAAACTCGCTCTTTTATGGTGTGATGAGAACAACAATGAAAAATGCTTTACCTTTAAGCAGATCAAAGACCTTAGCAATCAGGCTGCCAACCTTTTTATAGCTATGGGGGTTAAAAAGGGCGACCATGTTATGCTTATACTTAAAAGGCGGTATGAATTTTGGTATTGCTTGATGGCCCTACATAAAATAGGTGCAATAGCAATACCCGCGACCCATATGCTCACACCTAAAGATATAGCCTATAGAGTAAATGCAGCAAGTATAAAAATGGTTATATGCGTAAATGACCAAGAGGTTATAAGTCACATAGAAGAAGCTGAAAAGACAACAGGCCCACTGGAGCTAAAATGCTTGGTTGGTGGTAAAAGAGATGGCTGGTATAGCTTTGATGATAGGATCTATTCACATAACGAAAGCTTTCCTAGACCTAGTGGAGAAAAGGCAACAAAAAATGATGATACCCTATTACTCTACTTTACTTCCGGAACAACAGGGCATCCAAAGATGGTACAACATACCTATACATACCCACTTGGTCATATTGTAACAGCTATGTATTGGCAGAATGTAAAGGATGGAGGCCTACACCTGACAGTAGCAGATACTGGCTGGGCCAAGTCTGTTTGGGGCAAACTATATGGCCAATGGATTGCAGGCTGCACTGTATTTGTTTATGATTATGATAGGTTTGTTCCAAAAGATCTTTTAAAGGTCATAGCCAAATACAAGGTTACCTCCTTTTGTGCACCGCCGACTATATACCGCTACCTTATAAAAGAAGATATGAGGGCCTATGACCTTAGCCAGCTAGAATACTGCGTGGTAGCAGGTGAACCCTTGAATCCTGAAGTATACAACCAATTTTATAAGCTAACTGGCATAAAGCTAATGGAAGCCTATGGTCAAACTGAGCTTACAGTTGTCATTGGTACCTTTCCCTGGATGAAGCCAAAACCAGGCTCTATGGGAAAACCAAGTGCCGGCTATGAGGTTGACCTAGTTGATGAAGACGGTAATAGTTTGGATATAGGACAAGAAGGCCAGATCGTAATAAAAACCCATAAGCATAAGCCTCTCGGCATGTTTAAGGGCTATTATCGGGACGAGGCAATGACAGAAAGGGTATGGAATAATGACATTTACTATACTGGCGATATGGCATGGAAGGATGAGGACGGCTACTTTTGGTTTGTAGGCAGGGTTGATGATGTAATTAAAAGCTCTGGATACCGGATAGGGCCCTTTGAGGTTGAAAGTGCCTTGATGGAGCATCCTGCTGTATTAGAATGTGCTATAACTGCAGTCAGCGATGAAATTAGGGGCCAGGTTGTAAAGGCTACAATAGTACTCGCTCAGGGCTACACCCCCTGTGATCAATTAGCTAAAGACCTTCAAGACCATGTCAAAAAGGTTACAGCTCCTTATAAGTATCCGAGAATTGTGGAATTTGTTACCGAGCTACCAAAAACAATAAGTGGAAAGATAAGGCGGGTAGAAATCAGAGAGCAAGACTAATAACATTAAACTTAAAACATTAAAAAGAGGAGCATCCCATATGCTCCTCTTCTATTATAGTATTTAAACATATATTCTTTACCTATCCATCTTATATACTATTAATGTCTCATACTCTCAGTATACTTAAGTTTGATTATCTTGCTCATTTTGATTTTCATACTGTTTTTCTTGTGGTATGAACCTATCTGTCTTGGTACCCATGTATATTACACCCCTAATTGGCTGATAGAAATGGTCATACAAGATATCACTTTTAATTAACCTATCTCCTTTATATGTGTCCTTGTAGACCCTTACCTTATAGCCTTGCCTTGCCTTAACCTTTTCAAATGTTTCGCCTTCATACACAACATATTTGCCCTCCGTATCTTCTATATATTCAGGCTCAGGCGGATCCAAAGTCTCATACTCCTCTGTCCTTAGCTTTATCTGTATATTGTCTTTAAGAGGCTCTCCATATATATCAAAATAAATTTTGTTGTCCCTATAGTATGAAGCAATATATATAGGGTTGTCCCTTGTATTTCTAAATTTTAGATCAATATAGGGTTCAGACATATATACAGTAGCATCTAGCCCTTTTGGAGCATAGCTGGTAGGAAAGGAGTGTCTTGAAGATTCTACAACTTCAAGATTTGCTAGTAAAACAGCATTATAGAGTGTTGTTGCCGTTTGACAGACACCACCACCTGCTGCATCCTTTAGGGATTTGTCATACTGGATTACTGGAGCTAGTCTGTATCCATTTTCCAATGTTGTATTTCCCACAGTATCGTTAAAGGAAACAAGCTGGCCTGGCTCTACACACAAACCATTAAAGGCTTCAGCTGAAAGTAGTACATTATGTATCCTATTTTCTGAACTGTTTCCTAGATCAGTATTGTATGATGCAATAAGCTCAGTCTTTCCCTCATAAAAGCTAGAGTCGATCTTTGGCTTTAGGATCTCTGGTTCATACTCAATATTTACCTTTAGCTGCTTGTTATTAAGGGCCATATCAAGTATATTTTCAATAGCCTCTATATCAAAGTAAACACCATTTGAAGCAGCAGTAATAATAAACTTTTCGTCTTCATCTGGCAAAAAATCAAGCCTAGAATCTACTGGTTCTCTATCTACTAAGTTCTTTATTTCATAAAGCTTAGCCCTTAGCTTATCCCTATCATAAATAAACCNAGTTTCTACATTTTTACTCTCTCTATCTTTTAGACCTGTTGCTTCTGCTAGTTGGATAAAGATACTACCCTCCCGCCCCTTCATATGGGCCTGCTTTAATGCNCCTTCTACGTCTAAATCAAGGCCTATATCATCGTGCTTGTATATCCATTCCTTACCCATGCATCTAAGGGTTATAGAAAACTTTTCTTTTAGGTCTTTGCTATGGTCGTCAATTATTTCCCTTACCTGGCCAATGCTTAGCCTACTAACATCCATTTCATCTATAAAGACACCATCATTTATCTTATTTCTATTGGACAAGTACCAGCTAGTCATTGCTATTAATAAGGCTACTAATAGGCCTATGCATGTTATAGACGATATAAGTAGGATTTTACTTTTTACCCTCGTAGTAGGATTACTCTTAGCCTCTGAAGCCACTTTACTACAACTCCTAAATAATATTTTATTATCTAGGAGTAATTATTGACACTTTGTTACAAACTTATCCACACTAAAAATAAAAGAGGATATCTAAAAGCTGACACCTGATAAGGAAGTAATTTAGAAACTACATCTAATGCATTGAATTATCCGGTATTAGCAAAGACAAGTCCAAAAAAAGAATACCGAGAAGAACTGTAAAAGGTTTTTCTCGGTATTTTTGTGTTTGTAGCGGTACATTCGACTATTAAACCACCTTTGAGTACAATTATGGTAGAAAATCAAAGGAGGTAACAATATGGGTAAATTCATAGAAGAATTTTATTACGGCAACATTGATCCGCAGGCACGAAGCACCAAACAGAACAAAGCAGTGCAGAAGCAAATGGAAGTGCTGATGTTAAACGAGGAATTTCTGACCGAAGCGCTTTCCGGCGAAAATAAGAAAAAGTTTCTCGACTTTGTAAATGCGTGGAGCGTGGTAAACGGCGAATCTAATCTCGACAGTTTTATGATGGGTTTTCGGTTGGGAGCTAACTTTACATACGACACCTTCGTTGCCACCGACACCCATTCCAAGACTTGCTAAAGGAGTGAACGATATGCGGAATAAGAAGTATTACATAGCGTTGGATGATTTTGAACGGCGGGTGGTTGTGAACTGCTTAAACGAAATGAGAAACAGCCTTATCGCCAAAGGCAAGTACACTGATGCGGTGGATGAGGTTTTGCTGAAAATTATTGATGCGAAACAAAAGAAATTCAAGGTAATATACAAGGATGCGTGATTATGGAAAAGGTTATTTATGATAAAAAGAACGGTCTTTGGTACGAACTGCAGGGTGACTATTACATTCCTTGCTTAAAGTTGCCGGAGGAAGAACAACAGCCTATCGGCTTATGGGGACAGCGACACTTCCAGTACATCAAACAACAACGCAAGGTGATTTACACAAATCTGCTGACAAGCGGCAAGCTAAACAGATACCTTTCAGACCTTGATAAGCAGGCAGAAGAAATGTTTTCCCTACTTGTAAAGCAGATGGCAGAGCGTGAGGGCGTGACAGAAAAACTTAAAGCAGATAACCAAATGGAATGGATTGGTCGTATCAACAATATTTATAATCGAGCTACAGAAATTATACAAAACGAAATTATTTACAATTGAATACCTATTTTATAAACGAACACAGGGCAGAGTATTATAAACTCTGCCCTGTGTTCGTGGATATTGTGTTGGAAAATGGATTACTTTTATAACAAATTATTTAAGCCACTTTTTGTCGGTAGATTCGACAATATAACTTCTTACTATAGTTTTGCAGTCTTTGCATATATCACAGTGTATCTGTGCCACTACACTCATAATTCCTTTGCTAAATCTAAAGCCAACCGGACTTCCGTTGAGCGACTCAAACATTCTCAAGCCTACTTCAATATTTTCACTGTTACAATGTGGACATTTCATATCCAAGTTCTCCTTATTCGTCGTTTTCGCTTTTCTTCTCAATGTGCTTCTTTATCCAATATACAAGCACCACTACTAAGGTCAAAATACTAATTAACAAAGCACCAGCACTTTCGGTAATCATTGCATTATCTATTAAAAGCTTTTTACCCGAAATAATGTCAGGCAAAAATATAATCAGCAGAGCAACTCCGAAACCGCCCAATGCAGAGATATTCAATTTTTCACCAGCATTTGAAACACCGTCATAACCGTTCTTAATAATCATTGAAAGCGTATATATTGCGATTGGCAAACCTATATTTATCAGAAAGATTGCACCATTGGCAAAACCTATTCCAATAAAATCGCTTAATAAATAAATGATAATATTTACTACGATAGCACAAGTGAAGGCGTATTGAAACGATTTTCCTCTTTCTATGATTTGTTTTTCGTCATATTGCTTTTTACTCATAATCAATNCCTCCAAAAAGTTCATCTAATGTTTTGTTTAAAACTTTGCATATAGCAATACATAATTTAATTGTTGGGTTGTAATCACCTTTTTCGATTGCGCTCATCGTTTGTCTGGAAACACCAACTGCTTCTGCTAATTGAGCTTGTGTCATATCCTTTTCAATTCGCGCAATCTTAATACGTATGTTTTTGGCCATATTTCCACCTCCGCAATAAAGTATATCACATTATATGAAAATTGTCAATTATATATTACATACTTAAATTATATTTTACATCTCTTGAATTATATTTTACAAAAGGCCGCTGGAGTTAATTCCAACGGCCTTTTGTCGGTCGTAAAGTGAATTTCAAAATTCCACTTTTTTATCCATAAAAAGGACTACTTCATTTTTTATGCCGGTTAATATATTCCCCTTAAATCCATAATCCAATACCAATTTGGTTGCAATCACCGAGAGTAACCTAATATAATGTTTTGTTATTCCACTATCTCTACTAATAATTTTTTCTTAAACAATATCTTCATCAACCCATGCCTGTGCTCTATCAACCGCTGCTCTCATTTGCTTATATTATTCATCTGAAGCTATTTCTTTTAACGAGCTTTGCTTCAAATTAGATACAAATTGTTTAATTTTATCACTTAAAATATTGAAATCAAAATTCTGTATTTCCTTGGTTTCACCAATAAAATCCTCCATATTAAAATCACCTCTCCTATTCCGTTTTAATATCTGACAAATATGTCCTAATTATGCCCCATAACGCCCGTTATTCCAACCGAGTTTTCTGACAATTAAGCATCCACTCAAGACAGTTTTCCTATCAGTTCCAGTACAAATAAAATGATGATTATCCATACCCAAATACTACAACCAGGACCGCTACCGCCTCCGCTTCCTCCACTACCTCCGCCTGACATTTTATAATTGATATAACCGTCTGGTCCAGATGTACTTGTCGGATTAAAATAGATTATTCCCATATTGACTACCTCTCTTAATCAAAATCATAATCATCTGGATCCAGGCCTGCATCTTCTATTGCTTCTCGTCTCTCATCATCATCCATAAACTCTAGTTCATCCTTATCAAGTCCAGCAATTTCAAGTTCTGATTCACTATCATCTGATAAGTCCTCTGCAATTTTTGCAATTGTAGCAAATTCTGCTGCTTTTTCAAAAGTACTCATTTTCCCATCTTTGTTGAAATCAAATAATCCACCAAATAATCCTGCCATAAGTACCACCTTTCTGCCATTCATGGCTTAAACTTCGTTGTGTGTTTCTTTTCTACTAACATCAGTATACTCCTATTGCTGTCCCATTTATAGTACTTATAACCACCAGCAGCAAACTTTTCAACCTAATTTTATGTGCGTAAAGTGAATTTCAAAATTCCACTTTTTTATCCATAAAAATTCTAAGTGGAATTTACTTTTTCATTTGACCTATTATTGTTGACAATAACTATTACTGACATATAATTATTATGGAAGATTTTAGCCAGTAAAATTAAACATTTTAAATTTATTATATACAATAATGATGTAAATATTATCAGTAAATAAATTTGAATAGTTAAAATTTTTAAATATAGGAGAAAAAATATGTCATACTCACCTTTACAAAATGAAGATAGTCTTAGTGAACTTTTCAGTGAAATGATTGATTGTCGGATGGTTTGCGAAAATCTTGTTAAAGCATCTGGAGATTTGCACTCTTGCATTAACTGGTTTTCAAAAGCTATGCAGATAAACAAAAGACAGACTCTTCTTTTTGTCTCTGAAAATAAAAGCAAGTTCACAAAAGAGGAAAATAATTACTTTGAGCAGTTTTTTTCTAAGATGAACAATAAAATTAAAAAGGAGGATTTATATTAATGTCAAACTCAGAATTCCAGGACGTTTTATATAAAGAGAAAATTGTTTACAAAGCCTATAAGTATGTTAGAAAAAACATATATCTCTAAATGTAACGTAAACAAAACTATAAAAAATAAGGAGGATAATTTTATGTTTGAAGTAAATTATTTCCCAAAGGTTATTCCTCCTAGGTTAAAAGAGCGATAATTTATGAATAACAAGAATAAAATTTTTACACTAATTACTATCTTTGCAATTTCTATTGTATTTTTAGTAGGTTGCGGAGACAATGACGAAAAGCATAATAGCAAGAATGAAGAGTCACTTAGCGATGTTGAAACAACTACAATCGAAAAAGAAACCCCAGAAACTACTACCTGTACAGAAGAAACTACTATAGTTAAGGAAACAACTACTGTAACAGAGGAAACTACGAAAAAAGAGGAACCTCAAACAACTGTGGGAACAGAGTTTGAAAAGTCAGGTGTTACAAACTACAGTAATATGGATGATGCTGCAATATTGGAAAAAATCAACGAATTAAGGTTTATTTTTCCTGCTAATAAGTATTGGAATCATCATAATACCAGTGCTACAGGCGAATATAATGTTTATGACGTAACTGATATTCCATGTAACAATGATGCTGAAAGATGTAGTTTTTGCAATGTATATAAGGGTGTAACTAATACGGTAATGCCTCATCCAGTGAGAGGTACGCAATGCTTAGGTTTCGCATCGTTATGTAGTGATTACATATTTGGAGCAGATGAAAACATTAGAGTGTATTATGACTTTAATGAAATACAAATAGGCGACCAAGCACGTATTAATAATTATCATAGTGTATTAGTTATAGATAAAACAGATAACGATATTGTTGTGGCCGATTGTAATTCTGACTATAAAACTTGTATAATTAAGTGGGATAGAAGAATTACTAAAGAAGAGTTATTAGCTTGCAAATCTTGGTACATGAGTAGACGACCTGTAAAGTAGGAATTCTTATTAACCTCAACGGAGATGGTTGAGTTATGCCAAGCGAATCTAAAATTATTGCTACCTTTATGTTATTAACAGAATATAACTTTAGCGGATTTTATGACTACAATGAATGGTAATTAAATAAGACAATAATTTAATTTAATAATAAAGTGAATCTAACATGTATTTATTATTATATTTAATAATGCGTGTTAGATTTTTATTTTAAAACTATATGATAAAGAGTTTTCTCACTACACATAAGTTCATCCTGGTGGTTTAAATAAATTTGATTCAAGGATTGTCCTTGATGAACCAATCTTTTGTATGCCAGGATGCAACACCTGGTATATATATTTTAAATAACAGAATTACATATTATCAATAGCAAAATGCAATTAGAATTAATTATTTGAAAGCAATTGACTTCTATATAAAAAACTTTTAGAATAGTTCTAAATTTAGAATATTTCTAAGAAAGATGTGTGCCATGACAGTTCAAAGGCAACTCATCTTTGATATTATCAAAGATTCACATGAACATTTAACAGCAGATCAAATCTTCTGCACTGCAAAAGAAAAAATGCCTACTATTGTAAAAGTGTTGACGATATTGAGATTCGAGACATTTCAAAAGAAGTTGAATAATACCATAATATTAAGGTTTTATCCTGCGAAATCAATATCCACTATATATGTGATAAATGTGGGCGGAAAAAGGAGGGCAATTAATGTATTGCTATAGAAAAGTAACTAAAGATTTAACCTGGGTTGGTGGAAACGACCGAAGACTTTCTATGTTTGAAGGCGTATATTCTGTCCCTGACGGAGTATCCTACAATTCTTATCTTTTAAAAGATGAAAAAACTGTACTTTTTGACACTGTTGATAAAGCAGTCACACAAGTGTTTTTTGAAAATATTGCTGCTGTTTTAGGTGAACGAAAGCTTGACTATCTAGTAATCCATCATATGGAGCCTGACCATTCATTTGCTATTTCCGAACTTCTTTGCAAATACCCTGAAGTTCAATTAGTCTGCAATGCCAAAATTGCCTCTATGATGAATCAATTTTTTGACATAGACATTGAATCTAGAGTTCACCTTGTAAAAGAGGGCGATACATTAAATACTGGTGAACATACTCTTACCTTTTTAATGGCTCCAATGGTACATTGGCCTGAGGTTATGGTAAGTTATGATTCTACTGATAAAATATTATTCTCTGCTGATGCTTTTGGTTCATTTGGTGCTTTAAACGGAGCCTTATTTTCTGATGAAGTTGACTTTGAACGAGACTATCTCAGCGAAGCAAGACGCTATTACACTAATATTGTAGGAAAATATGGTCCACAGGTTCAAGCATTACTCAAGAAAGTAGCTAATCTTGATATTCAGATGATATGCCCTCTTCATGGCTTTGTATGGCGCAAAAACATCTCGTACTATATTTCTTTATATGACAAATGGAGTCAATATATCCCAGAAGAAAAAGCTGTTATGATTGCGTATGCTTCTGTATATGGTAACACCGAAAACGCTGCTGAGATTTTATCTTGCCGCCTACGAGAAAAAGGCATAAAAACAGTTATGTTTGATGTTTCTGTAACTCCTGCTTCTAATATTGTTTCTGAAGCATTTAGGTACAGCCATTTTGTATTTGCTTCAACTACTTATAATGCAGGAATTTTTGTCAATATGGAATCTTTAATACATGATCTTGTTGCCCATAACATTCAAAATAGATATGTTGCTATTATAGAAAATGGTTCTTGGGCAGCAACAAGCGGAAAGCTAATTCGTGCTGAATTTGAGAAATGCAAGAACATAACATTTATTGAAAATATGGTTAGTTTAAAATCTTCTCTAAAGCCTTCACAGCTTGTAGAAATAGATGCTATGGTTTCAGCCATAGTAGATACCATGCCAAATATTTCCATTTAAGAAAATATTTAGGTTCAAAAAGATAATTTGAAAAAATTATATAGATCTAACGAAAGGAGAATTTAAGAATGAAATATATATGTGATGTATGCGGTTACGAGTACGACGAGACTGTAGGCGATCCAGATAATGGAATAGCTGCTGGTACAAAATGGGAAGACCTTCCTGATGATTTTGTATGTCCACTTTGCTCAGTATCCAAAGACCAATTTTCAGAAGTCTAGGATACTAAAAGGCACAGCAATGTAGACCGACCCATAAGTTAGACCTAAAAATCTAGCTCATACGAGTTCGTTTATAGCTGTGCCTTTTACTATTTAAGTATTTATCATTTTCAAAGGTTATAATTTCATTTCTATAGGTTTTTCTATCGCTTTGGTCAAATCTAAAAAGCATCTCAAAGTGGCTCGATACACAAGTCTTTCCTCATATGAATAGTTATTATTATCTGCTATCTTTTCTATAGCAAATATTTTTTTAAGATAGTTTTCTCCTATCTTAGCATTTTCATTAGATTGTCCTGCTATATAGGCTTCATGGAATTAGGGCATTTAATTGTATTCATTAATTACCTCCTTCAATCTAATATTAAGTGAAGGATGACTACCAAGAGCCACCTCCACCACCTCCAGATCCTCCACCTGATGATCCTCCACCTGACGAACCACCAGAATCACTAGATGGACTAGATGACATAACACTTTGTGCAGAAGTCATTGTAGAATTCATAAATGATCCAAACGTCATCATGTCGAATGCATTAGGGCTATCGTACCAAGATGGTGCTTGTAAAGATATTGATTCAAACTTTTTAATCCACTTATCAGAAACACCTAATACATAAGTGTAAGGTAGAATATTATAAAAGTACGTTGGATCTTGTATAACCATAGTTTCTAATTTGTCTTTTTCAGTAGTTTCTAGAAAGTTTCTGAATCCTTTTAATTTTCCTAATATTTCATTTCCATAAGGGGTTCTCTTTGGTAAATATTTTAAGCATATAACCATACCAAGGATACATACTAATCCCAATCCATATCCTACTAAATAAACCGGGTCTTGTTTTAATGCTGGTAGCACCATAAATGCCCATGGAATACCGCCAAATCCTAATCCCCAGACAAGACCAAATATCTTTGTGCCTATTGAAGAATAAGTTGCTCTACCATTTACATAAATAGTTTGTGTTTCCCCAAATACTAATTTAAATAAAACAGTAAATCCAATACCTGGAAATAGTAAAGCAAATAATAGACTTGAAGATTCGCCATATGCAAATATTGGTGGTATAGTAATTAAACAATATGTTGCAATAATCATTAATATAATAAATATGGTCTTACTTGATGCTGATTTTTCAAAAATTCTATTTTTATTTTCTTTATTATTAATATTAGATAGTATTCTATTAGTGGTTATATAAAAATTATTATATAAGTCTGTTGATGTTACTTCATTGGTATTATCTGTAGGTTCTTGTTCAACATTTTTACTAAATAATGAGCCATATGATATTGATGGTCTTTTTGTAAATAATCCATTTAAAAATATTTGTTCATTAACATTATTTCCATCGTATTCTTTTAATTTAGTTATTTTAAAACCTTTGGATTTAGAAAATAAGGATTTTTCTTCAGTTTCAGCAATTTTTATGTATCCTTGATTAGCTAAATATATAAGTAAAGATGTTACATCTTGATTTTCTGCTTTTCCTTTATATAAAAATCCTACTTCTAAACTATTAAATCCTTGTGGTGGATAAAATTCAACAGTTTCTACAACTTGATCATCTCGTCCATATTTATACCACAATAATAAAGCAATAACTAAAAATAATATAGGAAACAAATAAAAAATATAATTCATTAAATTAAAAGTAAGTCCAGTTCCAACAAAATATCCTTCTGGCAGTTCACATCTTACAGTTAGAGCTTCACCAGCACCTAAAATACCATTATAACTACCTGTAATTTTGTTTCCACTAATATTATATTTTACTTTACTATTATCAGTGGAGCCTGTTGTTCCTGATGAAAACCCCAATTTACTTGAATCAAATTCTTTAGGCATAGTAATTGAAAAAGTTACATTTCCTATTACCGTATCCCATTCATTTCCAATTATATTGTAATATAATTCATCGTAATCTTTACCAGGATCTTTTCCTAAATTGTATGTATATTTAATTACATACTTTTGCTCTCCTGTTAAAGTTCTACTAGCTGATCCAATCTTCAATTTATAATTTCCATTTTCTCTTGATGTTGTATATTCATTATCAACACTAACATTTGTTACTTGAGTACGATTAGTTGATGTTGAACCATCTAATCTAGTGATTGTATTCTTTAATGGAATAGTTCTAAATATTCCATGTTTCGAAACATTAAAATATGCAGTAATTGTCTCAGTTATATCAAAAGTATTGTTTTCATTAACAATTATATTAATATCATATTTATCAATAACATAATCATAAGAACTATATTGATCGTTCTTACTAGGTGTTAGACTTGTCGTATTATTTAGTGACGAATTTGTATTATCATTAGTTTCAATTGATAAACGATAATAATATATCTCATTAACACTATGTCCATTCAAAATACTTAAATTAGACATTTGGCTAAAACTATTAGATCCTGATATTGCTGTTGCCGAATTATATCCTTGAGCAATCAAATTATAATTAGAATCATAATAATAAGCAGTAGAAGTATAGTTAATTTCATTATTTGAGCTATTTCTTACTATACCTGCTAAGCCGAATGCTTGGGTAGAAATGGAAGAAAAATCTTTAAATGAAATATTAGTAAAAGATAAACTTCCGACTTCTAAACTTTGAGTATTGTTAATATTTACAAAAGAAGTTTCTTCTGTTAAAGCATAAGTATTTGATGGATAAGCAAATACTAGAGATAGTAAAATTAAAGCAAATAAGGAAATACCTTTAATAATTCTTTTCATTTTACACCTCCATAATTAGAATTCAACTTTTACATTTTCTCTTTCGTTTGCACTTGCCTCAAACATTGCTTTTGATTTGTAACCGAACAATCCAGCAAAAATATTACTTGGGAACATTTCAACTTTGTTATTATAAATTCTAACAACACCATTGTAATATTTTCTTGAATTAGCAATATCATCTTCAACTTTTGATAACTCTTTACTTAAATCTTTGAAGTTTTCATTAGCTTTCAAATCAGGATATGCTTCTGCTAAAGCCATAATTTTACTAACACCACTAGATAGTTGCTCATTTGTCTTAATCTTTTCATCATCAGACATTTTGTCATAAGCACTATTTCTTAGTTCTACAACTTCTTTTAAAGTATCTTTTTCATGTTTAGCATATCCTTTTACAGTTTCTACAATGTTAGGAATTAAGTCCCATCTTTTCTTAAGATAAATATCCATAGTAGAGAATGCTTCTTTTACCTTATTATTTAGTTTTACAAAACTATTATATAAAGCAAAAGCATAAATAATAATTAAAACGATAATTGCCATGATAATGTAAATCCACATAATTTTACCTCCTATTGTAATTTAATTTTATCATATTTTTAATTTTTTTACTATACTATTAGGAACTTGAGTTTCCGTAGTTTTGTCCACATTACTCTCTTTTATCGGTATTGTAATAAACAACTATTGATTTCAATGAAGTCGGAAGCAAATGCCCTTAAGGTTTCAATTATACAGAAAGCAGCTCCTGTAAAGGAAAAAGTTCAATTTTGATATTACCGATTAGCTAAAGGGACTCTGGCATACTCTCGTATGCAAAAGAAGGCGTCAGGCTCTGGTTCAGGACAAAACGTCCTACATACCGTCAACTCTGCCCATTTTCAACCTGTCAACTCAACCCTCGTTTTCTCCAAAGCATCACCCCTGCAAAATGAAAAAATCCGAGAGCCGGAAGAACTCCTCCAACTCTCGGAAATCCTTTATTTTCAAGCCTTTTTCGGTATTCAATTCTGTACTTTAGTCATCAATACAACCGTCTCCACATGCGTTGAGAAACCCACGTAGCTATCAAAATCGGGTCGCCAAAATCATTTCACGTTTAAGGGAACATATCCAAGATTGAACCTTATATGTGGGAACATATCAGCTAATTGGGATTAGTTAGTTACTTGTATTCACTAGGAACAGGAATATTAAATCTCTCGCATAATAACCTTACGTCATGAACATCATTTTCATCATGCTCATATCCCAGGTGAAATAAAACCTGATTTTCAGCATCTATACATTTTACAACTTTGTTACCTATTTTCCCAATTCCACTAAACACGTTTGATGGATACGATTCTCCTTCAAAAACAAGGTCTCCTTGTTCGTTGAATTCAAATACATGAAGATCGATTATCCTGTCTTTATCGTCCTTCCAAACCGTGTGATCTGTAGTGGTATAAGCTTCAATAACTTCGGTAAAGCCTTTTTCTTTCAATATTTCAATAAACGTTTTGCCGTTTTTTTCTTCTACAAATAAATCAATATCGTTGTGGGACCTTGTTTCTTCTCCTAATAGAGCATCAACCCCCCAACCACCATCTAGCCAAATGTCAATCTCATTTTCTTCGGCATATAAAATTATCTCAATAGCATCTGCTTTATTTACCATGTGATCCCTCCGTTTAAATTCCTATTTTTCAGCTACTTGGATTTGTTAGCTTCTGTTACTTCATCTCTAATTTTCTCTACTAGCATTCCAATATTAGCTCTATAATTTTCAAGTCGATCCTCTAATGCCTCAATTTCCGTTCTGATAACAGCTTTTCGTCCAAAGAATATTGTAGCAATTTCCCATTCTAAGTCACCAATCTTTTTATGAAGAAAATCAAATTCTTCTTTGTATAGTTTTAATTTGGGTGTAAGATTCTTTTCCATGGTCTTCCCCTTTCTTTCAAATCATAAATTTAAAACTTTATATATCAAACCGATTTATCTGTTCGCATACCACAAGAAATGGTCAAACTTTCTTCTTCTAAAGGGAATGTGTATATTGTTTTCATCAAGCAATTTCCCAACACATTTATTAAATGTCTCATAATCAAAATTTCTTCGCCATGTATCAATCCTATTAACTGTTAAACCAGGGATATAATATGGAAGAGTATTTTTGACGATACCATCAAATATGGAGTAGTCATCTCTCCCATAAACCTCTACGTTATGATATGTACAGTACTTGGATGCAAATGAGAACATATTAACTGCACCAATGTTCCTTGCAATAATATTTACCAGTTCAGGATCCCCCTTTGCCAATCGCTCATCAAAATTAGGAATATCCAGAATGACTTTAGCCAAATCATACAAGGACAATCTGCTCTTATATTGAGAAAGGTGGGTCGAATTAGTTACATCTATAACTGCAATCTTCATTGCAATCGTATTTAAGTCGTTGTGAAGAGGAAATGCATTTAACACATCATGTATTATCAGACCCTCTTTTCCATAATTAGAGCTTGCTCCTACAACCTGGTGCTGTTCCTCAATATTCTCTTCCGTTAAAGGTAGATATTGCTGTGCATGTGGTTTTTCTATTTCGATTTTTTCTTTGCTCGAACCAAGCTTAAGAACTTTATCTATGCACCAATGTGTAGTTGCCCCTTTTATTGGCACAATATCATTCTGCTTAAGATATTCTTTCAATAAACTAAGTTGCTTTCCTTCTGGAACAGTGCCTGAAAGAGTTTCTATAATATGAGGTTGTGGTTTAGCAGTACCTTCGTTAGCAGCAAATACAGCGTACTCAACATCATTTATTGTTATGATTTTCAATGTGGTCTACACCTCCTCATTACCTGTCTTTATTTCATTTCCATCAGGCAATATAAAAGCCTGTTCAAACTTAATTCCAAGCACATTAGCTATAACTTTTAATTCGTCTAAGGACACCGTTTCACGTTTTAATTTCTTACTAAAATTCTGCGGAGTCTGTCCAATACGTCTGGCAAGCTCTGAAATGCTTATATTCATTTGTTCACATAGTTCTTTAATCATTTCTGCCGTAGTCATACAGCACCTCCAGTTTACGCTAACAATATTATAAACCATTTGGTTGATATGTACAATAGTTATCAGAATATTATTATATTTATACAAGCACAAATAAACCCACAACTCATTTAATTGAGTCATGGGCAATTTTCGTTTGTTTTCATATTTTCATTTCAATTCCTGATTTAAAAGATATGACGAAGTGGTCTCCATAGACTGTGACGTTCTGGATTAACTTCCTGACTAGCTTATCGTCATATTCCAAAGTACGGAACTTGTACTTTCGGATAAATTCTATCAACTCATTGATTCGTTCGTTCTCGCCACTGAGGGAAGCATCCTCTACTAAAAGGGTCTGACGCTTATCTCGCAGCTCATCAATCTCATCTGCCAGGTGTTCATAGTCCTGCCCCTTATTGGCCTTCTTGATGAGTTCTTTTTGTTTTTCTTCAAGTGTGTTGTTGATTTCAGAAATATGATATTCTGTCGTTTCTCCAATCACTGCATGAATGTTTTCTTCCAAGGTTTTTATCATGTTGTTGCCACCTGCAAGTAGCCTATTAATCGCGGTCATTACAGCATCGTAGAGTTCATCTTCTTTTACGGTTCGATTCTTACAGACCTCAGGACCTTGTTCGATTCTAGTCACGCATCGCCACACAAACTCTTTTCTGCCATGGATATTCCAGTAAACTCTCCTGTAAATATCGCCACAATCCCCACAGAAGGTGATGGCACTTAAAGCGTACTTGCTACTGTAATTTCGCTTGTTCTTATCTGCACCTGTGTAAATGTTACTTCTGCGATGAAGTTCTTCCTGAACTTGTAAGAAGAGTTCTTTTGGGATAATTGCTTCGTGGCTGTTTTCAACATAATACTGTGGAACATGCCCTTCATTTTTAACTCGTTTCTTAGTGAGAAAATCAACTGTAGTAGTCTTTTGTAGGAGGGCATCTCCGATGTATTTTTCATTTTGCAATATCTTTTTTATTGTTTCCGCCCGCCATCTTGGTTTGTTTGCCGCTGTTAAGATTCCATCCTTTTCAAGATCCCTGCCAATACCCGTTAGACTCTTACCTTCAAGACATTCTCGATAGATACGCTTTATAATCTCGGCTTCTTCAGGAACAATGATTAAATTTCCATCTTCATCTTTCGTGTAGCCCATAAACCGCCTATGGTTGACCTGTACCTTTCCTTGTTGGTATCGATACTGAAGCCCAAGCTTAACGTTCTGTGAAAGACTCTGGCTCTCCTGCTGGGCAAGGGAAGCCATAATGGTAAGTAAAACTTCTCCCTTGGCATCCATTGTGTTGATGTTCTCTTTCTCAAAATATACCGATATGTTCTTATCCTTTAGCTGTCTAATGTACTTAAGGCAATCTAACGTATTACGGGCAAATCGGCTGATGGACTTGGTAATGACTAAATCAATGTT
>JGI24709J26583_10000358_pt1 | contig 38547 bp, 55 predicted proteins | sample BioPla2DNA1_FD_26583 | JGI IMG/M metagenome (IMG submission 26583) | reverse complement strand
AGTGATGATTTAGTGGCCACAGCTCCTAATGCTTTGTTGCCTGCTGATATAGGTCTAGCTACTTCACAAATTGTCCACACCGGATATGTACGTGACGTATTAGACTTAGAATCTATGTTCTACAATGTTATACCTTATATGTATCAAATGACTTTATTAACAGGTGGTTTGACGGGTGAGGGTGACGATACAGGGTTATTTGGCGAAGACCTTTTATCTGAGTCACAGTACAGAACTTATAAAGGATTACCACATTCATGGCTATACAGATGTAATTGGGCGACTAAGATAGTAGAAGCTCCTGCGTATAATAAACCTGAGTTAATTGGTTATTATGTGAATGGTGTAAAGAAATACGCTGAGGTTACTATGACTTATTTTCCTGCTGCATATCGTGCGTTACCTGATGGCGGTAGGGATATGATATTCAGTGAAGCACAGCTAAAACTGACTGGATTAAGTGAGACTGATTTAACTACCTTAGAACTCAAGTTAATAAAGCTAAATACAGATATTACTAAGAAGTGGACTAAGTTAATCAACTATGTTAATACAGGTGGAATGACGGCTGAGGTTATGTGTCGTCAAATGGCACTTGAGGCTATGTTAAGTTTCAATGAAATTGTTACGCCGTCAGGGTTAGGGAATACTGCTTATGCTCTTACACCATCCACCATAGATTTACGTTCATTATCATTTGATACCATAATGCGTGTAGTTTTATTGAATACCTCTAAGGATACAAGCTTTTTCGGAACTGACGCTATGGAATCAACGATAACTGAGTTTGGTATGTTTTCAGGTGTACTGTTATTATTTACGACTTGGGTTTGTGTCTATGGTGTGACAGTAATGCGAGCGTTCTTTCTAGCTTTCTTATTCCTTATGGGGGTGTATGGTGTTGCTCGGGGAGTATTTGCGTCAAATTCTAGTAAGAAAGCCACTTTATTTGGTTACTTATCTAACATAGGAATTTTGTATATAATGTCTTACTTCTACTATCAGGTGTTTAATATCTTGATGATGGGGGCAGACAGTCAGGAATATGTAAACAGTGGACTAAAAGGTAGTTCAGCCTCTCCGACCGTGGCAATAATTATTATATTGGTTGTGAGTTTAGTTTATATCTGGGCTATGTTTAAAATGTTCCGTATAGCTCTAGGAGCTGTTATATCAGGTTCCCACGACCTTGGTTATGGTGTTTATAAAGACAAAGCTAGGGCTGGTATGAATAGAGTATCTAGGGGAATACGTGATATACAATCGGGTCATNCTTTTGAAGACCTTAACCAAAAACGTTCTGAGGCAGGTAGTTTTATATCAGGAGTTTCAAGTTCAAGTTCAAGTTCTACTGAAAGTAGTACTAGAAGAACATCTCGACGTACGCAAAATGTGGGGTCTTCGGGGACAGGTTCGGGTGCCCGTGCATTACAAGGTAATAATACGACTAGAAGTANAANGAACAAGACAGCTTTGGATGATTACGAGTCCGTAGACTCNACTATAGCTAGGGGTGGAACGACACCAACGGCGTCAAATCCAGCTATGGATTTAGACGATTACTTATCTACTCCTAAGGATGATGTGCCTAAGGGTGACTAATTATGATTAAATAACCTAGGAGTGTTAGTAGTTTACTAGCACTCCTAAGGATGTATATAGTGGGAGGTGTTTGATTTATGGAAGGTTCTGAAAGTTATAAGCGGCTGTTAAAACAACCTCAAAATGGTAAGATATTTCTACCCATCAATATTGACGGTATAGAGCAAGTGGACCANTTTATGACTATGCCTAAGATAGTCAGTCTAGGGGTACTAGTAGCTTTNTTGGCTNTNATAATAGCTAACTCGTCACAAGGTGGCATAAACATATATACAGGGATTTTTATTTGGGTAGTAGTTGCTTCTTTGGTGGTTAGGTATATTGTGTTTGAGGAAAAGCGTTATTATAAGGCGTATTTACAGACTAAGAAGGTTGAAGTTTGTACGCCTGCGGAGTTTTTCAAAATTACAGCTGTACGTGAAACTCCTACGGGTTCTGTAATTATATTTGCAAATGGTTTAGTTGGTTTACTTATTAAGTTAGAGCGAGGTACAGTAGTAGGCCGACCAACAGATTTTATGGGTGAGCATTATGATGCTATGTCTGAAATGTATCGGGCATTATTAAAGGCAAATTTACGATATATAATCTTAGACGTATGTGAATCTACGGGAAATGAGAATACGGTTGATGTTTTAGGGCGTTTGACGGTAAATAGCACGAATAAGAATATAAATAAGTTAATGGAATTGCAAGTAGGTTTCATAAAAACTATAGTCAATGACACTATATATTCTAAGGATTATATATTAGTTTATGCTGAGTCATCTCGTGTAGGTACTCTTATTGCTGAAACTGAGGAAGCTTTACGAATGTCACTTGAAGGAGCTATAGACGGTTACGAGATTATGGACCAAAATGGGATTAGTTCTTTTGTATCCGAGTATTTCGGTGTAGGATTCTTCTCAGGTGAAGACGTATTGCGTTCAGGAGTAATATGTAAGGCGTTTACTGTTGTAGGTGTTGAGTATGACGACGGAGTTAAGATATCTATTGGAGATGAGGAGCGTAAGAAGCTAGAGAAACAGGTTAAAGGTATTGAAGAAGGTAAGTTTACGGCGCGTCAAGTATCACTACGCAAAGCTTTATCGGCAAAGGGTGACGTACAAGATGGGGGTTTTATAACTGACATACCACATGCGAGTACGGGAGTTTTATTTGAAGCTACTCCACAGCCTTCTAATCTTCCTGTAGGCGATTTTTCGTCTGAGGGGTATCAATCCCCACAAAATAGTTTTGAGGGTCTTCCTGAGCGTCCTACGACCTCACAGAGCTATTTTGGACCACAGGTTAGCCCTAATAGTTTTCCTAATGATACTCAGCAGCAAATAAATTATGCTAATCCAGAGAATTTTGGTGTTGGTTACCAAGATAATTCCACGAAGTTTGAAGAATTTCCGAAGCAGTAAAAGAAAGACGGAGGTTGATTTGTATTGAAAATGATGGTTGTAGGCGGTAATCGTTCACGAGAATATGCTGAACATATACAAAGTCAGTTCTCCATAGCGACTAGTGTATTGTCAGGGGTTTCGCTTGAGGATATTGAGCGTATGGCAGTGTTAGGAAATTTAATGGAGCGTGTTTTAATTTTAGAGCAGGCGTGGACGATAGATGGTGTTTCGACAGAAGAACGAGAGATACGTAGGCGTATAGGTGAGATGACTAAGCAAGCTAGGGACAGAGGTGGAAATGAGCAATACATATTTATGGCGAGGTCCAAAGAGAGTGCGCAGTTATGTTTTGAGGAAACTTATGATATATGTGATAGGGCAGTAGTTGTACTTTATGAGCAAAGTGTTACGGTAGTGATTTTGCATGAATTATTGGCGAATGATATAGCGACAATACGCCCGTCACTGATATATCGACCTCCGATACCTGAGGTAGAGGAACCGTATACAGTAGAGGTTTATGTACCTGACGAGGTTGAACAAGTGGAGCAAATCGCTACTACAAATAAAAGATATATAAAAAAGAAACGAGGTGCTGCTATACAGAGGACTTCCGGGCGAAATCCTTGGTATACACAGCAACAGATTGGAGAGATACAGATGGGCGGGAAGGATATAGGAATTAATGAAATGTTTACTTCGGCACAGTCTGCAGTTACTGAGAAAGGCTTTGCTGACGAGACTCCTTTAGTACCTAAGGGTGCGTTGGACATAAGTAATCAATTACAACATATGTTCCAACAAGGAGGAAATGCTTTTGCTTCACCGACAATGCAACCGGTGGCTACTATACCTGTGGCTCCTACCGTATCGGTTTCAGGTGATTTAGCTGATTTTATTCGCGCAAAGGCACACAAAGGATATGTTTTATCCTTTATAGGGCCGGGTGGTTCAGGTTCAACTTTTATGGCGTTGAACTGTGCTGCTCGAATATATTCTGCGGGGTACAGCGTTATGTTTATTGATGGAGACCTTACCGGACATTCAGCGCAATATTTAACAAGGCTAGGAATGACAGATGACATTTTATCTGCGGAAACAAAAGTAAGAACCTTGCGTGCTGGATTTAATATGTATAGTGCTACTCAATTTAAGACAGCTGACGGTCGTTTTTGGTCTATACCTGAGGATATAGCTAAGGATTACGACTTTATAATTGCGGATATACCTTTCCATAGCTTAGCCCAAGCAGCTCCATTCTTAACACATTCTACTCGAATAGCTATCACAGTAGATACAAGTAATTGGGGTATAGGGAAGGCAGTAATGGTATTATTTAATTCACCTGTTAATGTAGCCCCTTTAATACGTGAGCGAGGCCGATTAATATACAATAGAAGTGATAAATTATCTTCAGGGTTGTTTGGGGTGCAAGTTACTGACGCTACGGCGATAAATAATAGGATTGATGAAGTGTTTGGGGCGAGAGCTTCTGCATTTACTTCATTACCTATTGCGTCGGTTATAGGTAGCTATGCATCAGCTGAGGAGTATTGGTTTTCGGATAGGTTGTTTTCCGATAGCCAAGAAGGAGGCCAACTGTTCGACAAAGTTTTATTTGGGTTACTTGGATAGGTGTACTAAGGAGGTCTTTAGTATGCTTGTTGTGTCAGCCCTACTTTCTGTGGATGCTAAGTCTGAGCCATATGCGTATTTATTATCAGATATATCAGACGCAAGTGGTTCAGTACTTACTACTGAATGTATGATATCAGAAGATGTAGAAGCATGGAATGGTAGTATTAAAAATAGTGTTTTTTACCCTAAGGGGTGTGAAATAGAAGATGTGCCTAAGGTACATCGGTGTGATGGTGTTTTTGTAAAGCATGCGGGTAAATACTCGTGGTGCATAGGTATTCGTGAAGATAATAAAGTGCGTTTATTAAGCGTATATGGAAAAGTAGTTGACGTAGAGTATAATGCGGCTATGCGTATTGCAGCAGAAGAAGGAATATGTAATGTATATACCGATAATTTGCAACTTTACGGGAACTGTCCTATACCAGTTTTATATGGAACGGAAGATTGTGTATGGACGGGAGCATTTACCAGAGTACCTAAGGCTGGAGATGTTGTAGCAAAGGATTGTTTTGATATATTTGGTGACCCGTTGGTGCGTGCTGGTGATATATTAACAGAGTTACAGGTCAAGCGATTAAGTCATTTTTGTATCTTGCCCCCGATATTAGATTCTGCGGGATTAAGTGAGACATCTGTAAAAACCTTAGCCGAGCACAGTAGTCGTTATTATGTAGACTTAGGCGAAGCGTTTTGGTTACTAAATACTGTGGCTGAGGGTAAAGAGGTTAGTTTAGATATGTTGCGAAAAGGATTGCCTACGTTACCTACAGGAGGAATAGCGTGGGTATTTAGATTATCTGAGTTAGATTCCACGGTTGCGGGACATAGTCTTACTGTATCGCAGTTAGTAGGTAGTATAGCGTTGGATGTTTTAAATAGAAAAAGTAATACAGTTAGAGAAAAAGCTATGCTCGGAGCTTTGTTACACGACGTAGGTAAATTAAAAGTCAATCCTAATGTTTTAGAGGCCGGTAGACGGCTTACCCCTCAGGAGTTTGATGAAGTTAAGCAACATCCACAGGTAGGTTATGAACTGTTAATGAACAGTCCGTCACAGGAAGTGCGTAGAGTAGCTTTAATTGCGTTGAGGCATCATGTGAAGAAAGATAATAGGGGATATCCACCAGACATAACTTTATCTTCTTTACAAGAATTAGATTTAATTGTCCAGTTTTGTGACATACTAAGTGCTTTATTGGCAAAGCGTCAGTATAAGGAGCCGGTCCCACCTATGGAAGCACTTCGTATAGTTTGTAAAGAGTTTGACGAGTATATAGTACCTAAGATAGCTCAGCGGTGTGCAATAGCTATTCAGAAAAGTTTAGTAGGTGCGACAGTTCAAATGCGAGATGGTTCATATGGCAAACTCATAGCTATCAAAAATAAGAACCCTGTGGGTCAGGCCGTTGTACGTATAAATGGTACAGGAAAACGTATAGTAAGTGACAGAACACCTGATACCGAACCTGTGCGTATAGTAGGTGTTTAAAAGGGGTGTGCGTATGGAAGTATTACGATTAACTACAGCTTATTGTTCAGATGATAAAAGGAATGATTTATCACAGACCATCTCTAATGTGGTAGCTGTGATAGTGACTCGTATGCCAAGTGATGTAGTAATACTTGGTCGTATATTTCCTTATAGTCGAGTACATGCGGATGATGAATCCTATGCTTGGTGGCTTTTAGGTTATAGTTTGAAATATCATATGGTTTTTGCACAAGTTGTATCGTGTAAACATTCGTCTCACATCCTGAGTAAGTCTACAATATTGCGTACAGTAAAGGGAGCTAAGTGTACTTTTGAGGTAGACGAATGGAGAGCGTCAGTTATTACGGATAAGTATTTTCACGAGTTAGACGCAGATAGTTTAACTGACGAAGCGATTGTAGCGTCTTTTATGTCGTACCCACCAGAGCGTTTTACTCGAGAATTAGGGTACTCTAAGTTTCATTTACAAAAGAAAAATAAATTTAGATTACCTTATGTTACGGATTGGATAGAATTACACATTTTATCGGATGTGGATTATATAGAGATACCTAACGGGGTGAAACATCTAACAATCACGACTTGTTTAAGTGAACCTTATATACATTTACCTGAGAGTATTGTTTCGTGTTACATTCATAAAGAGATTTCTGTAAGACTAAGTATACCTAATCGTTTTTCAAAACATTGGGGGTATTGGTCGGCCTTATGGGGTAAAACTTATAATCTAAGTGCCGGGTTTAAGAGTTCTCCTGACGGTTTAGTGAGTGTAAGACCTTAGATACAAATTGGGCCTTGAATAATTTAGAGTAACACAGATAGTCCACGCACATTTGTGGACTATTTTAGTGAGAATTTAATGTTGAGGAATGAGAGGTGTCTTCATGTTATTAGTTAATTCCACAGTAACAGGAATAGATAGTGTCGGGATAAATGTGCTTGGTGACGTTAATATAGCCAAGCAGCAAGAAATTATTTTTGTGTGTAATAAAAACGCAAAAGATTTTCCTAGTACAGTATATGTATTTCTCAGGGATTGTTTACGGCGCGGAAAAAGGGTTTTTCTAATAGTAGTTGGAGAAAGTGAACATAGACTTTTTAGTAACCTGATGGTTTTATTTGGTGCTTATGATATATACAACATAGCTGACGAGCGTATGCTAAACGAGCGTTTTATTCGAGGGATAGTAGGTAGGAAATGTGGTATAGAGGATGTAGCACAATTTGTAGGTTGCGAGGCTATTGCTTACGGAACACTTGACGCTGTGTTATTGAAAATGGCTGAGAGGGCCGACGAGTTAGATATAACAGATGAAGATGCAGACGCTTTAATTGGCGGTGCTGAAGTAGTCAACTACTTAAAAGCTGTAGATGCTGAGTACAATTACAAAGAGAAAGACAAAATCATTGCGGATTTAAAGGTGGAGATTGAAGCTGTAACTGAGGAGAAAGCTCAGGTTGATAGTGAATTATCTCTAGCGTTAGATAGTGTCAATAATCTAACTAGTAGATTAGAAGTAGCCCGTGCTCGTGTTGATGAGCTTGAATCTGCTCCACAGATACAGACTGTAACGTCAGTAAGGGGAGCTATGGTTGTTCAGCCTACTTGTTTAACTGATTCATTAATGACTGATACCAAGCATGTGATATATTTTAAGGAATTAACTCAAATACCTTATATAAATACTTTTATTAAGTATCTTACTGATTACATACGTACTCGTAAAATAGCGGGTAAGAAAGTAGTCTGTAAATTAGCTATATTTGATTTTAATGGTACTCAAAAGCAGTATCACCCAATACCACTTATAACCGGGGATGAGTATATGAACCGTCGAATGGAAATGGCGGGTACTCGTATGGATTTGGCTATATCCACGCCTCAGATGGCGGTTTTATCTGACTTATTAACAGGTAAGTATGGGGGTGCTGATACAGCTCCCGATGTACTAATTGTATATGATAGAACACATCAAAATACAGATATAGTACAGGGTGATATAGTGACTAAGTTCTTTATTTGTCATAGTAGGAGTGCTGTAGAGCGTTTTGCACCCGACTTTTATATTAAAGACCCAAGTAAAATTATTACTACGGCAGATACTTTTATACATAACGCACAGCTAGATATACCTCGAATAAAGAATTTCAGGTCATTTGAAAGTGAGTCTAGGCGTAAGAGGGCATATCTTGGTTTAAGAACACATTACGGTCAGCAGCCTTTAATGGATGCTGTACTTAATGCAGTTGGTCTACAGTAAAAGTTTATCTGAACTATGGTCCTACTTAGAAAGGAGTGCTAATTAGGGTTTGAAGAAAACAAATAAGAAAAATAACAAGAAGACTGTAAAACCTAAGGTTAAGACAGTTAAGACAACAGCTAAGAAGAAAAGTAAAGCAGCTAGAGAGGCATCTCTTGACAATTTAGCTAAGCGAACAACCAAGCGAGATAAACCGCAGAAAGCACCGTATCAAAAGAAAAGCTATGCTGAGATAGGTGCTGAGGGGGAACAAGAGATATATAATCTTCTTACCTGTATATTTGGGAAGGNTTGTGTTTTTCGGAATGTATANGTTCAGCGTAGTTCGGGGCGATTAACAGAGATAGATTTATTGGCCGTACACCCTACGGGAGTATATGTTGTGGAGAGTAAGAATTATTCGGGTTTAGTTTGTGGTGACGGAAACAATAGTCAGTGGTTACATATTAAGGGTAGTTACAAGCGTTCTTTTTATAGTCCGGTGGCACAGAACGCAGGTCATGTAGATGCTTTACGAGAAGCTTGTCAGTATCATATAGGGTTTGTACCTCCTATGTTATCGTTATTAGTATTTCCTGACCGTTGCGACTTACAGATTGTAAATTTACCTCCGGGGTTGCGTTGTTGTCGCTTGACGCAGTTGGGGCCGGTCTTAGGTAGTGTGTTTCAGGCTGTTGCTCCTATGTTAGGTCAATCTCACCTACAAGCTATTATACCTTTGTTTTATCAGTCACAACGAAGTGTTTTACCTGAGTCTGTGCAAGCACAACATATGAGAGATGTAGCAGCAGTCAAAAAGTGGGCGAGCAGTAAGTAATTAAGTAAGATTTAATATTAAAATACAAATCCGAGGCTAGTTACCTCGGATTTTTGTGTAGTTCAGGCCTTGTGTAATAATTAGATGATAAGGGTGCTTTAAGTCCTTATAACCGAAGGTAGTTATAAGGAGATAAATAGGTTGAAATTCTACTAGGGAGGTGGTGTAGGATATGCTGTTTTGGTTACAACGAGAAGAACCGGATAAAGAGTTAGATATAGATATTCGTATTTTATTGGATGAATTACACAAGCAAAAATATATCCACACGTATGAGTTTATGTCGCTCGACCAAGTACTAAGTACACACCACGACGATTCTATAATACCTGTTGGTACTGTGGAGTTCGTAGGTGCTTATTTAGCTAAAAAGTATGGTATAGCTAATATGAACCCTATCGAAGTTCCTGATGTATTACGAGAAGACCAATTTTTAAAGCGTAAGTATTCGATTGTGACAAAAGAGGAATTACCCAAAAGTGGTTATTACTTTACGAAGTATGTTTCAAAATTAAAGGTGTTTAGTCATACAGGTAGAATTGAAACTTTGCAATTTACAGATACAGGTGTAGAACCGTATTTACAAGATGGTTTATATCAAGTGTCCGAGGTTGTACCTATACTTTCAGAGTACAGGTGCTTTGTACAAGGCGATAATATAAAGGTAATCAATTATTATGACGGAGATTGCACCGTACTCCCTGATATAACTACGGTACAGAAGATGGTTAATTATTATATGAAAGATGTTGATAGACCAAAGGCCTATACTATGGATATTGCGGTTATAGACGGTAGAGGTACAGCACTTTTAGAAGTCCATCCTTGGGTGAGTGTTGGTCTTTATGGGTATATGTTTGGTAGTTATCTTCCATATTGCTATAGAGATGGCTTAGACTACTATATTACTACCAATAAAGAGGTGACACCATTCAGTAATTTTTAATAACGAGGAGGTTAGTATGCGGGAGTTTAAAACAGGCATGATTGTTAAGCATTTCAAGCGTGAAACCTTAACAAAAGCAGATGCAGATAAAGAAAAATATCTGTATAAGATATTAGGTAAAGCAAAGCATACGGAAACCGGGGAAGAACTGATGATATATCAAGCAATGTATGAACCTTTTGAGATATATGCCCGACCGCTGGCTATGTTTTATGCAAAAGTGGCTAGAGAAAAATATCCTGATATAAAGCAAGAATACCGCTTTGAGTTGTATGCTTAATGTAGAGGGGCTAAGTATCTTTATAAACAGATACTTTAAAGAGATAGATATAAGGAGGAATAACAGTATGAAATTTGAACTAACACCCGAAGGTAACTTAACAGCCACGGTAAAAGGAAGAATAACTAGACTTGAGAAACGATATGAGTACACTAGGGATGACTGGGGGCGCAAGAGTTCTACGGATACCTGTTTGTATGTGCATATAACCGCTTATGATACTCCCGAGTATGTTTTTGAGGGTACAACATACCGAACACCTAAAAGGTTCGTACTTGAGTGCTATGCTGCTGTGCGTGGGGCTATAGGGGTAAAAGTACATGGAAAGTTGGCGATTACAGACGAAAAGATGCTTGAGTTAAGAGCCCTATGTGNANNTAAGNAGGTATCTATTTTTATGGGTATACCCAAGGAGACTATACCCAAGGAGACTATACCCATTGATTTAGGGGATTTAGGGGATTTATTTAATGGCTTATTGGGGTCCAAAGATTTGTATGCGTCGGTAGCGTTGGGTGACTTTTGTGTGGACAATAAACCTTTATTTCAAGGGAAAGTTCGACTAGAACAAGTAGATTAACCACAAGGAGTCATAAAGTAGAGAGGAGTAATTTTATTGGCTAAATGTGTAGCTGTAAATAAGAAAACAGAGCAATACGACGTATACATAGGGCGTGGAAGCAAATGGGGCAATCCTTTTCCTATGCGAGATTATTCTCAGGCAGAGCGTGACCGAGTATGTGGCTTATACGAAGAATATTTTTATACCACAGATTTAGAGAATTATTTACATGAGCTCAGAGGTAAGCGTTTGGGGTGTTTTTGTAAGCCGAAGCGTTGTCACGGTGACTTTCTATCAAAGATAACTAATGAAAAATTCGGAGATTAAATTAAAGGATAGGAGAATAAGTATGAAAGTATATGTTGTAGAATACGATTTTAATATTCTGACGGTGCACGGAGAGAAGAAACCACCTGAGCGTAGAGTAGAGCAATTTACTTCACCCCATGCGTTTATATCTCGTGTTCAAGAGTTAAATGCGGGTACATCTGCGTTACACGAGGCCTATGATGAGAAATTATACACCAACCTCAAAACATATGGAGGTACGCTTAAAGAGATACCTTTAAGCAAGGTACTTGACCCTTTTGGGGAAGTAAACACATAGAGTATTGGCAGGATTACGGTGAGTTCAGTACATAACGCAATTAAAGGAGAAATAAGTATGAGTCTTAATGATATTAATGGGTATCCGTTTGGCCGCAATCAGTATGGTAGACCTATAAACTTAGATATATGGTCCAGAGAGAGTAACAATATGTTGGTGGTAGGACCTACGGGGTCAGGTAAGACTGTAACAGCTAAACGTGCTATATTACACCAATTTTATCGGGGTGTGAAAATAATTATTATAGACGTTCACCGTGAGTATAAGGACTTATGTGAGGCTCTTGGGGGTTACTGGATAGATGGAGATTATGTAGATTGCCCTAATGAAGTTTTAACTGCTGATTTGATAGTTATAGATATGAATGACCTAAGAAAATCTAAATCGGAGTTAATTGCGACATATTATGAGAAGGTACTTTCGTGGTGTTGGGTCAGAATGACACGAAGTGTAGGCGAAAAAGTCTTATTGGTGATAGAAAACACACAGCAGATAGGGGTCGAGTCGGTATATAGTCGTATAGCCACTATGTATCGGACATGTAGATTATATAATAGTGGTATGTTGCTTGTAGCGAGGCAGAGTGACGCATTTATATGTGATATGGCGGCTAAGACTATGTATACGGTGGTAACTTGTGCAGGTGGGGGTAGGAAAATTGACGATTTGGTTTACCTGTGTGACTTTTCTGAGAATGATATCGCATTTATGTCACAGCGTAAAAAGTGGACTGCTTTGTTGGATGTGGGCGGTATTAAAGAACAGGTAACTTTAGAGATACCTGAGGATGAAAAACCTATGATATTGGGTAAACGGTGGTTTTCCAAGCGTTAGAGTAGGAGTAACAAACAATGTTAGAAGTAGATAAGACCTTATTACAGGGTAAGACATTTATAGATTTATTTGCCGGGATGGGTGGCTTTCGCATAGCTTTGGAATCCTTAGGTGCTACATGTGTCTATACGAGCGAGTGGGACACCGAGGCCCAACAGACCTACGCAGATAATTTTGGAGAGCTACCCAACGGTGATATAACTTTGATAGATGAGAACCTAGTGCCCAACCACGATATACTTTGTGCGGGTTTCCCTTGTCAAGCGTTCTCTATTAGTGGTAAACAATTAGGTTTTGACGATAGTAGGGGTACCCTATTTTTTGATATAGTTCGTATAGTCCGTGCCAAGTTACCCAAGGTACTTTTCCTTGAAAATGTCCGTAATTTAGAAACCCATGATAAAGGCCGGACACTTTCGGTGATACGAAACACCTTAGAGAACCTAGGCTATACAGTATACTACAAAGTTTTATCTGCGGCTAATTATGGAGTACCTCAAATGCGTAAGCGTATTTATATTGTGTGTTTCAGGGCCGACTTAAATATAAATTCTTTTTGTTTTCCGAAGTCTGTGCCACTTACGACTTTTGTAGAGGATTATTTATTACCCGAGGAAGATATCCCTGAGCATTTGTATTTAAAGCACGCTAGTGACTTCCATATGGTAACTAAAATGGAGAATATAAATAAAGCAACGCCCATACGATTAGGTTACGTTAATAAAGGCGGTCAAGGGGAGCGCGTATATAGTCCTAAAGGTGTAGCTATAACGCTTTCAGCATATGGAGGTGGTAAGTTTGCCAAAACGGGTGGGTACTATATAAACGGGCGTTGTCGTAGGTTACATCCACGGGAATGTGCTAGACTAATGGGTTATCCCGACAGTTACATATTACATAAGAGGTTTAATCAAGCTTATAAGCAGTTAGGTAATTCTGTGGTTATAGATGTGGTACAGTATATAGCTATGGAAATTGCAAAAATGTTATAAGTAGCGAGGGTTTTGGTTGAAAAACCGAAACCTTTTTAGTTCTAGTAGGCCTTGTTTAAAATATATGTAAATGGGTATAAGGAGGATAGTTATGGGTAGTTTTAGTTGGCTTAAAGCAGATAATTTAACAAAAGTAGCAAATATAGTTTACAAAAGTCCGTTTAAGTTCTTAATACCTAAGGAATTTGGTGGCGGTTTTATTGAGGATACTTACCAAGATTATGGCTACTTAGGAACTAAAGAAGATGGTAGTTCTAAATATGATATGTATGAACTATTAGCTTTTTGGAATAAGGATTCATTAAAGGAACAGGGAGCTGAGTTAAAGTATGACGGAGAGTTTCCGTTGATGAAGGAAATAGACCAATATACTTCTGAGAATCGTAAATTAGGTATTAGTATAGGTTGTTATCGTTCACAGGTGGACGAACTTAAGTATCCTTTAAAGCTTGTATCCGCATCCTATTTGGGTGAATATGAAGACTTAGGTACTTGTAGTTATAATGACCCCCATCAGGGTTTGTCTCCATTCTACAGGAAGCGTAATTGGACACTTCATTAGTTCAGGTCACTACATAGGAGGGAAGTAATAGTGAGTAACTTACGAGTATTTGAAGGCTTTGCGGGAATAGGGGCAGTATCTAAGGCTATTTCACGATTAGGTACACCCTATCAACTAGTAGGGTTTTCAGAGATTGACGATGCGGCAGTTAAGTCGTTTTGTGCCATACACAATGTAGCTCCCGACCTTAATTATGGTGATATATGCTTGATAGATGAAACCAAGCTACCTGACTTTGATTTATTCGCTACGGGTTTTCCTTGTCAAGATTTTTCGGTGGCCGGTAAGCAAAAAGGGTCATTTTGGACGTGTGACGACTGTGGAAGTGAGTATAATCCTTTAGATGTACATTATAGTGAACGAGAAGTTTGTCCTAGTTGTACTAGTGGCAATATACAGAAATCGAGGTCTTCATTAGTGGTTGAGGCATTGCGTATTGTACGCTATAAAAGACCAAAGTATCTGTTAATAGAGAATGTGAAGAACCTTATAAATAAGCAATTTAAGTCGAGTTTTGATAGGATTTTATCGGAGTTAAATGAGTACGGGTATTCTACAAATTGGCAAGTATTAAATGCTAAGGACTATGGAACACCTCAACGGAGAGAGCGTGTTTTTGTACTCTGTGTCAGGTCAGATATAGATATTGGAACCTTTACTTTTCCTACGGGGTTTGATAGTGGTGTACGATTAAAGGATATATTAGAGTCTCAGGTAGATGATAAATATTATCTTAGTCCAGAAGAGTTATCTCGAATTAAAATAGAGTTAAAGTCTATATCTGATACGAACAGAATAATTAAGTATGACGTAACAATGCCTGTAACTGTAAGGAAATATGAGGTAGATATTTTAAGTTTACAAACTCTTTTAAGAAGTTCTAAAGCTAGGAGTAAGTTTACTAATAAACAAATAGCTGACCACTTAGGAGTACCTATGACTTTGGTAGAACATTGGTTTAGAACAGACCGTTCTTTTTCCATACCGGACGCTAAAATTTGGCATAGGTTAAAAAAGTTGTTAAATATCACCGACAACTCTTTTGATAAATCAATTACGACTTATATTGTTCGTGACGGTGTATATGATAAAGCAAATAGGATTTATGATAGTTCCGGGATTGCTCCTACTTTAACTAGAGCCAGTGCAAATGAGAAAATACTGATACGTCGTGAAGATGGTTATGATATACGAAGATTAACGCCCAAAGAAGCGTGGTTGTTAATGGGATTTGACGCTACTGACTTTGATAAAGCTCAAGCAGCAGGAGTTTCCGACGCTCAGTTATATAAACAGGCAGGCAACAGTATAGATGTAAATTGTTTATATAGGTTATTCAAGACAATAAGGAAATTCATGTAAATGAGTATTTTTATCCGAATTGTTACAGTGAGAATAGCTGTGACCAATGCGTGGTATCTGATAACTATTGCCCTGCGTGTGGACAACGCTTAGCCCTGTAATTAGAAGTATACAATTAATTTAAAACAAGTGTTGACAACTAACCATAGTATAAGTTATACTATGGTTAGTTATATTATATAAGGAGGAAGTTATTATGATAGAAATACAAGGAAAGTACAACACAGCTAAGGTTTACACAGATAATGTAGAGGCAACAGCTGTAGCGCAAATAATAGAGTTATGTAATCAGGAGTTTGTAAAAGATAGTAAGATACGCATTATGCCTGATACACATGCTGGGGCTGGTTGTACGATAGGTACAACAATGACAATAACAGATAAAATTGTACCAAATCTGGTAGGCGTAGATATCGGTTGCGGTGTTGAAGTAGTCAAGTTAGCAAAGGCTAATTTAGATTTAGCCTTATTGGATAAAGTCATTCGTGAGAATGTGCCAAGCGGTAAGAACGTTCGTACAGAGTACCATAAAAATGCGGATAAGTTTGAGGTCGAACTGAAGAAACTGAAGTGTATTAAGGCTGTAAATATGGGCCGAGCTATGGCTAGTATAGGCACCTTAGGCGGAGGAAATCATTTCATCGAAGTTGCTTGTGATGCACTAGACAATGCGTACTTGATAGTACATTCAGGTAGTCGTTATTTGGGTAAGCAAGTAGCTGAGTTTTATCAGGAGCTTGCATATAAGGAGTTATCTTCACCAAAGGCTGATATAGATGCGTTAATTAAGAAGCTGAAAGAGAGTGGACAGCAATCTCGTATTCAAGAGGAATTAGCGAAAGTAAAGTCTTTATCTACAACAAACATACCTAAGCACTTAGCTTATTTAGAGGGTGAGAACTTATCTAATTATTTGCACGATATGGAGATTGTTCAAAAGTATGCTGTTTGGAACCGAAAGACTATGCTTGAAGAAATAGTTAAACACGCAGGATATACTATAGTGGAGCAGTTTACTACTATTCATAATTACATAGATACAGCTAATATGATACTTCGTAAAGGAGCTATTTCAGCACAAGTCNGTGAGAAAGTAATTATACCTATCAATATGCGTGACGGTTCCTTGATTTGCTTAGGTAAGGGTAATCCTGATTGGAACTATTCAGCACCACATGGGGCTGGTCGTTTAATGAGTCGAGGTCAAGCAAAGTTAAATGTGACTTTGGAGCAGTTTCAACAGTCCATGGAAGGTATCTATACAACCTCTGTAAATCAAAGTACAGTAGACGAGTCCGCCTTTGCCTACAAGCCTATGGCTGAGATTATGGCTAATATCGTAGATACAGTGGACTTAGTAGAGCGTATTAAACCTGTGTATAACTTCAAAGCATCCGAGTAATAGAAAATAACGTGGAAGTATATAGAAGGTGGGTGTTATCTATGAAGAACTTAAATGAATTATCAAACGCAGAGCTGATTAAGTTACTACAGATGACTAACAAGAAGTTGAAAAGAGCAAACAAATAAAAAGCTTAGAAAGAATGTGCATATACTACGAAGGTTAAACGAAGTTTTATCGGGCATCAGTTTTTATTGTAATCAGTATGAGGATTTAACAGATTTAGAGTTTGGTAAGGTGCGAGGCCGTTTAGAACTTAAAGAAGAACTTATGGAAATAATAAACGGTAAGTAAAAAGATTGGGGTGTACTCTAATGAAGTGTGTGAAATGTGGTAGTCATAATGTTAAAGTAGGTGTTAATGTATTTATGTATATAGCACCTGAGGATGTACATTTGCTTACTAAACAGGCTATACATAAGAAATCAACGGAACTCTGGTCGGCAAGTTGGATAAAGCTCAAATAGTTTGTAGCACTTGTGGATACGTCCATATAGGTGTTTAACATATTTGGATAGTAGAAAATGCAATCAATTATAATTTATAGTTGATACGAGGTCGATGAAACAAGAAGTTGTGTGGTTTTAAACGCACGGTAGTTCACAGGTGGTTTAATGTCCTATACCACAAAGTTCTCTATATGGTCGAACAAACTTAAAAAACTTGTTGACAGGTCTGTTATAGTGAGTTATACTATGTTATAGATAGTTGGTTTAAGAGAGTTGATTTAAGGAGGATATACATATGATGAGTCGTGTTGTTGCGGGGATTAAGTTAGTTTTATTTGTAGTTTGTGGTATTGCTTTTCTTTCAGTTATTGGTGTTGCGGGTTCACTTGAACTAGGTACCGTTAGTTTATTAGCTAGTATTAAACAGGCTTCGGTAGGTCTAATTGTTATATTTGTAAGCATATCAGCTAACGCAGGATTAAATAAGTTAGTAAAGTATTTAGCTACAAGACCTACTAAGGTAGTTAGAGAAGTTTCAAGGAGAACAACCGGTTTAGATTATACTGCATAAGTGGGGTGATTAAATGGTGTTGCATGAATTACAGAATATAGTTACACCAAAACAGTTAGCTGAGTATCTAAAAGTGAGTGAAATGACTATAAAACGGGCATTAAAATCCGGTGCGTTAGCAGGTTTTAAGGTAGGTCGGGATTGGCGTATTGAGAAAGTAGCCGTGTTAAAGTGGCTTAAAGAACACAATGCTAGTAAAACTACCTAAGAAATACAAGCTGTTCAGTATGAACAGCTTTTTTGTGTGCGAGTACTTATATGCGATATCTACGGATAAAAGTAGTTGACATACTCTTTTGTATGGGTTATAATATGATTAGTTATACTATTATTACATAATAAATAAATAAAGTGAGGTAAGAAAAATGAAAACATTTATATCTATTGATTGGGACTACTTTATAGCGGCTACGGATATGGAGAGGGCGATGTTATTTCCTGACGGCGGTAATGAAAATATACCTTCGTACGTACTGACTCTTGTATGGGCGGCTCGTTATGCTACGAGTACGATGGCTTCTGAGCATAACCAAGGTCGTAGAATTGAAGATATAGGTGCATGTGAAAAAGAGATAGATTTACTCCAAAATTATTTAATTCAGAAAAACTTAAATTGTGATATAAGAACCGAGGAGTCACATAAGGCAGCTTACGATATATTCAGCGGATTATTAGCTGACGGTGAACAGTGTAACATAATTAATATAGATTATCACCACGATTTGTATGAAAATACGCTAGGATATGTAGATTGTGGGAATTGGCTTAACGAGATGCTTCGAACAGATAGAGTGAATAAGCTTTATTGGGTATGTAGGACAGATAGTGAAGAATTACCGGAGCAGTACCAAGCCTGTGGTAAAGTTGAGCAAACGCTTGATTTACAGAAAGTGCTTAATAGTGTTGATTCCATAGATGGCGTATTTATCTGTAAAAGTGGAGTATGGTCGCCACCTCATTTAGATACAACTTTAAATGAGTTTATATCGGAACTAGGTAAAGAATACACGATTAGAGGAACTAGGTTTTTAAATAGATACACGCAAGAATTTAAGGATACGGTAGAGAACCAACTACAAATCCAACGAGAGATTACAGCAAGCTTTATGAATGACCATACTAAGTAAAAGATAAAGGAGGGAATTTAATGTACCCATATGAAATAGTAGGAGAGGATAAAGTACAGATTCAGTGTATGACTTGTAAGACGGACAAGACCATAGAGGTAGGAAAACAGGGGCTACATAGACTTTTATTTGACGATTGTTTAATACAAGACGCCATACCTAATGTACCTAAGGAATTAAGGGAAATGTTTATATCCGGGGTTTGTCCTGAATGTTTTACTAGGATGTTTGGGTTCCCTGTAGACGAGTAGGGGTGAAGGGGTATGTCAAAATACTGTATCAATGTGTTTATTGTGAGCATATAGTCGTAAGGAGAATTAAAGTTGAAAGTTTTAATTATTGAAGATGACAATTATAAAAGTGATACCATCATAAAGGCAATTTCAAAGATGGTGAGTGCTAAGGATGTCAAAGTTTGTAGGTATAGAAATGAAGGGTTGCTAGAACTCAGAAACAATCCTGTATACGATTATTTAATTCTTGATATGCAGTTCCCTACATTTAGCGATAGTCCTGTTGAAAGGGATAATGGATTAAGTATACTAGCAGAATTACAGAGAACTCAAAACAAAATACCTGTAATAATATGTTCCAGTAGTTTAAGAGATTATTCTGAGTATGATTTCGGAAATGTAAAGGGATATATACTTTACGATTCTTCTACTTATATGACTCCAAAATTTGAGGTCTTAATGAAGTAAACTCCAAGAAAGGAAAGGTATTACTATGAATAGTGTTAATCAGTATAAGCAAGACGAGAAAAATAATATTACCAGAAGGTTGGTGAATAAAACCTTAGAGTATAAAGCACCCTTTTGTGAAGAAATCCAAGCAAAGGCCGTAGACTTGCTGACTGAAATAGACGATATGGTAGTGGTATTAGCCGAGAAGTATAACACTAATGAAAGTGGTATAAAGTGTATAATAACACATTTATATTTAGACAGTATGGTTACGAGTTAAGTATGTGTATAGGTACGGTGAATAACCTTGTAGATAGTTATAATAGTGCTACTACGGAACTGTGTACAAATAAAGTTAAGAAGCGGGGCAAGAAACCCAAAAGAAAGTACTATAAGGAGGTCATATTATGCGTGAGCCGGAAAATAATGTATTGAGATATGACATTAATCGAGATATAGCTGAGTATAACAACGAAGACGCAGGTACGTTATATTTTGAGGCGTTAGGTTCTATAACTTTTTGCGTAGTTGATGGTGGTGAGTTAAGTTACTTTTATCTTCGTGCTGCGGAAGACGTACCAGCTTATATTGAAGATAAATACAAGGCAGAGTACTTACACCATATCACTGAGCACAAATATAGAAAACATATCTCATATATGATGGACGGTCACGAGTTTATTGAGGCTGTGGATAAGTGGTGTTTTACTGACTATGACGGTAGAATAGGTGATATTTATGTAGACGGTTTTATTAGTAACTTAGGTTTAGTACATAATGGGATATGTCAAGGTGGTTTTGTAGTAGATAAGAAAACCTTTGAAGGTATATGTACTAATCATCATGTACTTGTGGATTGGGTTAATAAGTAATCCACCAATATTTTAGAAGGAAGGTTAGTCTGATGAAGAAGATAAAAGAGATTACAACTAAAAGGTATATACACAAAGATGTCGGAGCTGTTTCTGTAATAGCTGAGGTTGTACAGCAATTCCATTATGATACCGAGGAAGAAAAGCTTAACCACCGATTACAAATGGAACAGGACGGTTATGTAGATAGTGGTCAGAGTAAAGAAAATATAGGTACTATAATGCAGGCTGAGTATGTGTGGTTTGGTAGTTATTCAAAAATAATTGAAAATGCTTGAATCCTGTTTTAAGGCGATTTTAGACGCTTTTGGAACTGACTGTGTAAGAAAGTACAAAAGAGGTCTAAAAATCTGCTGACAAGCGTTTAGGGGCTTTCAGAGTATGTTTTTAAAAGCATGTGCAAGTCAATTTTTTAAGGGGGTATTCTGATATGAAGAATGACTTAGAGTTAGAGGAAATTAGAGAACTTAGTATAGCAGATAGACGGACTCTTATGGAACTTGTTCGGTCGAGTAGTGTTGAAGAATTAGCTGAGGTTCTATACTACTCTTGCGATACTAACCGTAAGTCCGTAGCATTGGTTAATGAAATCAATTTATACATAGCAGGTGTTAAGAAACTCAAATAAGGAGTGAAGTGTTAATGATGAAAATAGAACTAAATCGTATTACGGAGCAAGAAAGAAAGGTAATTGAGTCTTTTGGGCGTTCTGCGGGGGATATAACTTATACAGTTGACGAAGCTGGGAATGACCTAATGGTTTTATCCGAAGAAGTTGCAAGTAACTTAACCCTAGCGATAGTAAGAGGTATGATAGAGAATGGGATAAGCGAAGAAGTGTGTTAAACAAAATAAGTGTAAAAAACATAAAAAGTCTCTTGACATTTATAATATGATAACTTATACTATTATTAGTTACTATATTGTAGGTATTGAGGGGCTTTTTTATGTTATAAAGCGAGGTTATTATACTAAAGAGAGTGAGGAGGTTGTATGCGACGTAGTAGGTGGAATTGGGGAATGAAAGATGCAATGAAAGTAATAAACACTGCAAGAGCTGAGGACCGAGACATAGCTGTTTTAGATTTGTTTAATAATACTGAGCATAATATAAGTAAAATCTATCACGAAGTTACGAATATGGGTTATGAAGCTGTGCGGGAATCAGAGAGCGTTATAGTTTACTTGTAAGGAGGTCAAGGTTGTGGATGATTTAAGCATATCGGGAGCATTAACAGGCGTAATACTTAGTACAGGAATAGGACATGAAGCTAGTTTAACAATACCTATTGGTGATTATAAGATAACTATAATAAGTGACGATAGCTGTGGGGTAGGTAAAGGTGAAATAATGCGTTCGGAGTTGTTTGTCTATCATAAAGACAAAGGACCTAGTGACAATATAAATGAGGAAATATTCGGAACCGTCTTTGTTATCGCAACAAGTCCTACTTTACTGCGAGCTATTGAGTATGTTAGGGAGAAGGAGGAGTTAAAATGAAACGAGTAAAAGGTGTTGGTTTTATTGATAGAAGTACTCAAGCTAGTTTGACTCAGGAAGACATTAATAATTTAAGTCAGTTTAATATTTTACAGTTGGCAATGGATTTAGAATCGGGGGTTAATACATTCAAATACATTGGATGAGCATATGGATATAGTTGAATATCTTAAGTATTATTTTCTACCTGAGAACATATTACCTAGTGAGGAGGGTGCAAGCCTTGATAACACCTGAAAAGAGTTTACAGGCAGCCATTAAAAGAAAGACGGTAATGGGTGATACCTTACACGTCACTGTTGGTCATAAGGTTAAGACGTGTACAGTTACTCGTATAGACCGATTTTGGTTTGGTTTTAATATAGACGGAGATTATTTTTGAGTGTAAATGGGAAACGGGGATGTTGAATTATCCAACCAAAATTTATTTCCGTAATAACAAGCTTTTAGCCAAGACCAAGTTTGGGACTGTTTATGGAGTGACGGCCGACGAGGTAAAGTATGCGAGTTCGTTAGATTTTGGATGTGCTCCTCAACTTGTACGCACTTTAAGGGTGTTAGGTGAAGTGCTTGATAAGAGAAAAAGTTATGAGTATCACAAATAAGAAAGGATGTGAAAGTAGATGGTTTTTATTAGTGAAGATAAGAGAACAATCAATTTACCTGTTCCGTTAGGTACATATGTGTATCAATATTGGACAAGGTGTAATGATGCTTGTTTGTTTCAAAAGGAAGCTTTTAATAAAGCTTTTCCACCGGGTGTGGAAGGTCGTTGTAGTGGTGATATGCCATGTCATACAAGACCACATCTAGTAAAGCCTGTTGAACTTAGTTTATCCAATTTGGATTGGGTGTTAAGAGATTGGGGCAAGACAGTTTTTGCCACAGAAAATGAGGCACACACAGCTATGAATACAGCTATCGAGCTACATAAGGCGCAATTAGTAGCATTAGGTATGGTAGTGTAGGAGGCGAGCTTAGTGGAGATACAAGTGACAGCTGTTGCGAAAATAGTAGAGGGAGCTATGGAAGGCGACTTAACAAAGGTTACAGCTTACGCCAACCACATAGCTGAACAGTTAGAAAAGCAAGGCGAAGATAGAGCAGCTAGAATTATTAGAAAAAAACTTGATAGGTCATATAAGAGTGAACCTGTAATTACATTAGACTAAAGTTTAGGAGGAAAAAGTTATGGGATATGTAAATGCTTTACCGGCGGATAAGGTTAAGGTAGGAAGTGTATTTTATGTAGACGGTTTAGGTTATGCTGTAGTTGTTTTAATGACAGGAACAGAGATAGGCAAGGCCTACACTTCCTACAAGCGACCTTTAATTCTACTGAGAAATGAGGACGGTACAGAATATAAGGTGTACCCACAAGTGTCAAATAAGGGTGGAACTAAATTAGAGACAGCACATGTGAATGAGGAGTATGTTGGAGATATTAGACTTAATGAAGATGGTAACGAGTGTGTATACAGTCTTGAAGGGGATTTCCTAGGTGTGGTTGTTTCAGAGGGTACACAAGAGCATATTATCAAAGACGGTGTTGTAGTTTATAGTAATATATCTCGAGTAGGTTCTGTTACTATGGGGCCGGTCTGTGAACGCCTAGAATTTAATGAAACTAACAAGGTTATGGGAATGACAATCGAGGAGAATTGGAAAGAAATCCTCGGAGAAGATGCGTCTTGGAAATTAACTAAATTATTAGTATCTGCTTTAAGTAAGCAGTTACATACCAGTCAACTAACCCGAGAGGAGCGTAAGTGGGGCAAGGCTGTAATAGAGTTTAGAGAGAAACAAAAACCTTTGAGAGTGGACGGTAAGATGTTTAAGCCTAAGGCGTCCAGATTTATTTGCGGATTTGAGTTAGAAGGTAAGCGTCATTTATTTTTTGTCAAGAAGATTACAGATGTTATCTACCGTGTAGTACAGGATATCACGCAAAAGGACGCACCTTATGTAATTGAGGAATGTAAAGACGAAGTACTTCGTGGTGAGCTACAAAAGGCTGTACGGGATAATCTAATACCTATGGCAGCTTACGAGTTTTTATTTGGCACAAGTAGTGAGCGTACTTCTCAGGTAAGCGGTCAGATACCGGTAGATTTGCATGAGCGTATGAAATGGGGAGGCTTTTCATTACCTCAGGTTATACATGCGGGAATACAGGCACTTGAAGATGGCGATTATTACGCAAATGATTACAAATACCTTAAGGAGTTACCTAAGGTTATAAAAGGCCCTTTGTTTGATGAAGGTAAGCATCAGGTTTTGCGTATGTTACTATTAAATGAGGATATAGTATAGGGGAGGACTTTGTATGATGGAGGGAAGAAGTTTAAAAGGTGTTCGTAAATATTTGAGTCAAGTAACAACTAATGAGGCATTAGTGCCTGAGATGAGAGTCATTAATCAAGTTGTGGATTTGCAATTATTAAAGTACTCTATTAAAAAAGAAGAAAACTATGATGAGGAGGTACAGAATAATGAGAGTTATAGTGGATAAAATGCCAAGTCATCCCTCAGAGTGTCTTTATTCAATTAACAATGAGAATGGATACTATAATTGTGAGTATGCTAAAGTGGAGCATTGTTCTTTACAACATAATAAATCCTGTAAACACTTAGTCGAAATTACAGACGTGTTGAAACAAACTAAATAGTATTTATGAAAAGGAGATAAAACACCTGAAACGAAAAAGATTAAAAATCTACCTGTCGGTCAGTATGTGAAATGTTCTTTTTGTAAAGAAAATCTAATGGATTACTTAAACTAAAATAATTACGTAAGTAAAAGGAGATAATTTATGCAAATATTAACACATGAAGGACATATAGTAAATTTAGTTTCAGAAAGATTAATTGATATTAGTTGGAGAGATTGGAGTAAAACAAGCAAAACTTTGTATCCAGAAAAGCACGCCAATGGCACGCCTGTGGAAGTTTTCGCTACATTAAAAGCACCTGTGTTAAAAAAGAATTTTTTATTAGGAAGCTATTCTACTCTTGAACTAGCTAAACAAGCCATCTTAGTAATTAATCAACAGATGAATTTAGACACCAAAACATTTGAAATGCCTAAGGAAGAAGATTTACTTAAGCTACAAGTGTCTAACTAAAATTCAAAGAATTTTCCGGGTTGTGACCCAAACCATTTAGTAAGGAGGAAAGCTGTGTATGGTAGGTTATATTGAGGGGTATAGTGATACTGTGGACCATAATTATTTTGATAGCCTAGATGATTATAATATGCAAGGACATTGTGGTTATTAAGTTAAAGCCCGTATCTAATAAAAAGGTACGGGTTTTTAATTTTAAATGAGATGGGCCTTACATATATGTAGTATAGACTATGAAAGCACCCAATTAGTTTAATGTGTGTTTTATTATATAAAGCGGGAGGTAAGCATATGGCGTGGACGGGTTTTATTCAGGACAAATGGCAAAAAGAAATAGATGTACGTAATTTTATTCGGGTGAATTACAAGGAGTATATAGGAGATGGGAGTTTTCTCACAACACCTACGAGCAATACTATTGCTTTGTCTAATAAGGTAAATGATTTAATCAAAGCAGAAAAAGAAGCAGGTGGTGTATTAGATATAGATACGGAGCGTGTGTCTTCGATATTAGCTTATCCTCCAGCGTACATAGATAAAGAATGTGAAAAGGTTGTAGGTCTACAAACAGGCAGTCCGTTATGTAGAGGTATAAATCCTTTTGGTGGTATACGATTAGCGGCTCAAGCTTGTGCAGCATACGGTTATACTTTAAGTTCTGATATTATAGATGCTTTTAAGTACACCACTACGCATAATGACGGTGTTTTTAGTGCTTATTCTGAGGAGATGTTGGCAGCCCGTAAGTCAGGGATTATCACAGGATTACCAGATGCTTATGGTAGAGGTCGTATAATAGGTGATTATCGTCGATTACCTTTGTATGGAATGGACTTTTTATTGGAACGCAAGATATCTGATAAGAAGGTGTTACACTGTTTAAATATGACCGAGGAAACTATTCGGCTTATTGAGGAAGTACAGGCACAGATACAATCTATGAAAGAGTTAAAGGCTATGGCTAATGAATATGGTTTTGATATATCGAAACCAGCAAGTAATGCGAGAGAAGCAGTTCAGTGGTTATACTTTGCGTATTTAGGTGCTGTAAAAGAGCAGAATGGTGCGGCTATGTCCTTAGGTAGAGTATCTACTTTCTTAGATATATACTTTGAAAGGGATTTATCTGCGGGGTTAATCACCGAGGCCGAAGCTCAGGAGTTAATAGACCAGTTTGTACTTAAACTACGGATAATAAGGCAGTTACGGACACCTGAGTATAACGAATTGTTTGCAGGTGACCCGACGTGGGTAACTGTAGCTGAGGGAGGTATGTGTGATAATGGTCGGTCAATGGTAACAAAGACTTCATATAGAATGTTAAACACTTTATATAATTTAGGTAGTTCTGCGGAGCCGAATATAACTATCTTATGGTCGGATTTATTACCTAGTGCATATAAAGAGTTTTGTGCTAAGGTAAGTATTGATACGGATTCGATTCAATATGAGAGTGACGACCTAATGCGGGTGTACCACGGTGACGATTATGCTATATCTTGTTGTGTATCTGCTTTAACTGTGGGTAAACAGCTACAGTATTTTGGAGCTAGATGTAATATAGCTAAGCTTTTATTGTACGCTATAAATGGCGGTAGAGATGAAATCAGTGGTGTGCAAGTGGGGCCGGAGCGACCTGTTTTATCTGAGAATCTCCTTGATTATCAGGTGGTTAAGGGCCGTTTAGACGATTATATAGAATGGCTTTGCAAGTTGTATGTTAAAACAAATAATCTAATACATTATATGCATGATAAGTACAATTATGAGAAATTAGAGATGGCTTTCCACGATACCATACTATCGGATAGATTAATGGCGTTTGGTATAGCAGGACTATCTGTATTGGTTGATTCTTTATCAGCTATAAAATATGCTAAGGTTTATCCTATCTTAAACGAAGCAGGCTTGGTAACTGATTTTCGTGTAGAGGGGGATTTTCCTAAGTACGGAAATGACGACGATAGAGCTGATAAGATAGCAGTTATGGTGACTGATAAGTTTATGCGTGAACTTGAATGTTATAAATTGTACCGTAGAGCGAGGCCGACGCTCTCCCTTTTGACTATAACCTCTAATGTGGTGTATGGTAAGAAGACAGGGACCACGCCTGATGGTAGACGTAAAGGTGAACCATTTGCTCCNGGAGCAAATCCAATGCATCATAGAGATACTGAGGGAGTTTTAGCCTCTTTAAACTCTGTTGCCAAAATTCCGTATGCTATTTGTAGAGATGGTATATCGTATACTATAACAATGTTACCTAAAATGTTGGGTAATGATATGAAGACTAGAGTGCGTAATTTAGTGAGTATATTAGACGGTTACTTTAATCAGAACGGTCATCATTTGAATGTAAATGTGCTCGATTCTGATACGTTGGTTAAGGCTATGGAAGACCCTCTAGCTTATCCTAACTTGACGATACGAGTTTCAGGGTATGCTGTGAATTTCCATGCTTTAAGCAAGGAGCAACAGTTAGAAGTGATAGCAAGGACAATACACACTAAAGTTTAAATGAGAGGGGTTTATTGGCTAGAATTAAACAGGCCTTGCATAAAATAGACTATAAACACGCTCAGTACCGTGCTACCACAGTCACTGGTACGGACATTTAGCTGAGCGTGTACATTGCTTACTGTGCAGGTGGAAAGGCAGTGCGTGTATTAAGCCTATATGCGTGTAAACTGTTACCTTTGTGTAAACCTTAGTCCGAGAGTAGGTGGCGTGAGGATTTATCGGCTGAGTATAGCGCTTATTCAGAAGATAGACCGACAAAGCATCATGGTAGGAATGAAGTCGTGTATAAGAGGTGCACGAATGGCTTATAAGTTGTATGTACTAAGTAACTATTTAATACAAATGGGAGGGTAATACCGATGGCAATAGTTCAAATGTCAATTCATAGAGCACTAGGCGAATTAAAAACCTTAGACGCTCGAATTATACAGGGTATGAACTGTGATTTCGTGAAAGCAAATAAGAAAAGTAACGATAAGATAGGCGGCAAGACCGTAGATGAGTTTAAGGTTGCAATTAAAGGAAACTTAGACAGTGTGACTAAACTCATTGAAAACCAAAAGGTTATCAAGGCCGGTATAGTAGCTTCCAATGCCGTAACCAAGGTAACTATCGGAGGTAAGGTTTATACAGTTGCAGACGCTATTGAGCGTAGCAAGCTGATTAGACACGAGGAAGATTTATTGGTAACTCTCAAAACTCAGTATGCAAGGCAGCGAAAACAGGTAGAGGACGAGAATAACGCACTTCCTGAGAAGCTGGAAAAGTATCTCCAGTCTGTTTTAGGGGATAAATCACAGCGTTCTGCTGAGGATATCGAGCGCTATACTAAGGATTTTGAGGCCCGTAACAAGTATGACCTGATTGACCCTTGTAAGATTGAGGACTATATCAAGAAGCTTGAATTGGATATTACCACATTTAAGGGTGAGGTTGATTATATCTTGTCCGAGTCAAATGCTACGACCTATATCGAGGTTGACTTAGGCGACTAAGTTTATGTCATACTCATGTAGAGTGTGGGTTGTTAACGTATGCACGGCTATGCGAAAACCACGAACTTAACTCCGTTAATCTAAGACGATACTTAGATGATGCAAGAGCTGATAAAACAGCTTTTCTATGAACAATATTTTGAATATTGTTGAAGAAAACATATAAGGATAGTATAGCTTTGGCTATACAGAAGATAACCTGCGGGTTATACTTGTTGACTTCAAAGTTCAAAGTTGAAAGTTCAAAGATAAACACATCGGGGTAGATGTGTAAAGCTCAAAGCTCTTTAAATTACAAAGCTCAAATACACGCCCCAAGAGGCGGGGTAAAGTACAAAGGCTATAAAGTTCGATAAAATCCTTGAATAAGGGTTTTGGTGTGAGTTACNTGACCNNTGGTTTACCNCAAGGCTGCATAGACGTGCATATTAAGAAATATGCGGGTTTCAATGCTAATGGAAGCATATAAGTTAAAAATAGGTTCGAGTCCTATTACTCGCTTATTATAAGGAGGTTTTATAATGAAAAGAAAGATTGTTTTATTAGTATTAGCTTTGTGTTTAATGACAGCTATGGTTGGTTGTGGCAATAAGGCAGTTTTTGATACCAAATATACTTTTAACCGTGCGATTATACAGTTGGCTGACGGCACGGTTGTAGACACGGAAATAAAATCGTGGAGTGATTATGACGGTGAGCAACTTCAAATTGTTGCCAAAGATGGTACAGTATATCTTACAAGTTCGCTCCGTTGTGACCTGATTAATGATACCAAGACACGTAATAAGTAGGAGGGTGACATGGAGATTGAAAGAAAGTTTAAAGTAGGTAAATTACCTAACGATATAACACGAGTTACTCCACGGCATATAATTCAAGGCTACATATCTACTACACCTGATTTACGTATACGTAAAGATGACGACGAGTATTATTTAACTATGAAAGGTAAAGGTTTGATGTATAGAGAGGAGTATACGCTTGAAATCACGGCTGAGGAGTTCAATCATCTAAGTTCTAAGGTTGAGGGCCGGTTTATCGAGAAATTCCGTTATTGTGTACCGTTAGAGTCAGGTGAGGTAGCTGAGGTTGACAGGTATACAGGGGATTTAGGGGGATTACAAGTAGTTGAAGTAGAGTTTAAAACTAAGGCCGAGGCGACCGCTTTTAAACCTCCTGAATGGTTTTCGACTGAGATAACAGAGGATAAGGCGTACAAGAATAGCTCTTTGGCAATGAATGGATTGCCAAACCTTAATTAAAGAAAAGTAGGTGTTGTAATGTCAAAAAATATAGACTGTATGAGCAAGGATGAATTATAACAAGAACTACGTGAAACTGTAACAGCATATGCGTATAGTAAACATTACTTTGGCAATGTTGAAGGACTTTGTTTTGCATTTTGTATGATACCAGCTGTTTTTCTAATGGCAGCTATGCAAATCAGGTGCGTTGTATTATGCAACTTTTATTGGATTGTTTTTACTGATGGTAGTAGTTATAATCCAAGTCTAGTGATAAATGACATAAATCTTCTTTATCTGAAATGAGTTCGTATATAGATGCTATTAAGAATCGGTTAGCAAATATGGACTAAATAGCTTGGCGTAACACATTTTTACGAGGCTCTACAAAGCGTTTTAAGGCACGAATACATCTTAGTGTATATTCGTGTCCTTTTTATAAAATAAAGGCTCACAGACGCTCTGTGGACTTCTGAGTGGGCTTTTAAACATGGGGAGGGGGTTAAATTATGAGAAGGTTAGTACTGGTGTTAGGGTTTATGGTTGGAGTAGTTTGGGTTTTCACAAGAAAGCGTCCTGATAGTACTGCGGACGCTTTTGCAAGTGCTTGTCCTGACTTTATTGAGGTTGATTGATATGAGTAGAGCATGGACTGATAAGCAAGAGGATTTTATCCGTAAAAACATACATTTAACAAATCAAGAACTTGCTGACAAGCTGGGAAGAACTAAGGCGTCTGTGGAGGCCAAGGTGAGAGAACTTGGACTGGCTCGAACGTTTCAAAAAGAAGAAATCGAAATCTTAAAGTCTGTTTGGGGCAAGCGTAGGAGTGTTATTTGTAGGGCATTGCCTAGGTTTACTTGGCGTCAAATAAGTAAGAAAGCACATAATCTTGGGTTGCCTTCTCTAAAAGAGATGCGTGCGGAAGTTAATCTCTATGCAATCATTACAGCTATGGGCGTAGGAGAGGGAATGGCACAGAAATGGCGGGAGGCCGGGTTAAGAGTAATTAATGATAAAACTACGAAGATGAAGAATAATATTCTAATGGTCGGTATAGATGACTTTTGGGCGTTTGCGATGAAACATCCTGATATAGTTGACCTGACTAAGTTAAAGGACAATGTTTTTAATGTGTTGGGTGTTCCTCCTGTGGAACTTATAGAGATGCAGCAAGGACGTAAACCATTGAAAACTCGGGTAAAGCATAAAGTTATCCGAGGAGCTAAGCGTAAGGAAGTGGCTAAACTCTATTATTCAACGACTATGTCTTCAGAAGCTATTGCAGCAAGTTTTGATATTTCTGTGGATACCTTGCGACATATAGCAAGTGAGTATAGGACTGAGGGACAGGTGCGAAGTAGAGCTACCGTAGTTACAAGCAGTTTTATTCGACAGTTAGAAAGACTTTATTATCACGAATGTAAAACCCGTAAAGAATGTGCTGAGGAACTTCGGTGTAGTATATCAAGTGTAGATAGAGGACTGCGGGCCCTTTTATCTGAAACTCGGCCAAAAGGTCTAAACACTAAAAGATAGATAAATTTTAAATTTAAGTATTGACAAGTAAGTATTACCTGTGTTATGCTAAATAAAGTTAGAAAAGATTAAGTGGAGGCAAACTATAATGACTAATTTTAAAATGATGACAACAGAATTTAGTCCCAGCTGTTTGTGGAGTTCCGTATCACCGAACGCCACTAAATTGTGTTGTGCTAAATTATATTCATCATACAGTCGAACATAGTTGTCTTAATTGACTATACATAGGTGTAAAATGAGTAGAAATTAAAGCGATACACGATTTAGTTGGTAATAGCTAAAAGTCGTAGTATCGCTTTTTGTTTTTAAAAATAGGAGTATGGTGTAATCAGGTAACATAGCGGTCTCCAAAACCGTCTGATGATGGGTTCGAATCCCTCTGCTCCTGTTTGGGAACGTGGTCGAGTGGTTGAAGACGCTGGTCTTGAAAACCAGAGGGCTGAAAGGCTCCGTGGGTTCGAATCCTACCGTTCCCGTTATGGTAAGGTGCTCGAGAGGTTTAAGAGGTCTCCCTGCTAAGGAGAAAGTCGTCAGGCTCGTGGGTTCGAATCCCACCCTTATCGTTACTATATGTGTAGTTGGCAGAGTGGTTGATTGTATCAGACTGCAAATCTGACGGGTGAAAACCCCACGTCGGTTCGAATCCGACACTACACTTAAAATATTTTTAAGTTTTGCTTGACAATGCGGCGGGCCTAGTGTATAATAGCCTAAAATACTAAAAAGAACCAAGAAATTATTCAGATGGAGGTATTCTTATGAACAAGTCAATGTATGTTTTACCGGCAATAGAATTACCCACAGTCCTAGGCGTAAGCACAGGGCTTCTTCGACATGGCTTGGAAACAGAGTTACCTATAACATATATTACATGTAACAGTTTGAACAAAGGGGTTTATGCTACACCTAAATCAGGTGTAAGTTAAAGGGGTTTATATACACAAGAGTGTTTATAAACACTCTTACTGAAAGCAGAAGGCTGTGTTCAACTGAACACAGCTTTTTTAATTGTTATGAATATAACCGGGTATAGTTCAGTTGGGAGAACGCTAGTTTTGGGAACTAGAGGTCGTGGGTTCGAGCCCTACTACTCGGATTACAGAGTTTTATTGGGGTATTAGCTCAGTTGGGAGAGCAATCGCCTTGCAAGCGATAGGTCATCAGTTCAAGTCTGATATGCTCCACGAGGGTATTGGACGCTACCGTTGAGGCGAAAGGAAGAAGTCAACTAGTAAGTAAGCTACTTATCTTGCAGTAAGTAATTGAACCTAAGTATGATAACTTCGTTCGACGCAGTCCTACAAAAGCACGAGTACATGAGTACTTTGCGGAAGTTCATACCGTCATCTGCAAGTGAAGTATGAACGGAAACTATGAGGAAAATGTACTTAGCTACTTGTATTTAGTGGTATAGCTCAGTCGGGATGAGCGTTTCCCTTACAAGGAAAGGGTCGGGGGTTCAAATCCCTCTACCACTACGCAACTTTAAACCTATCAGATTTTAGACCTATACGGATATGGCGGAATTGGCAGACGCACCTGACTTAGAATCAGGCGGGCAACCGTGAGAGTTCAAATCTCTCTATCCGTACTATAAATACAAAGAAAGGGGTAAATCAGATGCAAAGTCGATTACAGAGGCTACGATTATGTAGCTTACAAAAACTAAATAAATAAGCACCCGTGGTGAAATTGGCAGACACATCAGATTTAAGCTCTGAGGCTTCGGCATGAGGGTTCGACTCCCTTCGGGTGTACTTTTATATGGTGAGTATAGCACAATGGTAGTGCGGAAGATTGTGGCTCTTTTGGTATCAGTTCGATTCTGATTACTCACCCTCATATCGCATTAGCTCAACTGGATAGAGTGTTCGGCTACGAACCGAAAGGTTACAGGTTCGACCCCTGTATGCGATATATTTATTTGCGGGTATAGTGTAAAGGCTAACATATTTGGCTTCCAACCAAAAGATGCGGGTTCAATTCCTGCTATCCGCTTATGCTGACATAGCTCAATAGGTAGAGCGTCTGCCTTGTAAGCAGAGTGTTGCGGGTTCAATTCCTGTTGTCAGCTTTAAAGGCCCGTTGGTCAAGTGGTGAAGACATTGTCCTTTCAAGGCAAGAGCGTGGGTTCAATTCCCGCACGGGTCACTTAAAGGCACATTACAATTATGTAATGTGCTTTTTCTGTTATTAGGTGCCGTGAGCAAAGTATAGTATCAAATAAAGCAAAGGATGTAATCATATGCAAACTTATGAGTTACCTGATAAAGATACAGCTATAGCGATACTTACGCTTAAATATGGNGTAGGAATGGATTGGACAAAGCTTTTATTTGAAGCTTGTGCTACGGGTGATATAGAGCTAGTAAGTTGGGTTATAGCCTCGGAATATGTAGATATCCACGCTAGGAATGACAAAGCTTTGGCGATAGCCACCTCTCGGGGGAATCAAAATGTAGTAAAGTTGTTGCTAAGCTTAGTTGAATATAGTGCGGATGTTTTGTACGAGAATGTAGCGCGTGCGACGAGTCACGCAGACATATTCGAATTGTTACTAGACACTAGTGGGGTTTCCAATTTATTTAAAGAGGCTAGTGCTTGTTATAAATGGTATACAGATATGACAGTTGTCCTAGTTTTATATGAGGTAGACGTGCAGGAATTTGATAAACGGCTCGTAAAGTATGCTAGTTCAAGAGGGTATAAAGTGTTGTTAGAGATGCTTTATGAGAAGTTTATTGATATTAATATTGAGGACTTGATTCTAACTACTGCGTATCAACATGGGCATACTGACATAGTAGATTGGATGGTAGGTAAAATTGAGGAACAACGGCAAACAGCTCGCAGATATATGTCATATGAGTAGTTCGGTGTAAGGTGCCTTGACTCTGAGTACATGCGTATAAGTTTAAAAATCGTAGGCCTGAAAAACGGCCTATAAGTGATTAAGGGGTGTAATATAAAAATAAACTTATAGGAGGATGTTATTATGAGTGATTTCAAGAGAGATTATGAGGCAGCTTATGTGTGTAGTTTAATGAATGGGGAACCGATACCTACATTTGAGGAGGTTGTGTTAGGCGTAATTCGTATGAATAAGGGAACCACCTTAAAACGTGAAGATATTGTTGCAGCTGTAGCACATAAGATAGGTACGCCTGTGGATGCGAGTATAGCAGGGGCAGTAAGTATTATATTAAAACGATTAGCTGACGAAGATACTGTTGTACAGGACACACAGCACGGTTACTGGTACATTTATTAATATAACCGTAGAGGCCTGACTATATAACTACTATATGAATTAGTCAGGAGGGTTGCGTGTGGTATACATTATCGTAGGAATTGTCTTAGGTTTAATATTTATGTATGATTATGAGGACATAGTGATTGGTATTGTGCTAGGGATACTAGCTTATCTAGTTATAGGTCTGATTTTAGGCTTTTACTTTCCTGTTGAAGCTGAGGTAGAGACAGTAGAATTAACGGCATTGATAGATACTTCGGCGTCTTCTTCAAGGCATTATTTAGCTTCGAGTTATGTAGAGGACGAGCTTGTATATAGGTATGTAATAGATACGGAAAAAGGTAAGCAAATCAAAGAAAAGTCAGCGTCCACGAGTTACATACTAGAAATAGACAAAGGTCAACAAGCGTATGTTGAACATTATAGGTACAAATTCAAGTATTCATGGATGTACCTGTTAGCTTTTAATGTAAAATGTCGAGACAATCACTCGGTGTTTTATGTACCTGAGGGTACATTTACAACCGAATATAGGCTAGACTTACAGTAACACAGTTCAAATTTATTAAGAACACACTAACCTTTAAGCTTAGTGTGTTCTTAAATTGGTGTTGGGCCTATACACTAAAAGATATAATTCCGGCTATAGAAAGGTGGTTTTATTCGTGGCTTTGAAGATTGTAGAAACTATGAAAGATAAATTAAAAATGTATGACGGTATGTTAGCTAACTTTGTGGCTAGAGGCACTATTGTGGAACCGGTGGAAGAATTGACTTCACAGCAAATTCATATAGGATTTAGTGCTGTCTCGTCGTCTACTCGTATATTTAAGTACTATGTTATCAGTAAATATGGGGATTGGGTTCCTCCTGCTTTATTTGACGAAATCAGGCGACTTTGTTCTGTGGGGCGTGTTCGTATAGACTTTACGCAGTATGTTTATCCCCATCAAATTAATTGGGCGTCACCTGAAATGAAGAACCGTATGAAAATTTGGTCTGACTTTACGGCCTATAGTAGTGACACCTCAGCATTTAACTATCGTGATAATCGTGAGGAACAGCTCCGTAAAGAGCGTATAGTACGTTCTACGAAGTTCTTGAACGAGTCTGAGCTTGAGCATAGACGTTCTTTTGCGAAGATGTTTGTAGTTATGGTCGTTAGTGGCGAGCGTACCGATATAGGGTTATCCGATTTAGAGGATGCTATAAAAAATATTAAGATGTACTGTGGTGCTGAGGAGATTAAAATTAGAGAGCTCAAAGTTAATCTTGTGGAGTGGCTGCGGACTTTAACCCCTACTTCACTAGCCTATAATCCTGTTTTAGAAAAGCGTACATCTAAAAAGATTGTTACCGACGATATTCTAGCTCATTTAAGTCCTTTTAGACAAGGTGTAGTAGGTTATAAAGGTATTTCTTTGGGTATAGACGTCTTAGCGAGAGTACCTGTACTACATAAATTCAAAGACGACCCGGATAAAGCTGAGAACATGCTTATCTGTGCGGAGACTGGTGGAGGTAAATCCTATTATGTAAAACCACTGCTCACATATTTATTGGCTGAGGGTTTTTGTGTTAGTGTTCTTGACTATGAGGGTGATGAGTACACGAATATATTCAGGTATATACATGAGGCCAATCCAAATGACGCTGTGCTTATATCCTTTGGTAAGGGTGGTAGTGAGTATTACGACCCAATGCGTATACCTGACTTAGTTGGTGACCCTGACGTAGACGCTGATTTAAAAGAAAATTCTATAAACTTTACTTTGGCTATGTTTAATGTTATTGTAGGCGGGGCCGACGGACAGATGACTGACCTTGAAAGGCGTGTAGTATCCGAAGCAATCAGCCGAGTATACGATTCTATTGGGTTGACTGATGACCCTGAAACTTGGAAGAACTCTGTGTTAGCTAATATAACCATAAATGACGTGTACGACGAAGTTAAAATGATGGTTACTAGGAGAGAGTTTTCCGGGTTAGATGACGGAGGAGCCAAGCAAAACGCTGCGTTACGAGTTATGGAGTGTGCTAGTATTTACTTTGAGGAGGGTGAAGCTAGGTACGGTTCATTTTCAAAGCCTTTATCTGCTGAATCGTTATTTAGGGCTAAGTTTACAGTGTTCTCTTTCGGTGCTAAGGGACAGGCAGCTAGTACTCAGGATAAGGACATTATAGCTCTTAGACAGCTTGGTGTTGCTTATATCAATACAGCTAAGTCAAACTATTGTAAATCGGTACTTAAAACTTTCCACGCTTGTGTTTATGAGGAGTTCCAGCGTTGGGGAGATATAAAAGGGGCCGGTGAGATTTTAGCCAACTCAATCACAGGAGGGCGTAAGAGGGGTGAATGTGTCTTTATTGTTACCAATGACTTATCTTCTATTCTCGACCAATCCAATGTACTCAATGCTCGACTGCGGCAGAATATACAGCATTTTGCCATCGGTAAAGTTAGAGATAAGGGTGTCCGTGAGAAGTTCTGTGATATGTTTGACTTGAAAGAATGTAAGGGTGTATTACACCAGATAGCTAAATCAACTGGGGATACCTTAGGGTTTAACTATAATAAAGCTTTCTGTGTTATATTAGACAATGGGAAGAAAGCTGTTGTAAAGGTTATGTTACCACCAGCTATAGCTAAGAGTTCATTGTTTAGGACAGGTGTAGACGTAAAGAAATAGATTAGACCCCGTAGGATTTAACTGCGGGGTACTTTTTTACCGTATAATAAGTGTGAGAAATTGTGTAGTGTGAATAAGGTGCCGTTGTGCATAAATAGAGAATGGATAAACCGTAGGAAATTAACTAACAGAATGGGTGTTGAGATGGTTCGTATATGTAGAGGTTGTAATAACGAGTTTGAATCTAAGGTATCTCGTGTGAATTATTGTAATGAGTGTAAAGAAAACGGCGTTACTTTTCTTTGCGTTAGTTGCAATGAAGAAATCACTGTAAAAACAACCACACATTATCGTTATACTAATAAGGAAGGTCATATTTGGAGGTGTCAGAAGTGTGCTTCCGTGTCACCTGAGGCTAAGGCAAAAAGAAAGGCGTCCGTGCAGGAAACCTATGCTAGTATGGCTGACGACCACCCTGTGAAAGTCAATGCACGTAAGCGTATGAAGGCTATACACAAAGACCCTGAGATACAAGCTAAACGACTAAAAACTGTGAGGTCTACTGAGTTCCGAGAGCATATGCGTAAGAGTGCTATAAAGCAGTATGCAGACCCAGCTAAACGAGAACAGGCACGCCAGACTTCACTAAAACAGTGGGAAGACCCAGAGTTTAGAAAGCTTCAGGCTGAAATAAATGAAGAAAGATGGGCAGAAGGTTCACCGTCAAGAGCCAAAGCTTCTAAAACTAGACTAGCAATGTGGCAAGACCCAGAGTACAGGGCAAGAATGACTAAGGTAAATCGAGATAATGTAACCAGACCAGAAGTGAGAGCTAAAATATCCGAATCGGTTAAGCTACTTATGCTTGACGAAGAACACCGTAATCGTCTATCCAAAGCTACTTCGAGTTATTTTTCCGAGAACGATACATTAACCGAAGAAGAATACCAAAGCGTACAGCAAACCCTAGACACATATACGGGAGGGTTTATCGGGGAGTTGGCTCTAATGGGTGCGTATGAAGCCGTTAAGTATTTACGCTTAAACTCAAGAGAAAAAGATATGTGGGACACTCTTATCGCAGAGGTAACTGAAAGGTACGGTAAGTGTTATCGTAGAGACTTAGCAGCATTGTCAGGCTACAAGCAACTATCCTTAAATAAGATATGTCGTGAGCTAAGCTTAGAAGGTCTATCTTCTGAATTTAGAGCCTTACAGGAGGACGTAGGAAGATTTATTCGTTCAGTATATACAGGAAACTTACTGGAGGAGACTAAACCTGAA
>JGI24709J26583_10000354_pt1 | contig 38678 bp, 27 predicted proteins | sample BioPla2DNA1_FD_26583 | JGI IMG/M metagenome (IMG submission 26583) | reverse complement strand
CTTGAGTCATTATAGACTCCCGCAATCTAAAGCACTAAGCTTCACGAGAATCATTAGCCAGCCTGGCCAGCCGGGACTTCCTCCTGGCAGCCGTATTTTTGGAGATCAGACCGTTGGTGGCGGCCCGGTCTAGATCGGCCTGGGTCTTTCTCAGCATTTCGCCGGCATTATCTGCAGCAGACTCGATTGCCAGAACTGTTTTCTTAATCTGGGTTCTCAGCGCACTTTTTTTGCGTTTATTGACCATTGCTCTGGCTTGGTTGCTCTTAGCGCGCTTGATCGACGACTTAATATTTGCCATTCCTTCACCTCCTGCAGTATTTTTAACGAACTGCATTCTACCATGTTGCTCAAGGCCATGCAAGTCAAAACAACTTTAGATTCGAATCGGTCTCAGCTGACTCTCTCCAGATAATACTTTTTGCCCACTGTATTCAACAGCAAGATGCTGGCCACAAAGAGTAAGATATTGCCCCCGCTGATAACAGCCAAAACTGCAATCAGATCGCCACCCAATTTTTTCGCCAACAGAACCGCGCCAACCAAGAGACCTCCAACCACAAGCGACATCAGCATAGACTTAAATATATTCATATTTTGCTTAGCAACCTGTTGCTCCGAATTCCATTCCAGGAAGGGTTTGTTTAGATCAATGATAAAAGCCAGATTATTGACAGTCAGAGGCAAGAAAACAAATATAATCAGCAGCGCCGGTTGAAAGTAAATACTAAAAGGCAAAACAACAAATACTGCGATGACAAGCGGCAACCAGGCCAACAAAGAAATAATTCCACCAACGAACAGCTTGGCCAGAAAGACAGTACTGATTCTTAGTGGCCATGATTTCAGCATATCAGCTCCCCTGCCTTCGCGGGAAATGGCCGTCGGCATACAGGTATTAGTACTGGATAAGAAAGCCGTAACCCCCAGCGCTACCATGAAAATTATCGGCAGGACAGTTTCTTTGGATTCCGACGCAAAAACAATTGTCATCCGTGCTTTCAAGCTTGAAAGATCCTGACCCTTTTGCAAAAAGGAGAAAGCCATGGTGCCGAAAACGGAAATAATCATGATGACGGGAAAGGCCAGAATATTCATCAAGAAAGTTGGTGAGCGATAGAGCATCTTAAATTCCCTGCTGACCATATTGGGCAGGTCTTTCCCGGTTTGACGCAGGCTGTGCCATTCTTTAGTCGTCATCGGCTTATGAGCATGACCGGTAGCTCTGCTCTCCCTGGCCGCTCTAAGATAGAGCCGTGAGGACAAAAGCACCAGTAAGATCACTAACCCCAGGGCAACAGCAATCAAACTCATGATCTTCAGAATTGAGCTCGCATTTTGAGGCAGAGAAATCGCTTCAATCGCGCGGTTCGACATCGGTACGACATATTGCAAAGCAACCGGCCCTGTTGTCGGCAATTCTGTATCCATATTAAAAGATCCCATATTGGACAAGACGAAAGCAAAAATACCGATAAACATCAGGACTTGAGTCACAATCATGAAACGATCCTTGCTCTTGGCAAAGACTGCCGTCCGCATCATCAATAAAATCAGGATGGCATCCAGACACATCGGAATCACGGCTCCGAAAATCAGAGTTAAAAAGGCATAGAGATAATAGATGGGCGACATCCCCAGCATATAGCCCAAAATAACCGTGGCAGGCAAAGTCAAAGCTAAGGGGATTACCAGAGAAAAGATATATAGATTGGCAAGTTTTGCGGCTACTATTGTGCTCGGCTTTAATGGCAAAGCCAGAAGAGTATCCAGGTCCTCGGCAAAGAAAAAGATGCCGGCGGCATAAAAAAAGCCCATGCCCAGCAGCATAAAGAAACCGGGCAAATACAATTGGGTAAGGCTGGCTTGAAATGCGGCCAGCAAGGCCGGGTCGGCCGCCGGATTGCCGGCATCAAAACCCATAGCCAGCAATTGTTTGGCAACATAGTAGCCGTTAATACCAAAGGCAAAAACCATATAAGCGAAAATAACCATCCCCAGCAAGATCTTTTTTGTCCGGTCGAGACCACGGGAGAATAAAGTCAGTTTTTTGCCTTTCTTCGACTCTCTCATTTCCAGACCAAAGACATCAGAGCCTTTGACCAGCGCCTTGGTTAAGATCCACCATTTTTTCATTCCGGATTCCCCTTCAATCCCGCACTTCAATGAGAGATAGGAAAGTTATTGTCTTCAGGCAAATGAAAGCTCTCATCCGTAAGTTCAAGGAACATTTCTTCTAAGCTGGCATTTTCTTTGAAATGGTCTCTCATTTCTTTAATCGTACCGCAGAAGATAAGCCTGCCTTTGTCGATTATTCCTACCCGATCACAAATCTTCTCCGCAACTTCCAGCACATGGGTCGAAAACAGAACCGTCAGATTGGCATCGGCATGTTGCCGCATCCGGTTCTTGAGATTAAAGCTGGAACGCGGATCGAGACCGGTCATCGGTTCATCCAGAATCCACACCGGAGGCTCACTGATCAGTGCGCCTATCAATACAATCTTCTGGCGCATACCGTGAGAATAACTGCTGATCTGATCATTGAGCACATCTGCCAAAGAATATTCTTCGGCCAGCTCCCTGATTCTGCTTTCCCGGACGGACGGATCTATTTCATAGATATCAGCCATGAATTTTAAATACTCGATACCCTTGAATCTCAGAAAAACATTGGGGTCATCCGAGACAAAGGAAAATTGTTTTTTTGCTTCCAGGGGCCGGCTCAAGATCGAATAGCCGTTAATTGCAATCTCGCCGGCTGTAGGTTGCAAAATACCTGTAATCATTTTCAGACAGGTCGTTTTACCCGCGCCGTTCGGCCCCAACAATCCAAATATCTCCCCCGGATAAATCTCCAGACTGAGATTATCTACAGCCTTTTTCTTACCGTCATAAGACTTGGTAATTTTATCGAGTGTAATCATCCCTGCCCCCTTTATCGTCCTTAACGGTGATAATGCCCTGTTGAGGGCAGCCCCGCCATCCAGCCCGATTATTTTATTCTAAGTCATCAGGCCGAATATACACAAGGAAGCGCCGCCGTTTTTACCAGAATTTAACAAGCTTTAACAAGTTAATGTAACAGATTTTCCTGTCTGATAGCCAATAATCTGTTATTATTGAGATCCAGATGAGTAGCAATTATCCAATACAGTCAAGATCATCTTCTGCCAGATCGCGGAAGCAGAGAGCCCAGTGGGTCAAAGATAGTAAAAGCCCGGGGCTGCGAATTATCCCTCTGGGCGGCTTAAGAGAAGTCGGCAAAAATATGACCTGCTTCCAATTCATGGACGACCTGATTATCGTCGATTGCGGCCTGGCTTTCCCTGATGAGGATATGCCCGGTGTTGACATCATCATTCCGGATTTCAGTTATGTGCGTGAGAATAAAGACAAGTTGAGGGCCATCTTTATCACACATGGTCACGAAGATCATATCGGCGCTCTGCCTTGGTTCCTAAAAGAGTTCAATGTTCCGGTTTACGGCGATGCTATGACTATCAAACTTGTCGAACGCAAACTCAAAGATCGCAGCTCGCAGGTCAAAGACCCCGACCTGCGTTTATTGCGTCCCGGTCAGAGGGTAGGAGCAGGACATTTCCAAGTTGAATCAATCCATGTCAATCACTCGATTGCCGACTCCAATGCCTTTGCTATTACTACGCCGCTGGGCGTTGTTCTGCACACCGGTGACTTCAAAATTGATTACACCCCGCCTACCGGAACACCGATCAATTTAAGCCGCATTGCCGAGCTGGGACGCAAAGGTATCCTGGCTTTAATCTCAGATAGCACGAATATTGAGGTGCCGGGATCAACCATGTCTGAGCTGGCTATCGGCGAAAAATTCAAAGAACTCTTCGCCAAGGCATCCGGCAGGGTTTTTGTGGCCACATTTTCATCCAATGTCTATCGCTTGCAACAGGTTATCGATGCCGCTGAAGCGGAAGAACGCAAGGTCTGCTTACTTGGTCGCAGTATGCTGAATATCTTCGAAGTGGCAAACAGCATTGGCTATCTCAGATATAAGGCCGATACGATTATTGACATCAATGCCCTGGATAATCATAAGCCGGAAGAGCTGGTCCTGATCACTACAGGCAGCCAAGGTGAACCCACGGCAGCCCTGAGTAAAATTGCCTTTGCCGAGCATAAAAATGTAGAGATAGTTGAAGGTGACACAATTATCTTGTCTTCCTCTATTATCCCCGGAAATGAAAAGCCCATCTACCGAATGATTGATGAGCTGTATCGCCGGGGAGCAGATGTCATTTATGCCTCACTGGCAGACGTACATGTATCGGGCCATGCCTATCAGGAAGAATTGAAACTGATCTATCATCTGGCCCGGCCCAAATTTTTTATCCCGGCTCACGGCGAATATCGTCATTTGCATCTCCATTCCCAAATGGCACAGCAGATGGGACACCCGAAAGAGAAGATACTGCTCTTATCTAATGGCGATATCCTTGAGTTGAATCATAATGAATCACGCTTTATCGGATTTACCGAAGGCGCGGGTGTATTGATTGACGGCTCGGGTATGGGGGATGTCGATAAATGGGTACTCAGGGATCGCTTGCGCTTAGCTGAGGATGGTGTTGTATCCGCCTTCATTGCGATCGACCCCGGCCAAAATATATTGCTCGGCCAGCCGGATATCATCGCCCGCGGCTTTATTTACGACAGTGAGATTGAAAGCACCACACTTAGCTGCCGCAATCTGATTGAAAAATTAGTCGCCGAGGCCCAAGCCGAAAACAAATCCTTATCCCAGGCGCTAAAATCGGGGCGGCTGGAACATGAACTCCGACGTTTGTTATTTGAGAAGACGAGAAGGCGTCCTGTCATCCTTATATCAGTAATTGAAATAAATTGAATTAATTTATACCCCGGTGCGACTGACATCCACCACGCTGGGAATAGCCTTTAAGCGCTTGATCAATCGATCCACCTGAGCCTGATCTTTCGTTTCGATAGTGATTCTGATACTGGCGCTGATATCTTTGGCAGACTGCACCTTGAACTCCAGTATCGGTATTGTCTCAAGAGCTACCGCACTGGAAATTTCCGCTAACAGATTTCTTCTGTCCCGGGCGATAACTCTGAGAATCGTTTGATACTTCAGTTCTTCAGGCAAATCTTCAACCCAAAACACATCTATCAGTCGCGAGGCACGTTCCGCAGCTTCGGGAGACTCGTCGAACGATTCCACCAGATGCTTAATATTGTGACAATCCATCCGATGCACGGCAACACCTTCGCCTCTGGTAACATAACCGATAATCTTATCTCCCGGGACAGGATTGCAGCATTTTGACAGCCGGATCAGGCAATTGTCGATACCTCGTACCTGCACACCCCGGGACTGGCTGGCGATCTTCTTTCGTTTCTGCTGTTTACTCTCTTTTTCCCGTTTAGTCCAGGTCGTTTCATCAGAAGATATTATTGACTGCGGCGCATATTGCACATGGCCTGTCTTAGTTACGCGATAACCCAAGGTTGCCCGCTCATCCTCAGACAGTGACAAAATATAGTCGTCCCGCAGACGCGGTACAATGCGGGCGGCGGATAAACCCCCATAACCTACTATCGCATAGAGATCATCCAGTGAATTCAGGGAATAACGCTTGAGCAATTTATCATAAAATTCCTTTTTGACAAGTTGTGCCGGTGTAAAGCCGGACTTTTTGATTTCCCGGTCAATCGTCTCCCGTCCCCGGACAATATTATCATCACGCATTTCACGTTTGAACCAGGTTGAGATCTTGCTGCGGGCAGTATTGCTTTTGACGATATTCAGCCAATCCAGACTGGGGCCTTTGACTTTATCCGAAGTCAGTATTTCTACTATATCGCCGTTCTCCAACTTGGAAGTGAGCGGTACCATCCGGCCATTTACTTTTGCGCCATACATTGAATTGCCGACACCGCTGTGGATATGATAAGCGAAATCAATCGGCACCGATCCCATCGGTAATGAGATAACCTCTCCTTTAGGCGTGAAGACAAAGACTTCGTCAGTGATCAGTTCCTCCTTCAATGTATTCATAAATTCAGAGGAATCCCTCATATCGCTTTGCCACTCCAAAAGCTGCCTCAGCCAGGTAAGTTTGACATCAAGAGGATCTGTCTTGGAAGAAGCCTTGCGATCCTCCTTATAACGCCAATGTGCGGCAATACCATACTCAGCAGTCTTATGCATGTCATAAGTTCGGATCTGAACTTCGAAAGGTATGCCTGAAGGATTGATCACGGTCGTATGCAATGACTGGTACATATTGGGCTTAGGCATAGCAATATAGTCTTTAAAGCGGCCGGGCATAGGTTTGTGCAGTTGATGAACGAGCCCGAGAACAGCATAGCACTCACCAACAGTGTCAACTATAATCCGCATGGCAAAAAGATCATAGATCTCATCCAGAGACCTGTTCTGATTTTTCATTTTGCTGTAGATGCTGTAGAAATGCTTAGGCCTGCCTTCGATATCGGCTTTGATACCCATTTGAGAGATTCGCTCTTCCAGATCACGGGTAGTTTCGAGCAGAAAGTTTTCCCGATCGGATCGTTTAACTGAAATCTGCTCGACCAACTCATAATAGGCAGTGGGATCCAGATAGCGCAAGCTCAGATCCTCAAGCTCCCACTTAATTTTATGTATTCCCAAGCGATGAGCCAGCGGAGCATAGATATCGAGTGATTCCCGTGATTTGTCAAGCTGTTTTGTATGATCCTGATAATCCATCGTGCGCATATTATGCAGACGGTCGGCCAATTTGATCAGCACTACTCTGATATCTCTGGCCATGGCAAGGAACATCTTGCGGTAACTTTCAGCCTGGATCTCTTCCTGAGTTGAATAGGAAAACTTTGATAATTTGGTAACACCATCGACCAGATTTTTGATATCATTGCCGAAAATATCAGCAATATCAGATAAAGTAACTGTTGTATCTTCAACAGTATCGTGCAGAAGAGCCGCAATCAGGGTATCTTTATCTACTTCCAGATCAAGCAGAATTTCAGCGGCGGCAACCGGGTGGATAATATACGGCTCGCCTGTCGCGCGCTTTTGTCCTTGATGCGCTTTTTTGGCAAACTCATATGCTTTTTGCAACAGGCTCGTATCGGTATGACCGGAATAGTCAGACCATTTTTGGCAAATCATCGCCATCCTGGCATCTGTATCCTGTATATTTTCCCTATTCTCGTGATGCATTAGCAATACTTCCCTGTTGCTCAAGTTGTTGCCATAATTCTGTAGTCCTCAGATCCACTCTTTTTGTAGTGGCTCTGAAGCTAAACGCCCAATTATCATGATCCGTTTGTCTCATTGAGCCCAGACCGGATTGGGCAAACAGCTGAAGAATAATAATCAGTTTTTGCTCCGATATGGAACCATTATAAGTGCTGGACAGCCAATGTGCCAGATGTAGCGGATCAAACAGCAGCTCCTGCTCAGGCTCAATCAATTTTGATAAGCCATGATAAACCGATGCTATCTGCGAGCGTTCGATCCTGATCGGCTGAGCAGTTTTTGTCTCCTGTCGCGCAAGTCTCAACTCCTCAATTTGCAGATTAACCTTTTCAACACCCTGCCAGACATTACTGGTCAGATAGCAAATAATATCAACCCGGTCACCAGGGCTATAGAGCAAGTCAGCCATTCCCTTCCTGAACGCGACACCGGCTATCCGCCCCGCACCATCAATTTCCAGTACAATACGCAAATGACTGCCATCACCAACCCGGTAGATTTCCGCAATGCGCGCATCACTGAGCAGAAATAGTGGTTTGGGATTTTGTTCTCCGGTCGGCTCCAATAACTCTAAAGATTGCACAGCCTCGGTCGTCAGATCCTGAGGCATCAGTTCCAAATCAACTATCAGTTCTGCCGGCACAAAATCGCCTGCCCGGGCAATATATGCCTTAATCCTGGTTGTGAACTCCTCCAGCTTGTCTGCAGCCAATGACAAACCGGCAGCACCGGTATGCCCGCCAAAACTCAATAGCAAATCCTGGCAACTTTCAATAGCGGCATATAGATCAAAATTACCATAAGAGCGGCCTGAACCGCGATATATTCCTTCCTCCAATGTCAAGCAGATAGCTGGCAGCTGAAAATGATCAGCCAGACGAGCGCTGAGAATCCCCAGAATGCCAGGATGGAGTGCCTCATAAGCAGCTATTATGATCCGATCATGACCGGGTACAAGTTCAGATTCAACTTGAACCCTTATCTGCTCTATCTGTTCCTTCTCCAACTCCCGCCGCTCATTATTCAATTCATTGAGCCTGGCAGCAAGCAATTCAGCTTCCGTCGCCAAATCAGTCAGCAGAAGCTCCAGGGCAACTTCTGCCTGACCCAGTCTGCCCGCTGCATTAAGTCGGGGGGCCAGGTTAAACTGGATCAGCTCCACGGACAAATTCTCCTCAGCTTTACGGCAACACTCAGCTAATTTTCTGATTCCAATCGGGGCATGTTTAGAATAGGCTGCAATGGCATCAACGACCAGGCGTCTATTGACACCTCTCAAGGGCATCACATCCGCTACAGTTCCAATCGCGGCCAACACTGTCAGCAGAGGTTCCGGTTCTGCCGGGTAGATTAAGCCCAGTACCAGATAATAGGCAACCCCCACACCCGCTAAACCGCTCAGAGGAAATCCTTCCCCTTCACGCTGCGGATTTATAAAAGCGGAGGCCGGATGTGGATCATCAGTACAAGCATGATGATCAGTTACAATCACTCTGATACCATTCGCCTCCAGCAGACCGACTTCTTCTAAGCTGGAACTGCCGCAATCTACAGTTATCACCAGATCGGGATTGTGAGCAATGATCTGGGAAACCTGATCAGGGGTAAGCCCGTAACCGTCGCGAAGCCGGTCAGGAATCATGCTGATGACATCTGCCTCCCGCTGCCTGAACCAGCGTAGCAATAAAGCCGTAGCAGTCAAACCATCCGCATCGTAGTCACCAAAGACCAGGATTTTGCCCTTTCCATTCAGAACTGACCGGATTATTTCAACAGCAATCCGGAGATCAGTAAACAAAAAGGGGTCCGGATAGCAGATCTCCTCCGGGAAAAGTAATTCCAGGATATCTGAGTCATGATAATCGCGCGCCTGCCATAAACGGTGCATTAAGGGATGTAAAACAGGCATACCGCAATCATCAATTCCAGCAGATAAGGCTGACATGCCCTGCTCTTTTAGTCCGTCAACTCCCGAAGGCTTTTCTCTTTTACCGGCGGTAGTTTGTGCCCTGAGTGTCCATTTACGGGACAGTAGGATTTGCTTCAACTGTGCTCTTGTTTCTTGATCCATTCATTTTACTCGCTTATTCAGCCTATTATAACATCAGATAAAATTAAAAATCGGTATATAAAAATCCGCCCGGTTTGCACCGGGCGGACTCAGATAACGTCCTTGCAGAATCAGCGCTTTCTCTTGCGCGCTGCTTCCGATTTCTTTTTTCTTTTCACACTCGGCTTTTCGTAATGCTCGCGTTTTCTAACTTCCGCCAGGACTCCCGAGCGTGCACATTGACGTTTGAAGCGCTTCAGGGCACTGTCAAGGGATTCATTCTCTTTGACACGAATTTCTGACAATCTTTTCCCTCCCCTCACAGTGGACTATAGCCGCTTTGCGGCAACAACGGCATTATACCTCACGCGCGCCTTTGTGGTCAAATATCCGCCGAAGATCGAGTTTTAACTATTTATATATATAATGCAGGCTCAGATAGTGAGACTATTCAGATCACGCAGACGGATTTCGCCCAATAACCCAAGTAGTGGCTGTACTACACCAGACTCTCATTCAGGTCACGACCGGCCAGCATATGAATATGCAAATGCATGACGGTTTGGCCGGCTCCGGGTCCGCAGTTAATAATCAGTCTGAAGCCTGAATCGGTCAGACCCAGTATCTCTGCTACTTTGGGAACAGCTTGTAGCAATTGACCTATGACAGTCTGCCCTTCTTCATCTGCAGCCAAAGTCAAAATGCTCTCACTATGGTGCTTTGGCACCAGCAAAACATGATGATCCGCCTGGGGGTTCAGATCGTGAAAGGCCACGATATTGTCATCTTCCCAGACAATCTTGGCCGGAATCTCGCCGGCCGCTATCTTGCAAAAAATACAATTATCCTGTTTTCTCATTTTGCCCTCCTCTGATCGGATTGCCGTCACTGTTCAACTTGTTGTTCTATCAGTTTTTTCACCCGTGTCAAGGCTTGATCCAGCTTATCCGGATCGCGTCCTCCGGCCTGTGCCATTTCAGGTCTGCCGCCACCGCCGCCACCTGTAATACGAGCCGCCTCGCGCACTAAATCTCCGGCATGGATGCCAACAGCAACTGCGGACTTGGTAGCCATCGCCAGCCAAAGAATCTTATCCTCCACGGTAGCGGCCAAAACTACTACTCCATTATCGAAATGATCCCGGATACGATCGCCTGCCGTCCGCAGATCTTCCGCATTTGCCACTTCAATTTGACCAATGACGGCAGTAACGGGACCTATTTCGGCTGCCTGTGCCAAAAGCTTGTTCGCCGTAACAGCTATGTCCTGAGTTCTCAATGTTGACAATTCATGCTGCAGATCTTTGATCTCACTTTGCAATGAATCTATTTTGTTAACAAGCTCGGTTCCGGTCGTCTTAAGTTTATCTGCGGTATGACGTACAATATGCCTGAACTGCAGCAGAGCAGACAGGGCCTTAAGCCCGGTCACAGCTTCAATCCTGCGCACTCCGGCCGCAATCCCGCTTTCGCTCAGCAAAGCAAAAATCTGCACCTGCCCGGAATGGCTGAGATGAGTGCCGCCGCACAATTCCAGAGAAAAATCCCCGATTCTGATCATCCGCACCGGATCCGTATATTTTTCATCAAACAGGGCCAGTGCTCCGGCAGTAGTGGCTTCTGCCAGAGGCACGAGCTCTGCAGTAATGGCAAAATCCTTGTCAATAGCCTCATTGACCAGCCATTCAACGGTATCTCTCTGCTCCGGGGTCAGAGGACCTTGATGCGTAAAATCAAAACGGAGATAATCAGCCTCGACATAGGAACCGGCCTGATGCACTTGCTCACCCAGAACCTGTCTTAGTGCCTGATGCAACAGATGCGTTGCCGTATGATTTCGGGCAGTAGCCAGTCGCACTGCCTGATCTACTTCCAGAATAACCTCATCGCCTACTTGGATCTGACCGTCTACCAGCTCGGCATAATGCAGATACACACCCTGATCAGTGACCATAGTATTATCGACTTTCAGTACAGCTGTTTCGGTTCTGATCCAACCTACATCGCCCTTTTGTCCGCCGCCTTCGGCATAAAAGGGCGTGCCGGGCACGACAATAAGCAACCGGTCGCCCGGAGTGGCCTGCTCAATTACTGAGAGCTTGCCATCGACCGGCTGTTGAAGAATAAGCAGGCTAATCTGACCGGAAGCGCGCATTTGATCGTAGCCTGTAAACTCAGTCGGCATCATAGCCGCCAACTCCTCAGGCATAGCCTCGGCATCCCAGGCCGAACCTGCTTTGGCACGCAAGGCCTGTCTGGCAGTTTCGCGTTGACGCTCCATCTGCTCCCTGAAGCCCGACTCATCAATATCGATTCCTGCCTCGGCAGCAATCTCCCGGGTTAAGTCAATCGGGAAACCGAAGGTGTCGTGGAGCTTGAAAGCATCCGAACCGGGCAGAACCTCGCCTGCTTTTTCCTGCACCCGGGCAATCAAATTCTTCAAGACACTGAGACCTTGGGCTATGGTTGCAGAGAAACGCTCCTCTTCCATGCGCAGAGAACTGACAATCAATTTTTCTCTTTCGATCAGCTCCGGATAAACACTGCCGGATATCGTGATAACTTTTGGCACCAATTCAAATAGGAAAGGTCTCTCAATTCCCAGCAATCTGCCATGACGGGCAGCTCGCCTGATCAAACGTCTGAGCACATATCCTCGCCCCTCATTGCCCGGGAATACCCCATCACTGATCAGCATCACAGCACTGCGCAGATGATCGGCAATTACGCGCAGAGAAATATCATTGATCTCATCTTCGCCATAAGCAGTCCGGCAATAGTCAGCAACAGTATTCAAAAGCTCCCGAATGGTATCGACTTCAAAAATATTCTCGACGCCCTGCATTACCGCGGCCAGACGTTCCAGACCCATGCCGGTATCGATATTTTTCTGATCCAGTACGGTATAACTGCCATCTTCTTCACGATAAAACTGAGTAAAAACCAGATTCCAGACCTCAACGAAACGGTCGCAATCACAGCCGGGCGCGCAAGCAAAATCCCCGCAACCATACTCAATACCCCGATCATAGTAGATCTCTGAACAAGGGCCGCAAGGTCCGACTCCATGCTCCCAGTAATTATCCGCTTTGCCAAGACGAGAAATATGAGAGTGGTCAATCGGCATTGTTTCCCAGATCGCATGGGCCTCATCATCTTCCAGATAAACAGTTGCATACAGTCGGTCCGACGGGATTTCCAAGACTTGGGTCAGGAATTCCCAGGCCCAGGCAATAGCCTCTGCCTTGAAATAATCACCAAAAGAAAAATTGCCGAGCATCTCAAAAAATGTCGCATGCCGGCTAGTCTTGCCGACATGATCAATATCAGGAGTTCTCAGGCATTTCTGGCAGGTGGTGACACGCAGTGACGGAGGCTCCAGAGCCCCCGTAAAATAGGGTTTCATGGGCGTCATGCCGGCATTAATCAGCAGCAAAGAAGGATCATGCTGCGGTATCAGGGAAAAACTGGGCAAGCGCAGATGCCCTTTTTCTTCAAAAAAGCTTAAAAACAGCTCGCGCAGCTGATTGAGACCAAATTTTACCACGGTTATCGCCTCCTGTCCTATCCAAAAAGTTTAGCAGACACTATAGGAGTCGGCAAGCTTTGCGCCCAAGGGTACCGCGGTTAATTGACAGGGAAAGCAGGTAGATTTTATAATAAACTAACTTGCAGATTACGGACTGCAACCGCCGAATTTATGAAGCATCTTATCCTCGCTGTGCGGAGATGCACATATCTTCTAGATTCTGATAATTGATCTCACCTAATAATGCAAATCATAACTTTCCACGTTTGCATTGCAATTAGAATTCGAGGCAAATCATGAAAATCACAGTGATTGGCGCCGGCAACTCAGGAATGGCAATGGCCGCTCATTTGGCCTTAAACGGTCATGAGGTCACCTTGTGGAATCGGACTTTTGAGAATATCCGTACCTTGCAACAAACCGGAATCATCCAAGCTATAGGAAAAATAAGCGGCCGGGCCAAGCTGGCAACCGTTACCGACCATCTCGCAGAGTCACTGCGCCAGCCTGACCTGATTCTGATAGCGACTCCCGCCACCGCGCATCGGGAGCTGGCAATTATGATCGGGCGGACACTGCGGAAAGAATGTCCGATCATTCTGAGTCCCGGCCGGACTTGCGGGGCTATTGAGTTTAATTATTATTTCCGTCTGCAGGATAATCCCCTCACTCCGACAATAGCTGAGACACAGACGGTAATTCATACCTGTCGCAAACAGTCGCAGGACAAAGTGAATATCCTCGCACTTAAAGATTTCGTATATGTGGCAGGAATGGGGGAAATGAGTAACCGGGAGATCGTCGATTATCTGCCTGACTGTATCCGGCCATATTTTATGCCTGCCACTTCCATGATTCAGACTTCCATCGGCAATGTCGGCATGATCTTGCACTGCGCGCCGCTGTTGCTTAATAGTGGCTGGATAGAAAATCCGGAGTTTACCTTTAAGTATTATCGGGACAGTATTACGCCCCATATCGCGGCCTATATTGAAGAGATCGACCGTGAGCGGCTGCAGGTGGCCGAAGCCCTTGGCTTCGTAATTGACAGTACCAAGGAATGGTTTCACCGCACATACCATACCCGCTATATCAAAGGTGAACAGCTGTATGACGTAATCCGCCGCACTGATGCCTATGACGATATTGATGCTCCCGACACCCTTAATCACCGCTATATTCTGGAAGATGTCCCTTATGGTCTGGTACCGCTCGAAACTCTGGGTCAACTTCTGGATATTGAAACTGAATATACTTCGTTGATTATTGATCTGGCTTCTAAATTGCTGCGCCTTGATTTTCGAGCTACCGGCAGACATCTGAAACAGATCAATATTCAAGATGTTTATGCTACTTTATTGAGAATTGAGCAGCCTGATTCGACATTTTGAGCCTGCCCCTCCGTGAAATAATGATGAGAAGCTCCAAGTTTAACAATATTTACGGCTTGATTAAGCCTGCTAATGATGCTCACACACTGGGGCTGCAGTCGGCTGCCGAGCATCTGGAGGAATGCGGTTTCCCGGTTGTAATCGCTGACTCTGCCATCCAGGCAGCGCTGGCAGACTACCGGGATGCTTCAGCTCGCAAAATCATTATGGACTGGATTCGGGAAAATCAGATTACACGCCTGGGCGTTAGCTATCGCTTGGATCAAGCGGATGGCGTACGGTTGCTGGGTTATCTCTACGAAGAAATCAAGAGATGGCGGCTGCTGGACTTCCAGGGCGGTTCGCTTGATCTGCTGTTTTTTGCCGGGCTGCCTGAGACTTGCGCTGCGATCGCCAAAGAAATCGACGGACCTCTCGTCTGCTTTCAAGGCGGCGAGCCAGTTAGAGAGACTTTGAGATTGATGAAAGTGCCGCCTGAATCGATCCCGCAATATCTGCTGGATACCAGTCAATACGATGAGAGTCTCCTGCAATTCGGTCAGGATCTGATTGAGCGCGGAGAATATAACAAAGAACAAAGCATTTCCAAGTGGGAATATCCGGAATACGGTACACGCCGGGACACTGTTCTCAAACGGCTGGCGGCCGTCAGAGCTTCTGCTGCGGCAACCAGACCGTTGATTAGAGCGCATGCCGGCCCCTATATTTCGGGACAGCAGCGCCAGGAAGCTGTGCGCCTATGCGCTGTTTGGGCCGAACAATTGGCTGCGGCCGGGCTGCTGGACATTCTGTCTTTGGGTACATCCCAGCTCAGTCAATCCCATTTCGGTGAAAACTGGGCAGGACTGTCCAATGGCGGCGGAGTGCCTGTCAATTCCGCCGCAGACCTGGCGCTGATCTATCAGGCTGCCCGTCCGCTGCTGGTGCGGACTTATGCCGGCACCAAGCGAATCCCTTATCTGGCAAGGCTTTATGAAGAAACCATAAATATCTGCTGGCATGCCCTTTCTCTCTGGTGGTTCAATCAACTTGACGGCAGAGGCCCGTACGATCTATATACCAATCTGTCTGAACATATAAAAACCATCCGCTGGATTGCCGGAAGCGGTAAGCCGTTTGAAGCCAATGTATCGCACCAGTTTTCTTTTCGAGGCGCTGACGATATTACCTATATTGTATCGGGATATCTGGCAGCTAAGCTGGCTAAGCAGCTCGGCTGTAATACTTTCATTCTACAAATTATGCTGAACACCCCTCGCAACACCTGGGGCGTACAGGATCTTGCCAAGTCGCGAACCTTGCTGAAGCTGGTTAAATCTCTGGAAGACGATCAGTTCAGAATAATCTTGCAACCTCGGGCCGGATTGGATTACTTCCGGCCGGATCCGGAAGCAGCCAAAATTCAATTGGCCGCAGTGACCTGCCTGATGGATGATATTGAGCCGCACAATGCGCTTAGTCCTCAGATAATCCATGTTGTCAGTTATTCGGAGGCCTTGCATCTGGCTACGCCCGAGATTATCAATGAGAGTATCCGGATCACTCTGCATGCGCTGAGACATTATCGAGCGGCGAGACGCCAAGGGCTGGTCGACGACATAAGTCTAAATGCGGATGTAATCAAAAGAGAACAGTCTTTGCTTGCGGATGCCACAGCTTTGATCCGCGGGCTGGAACAGAGCATCCCTGATCTCTATTCGGCGGATGGATTGTATAAAGCCTTCGTCGCCGGCTTCTTGCCTGTTCCCTATCTATGGAACCAAGAGTCGGAATTCAGTCATGCCCGCCAGCTCAAAACCAAATTGATCAGAGGGGCGACTGTTGTCGTTGCCGAGGATGGAAAGCCGATGGCAATGGCTAACAGAATCGCCTGGGCAGCAGACAATTTGCCGGATGCGGAATACTATCTGAAGCAGTATAATATAGCCAAGATATAAAATGCAGGTAGACGATGACTAAACAACCTAGAATTGCGATTATTGGCGGTGGTCTGACCGGGCTGACTGCTGGTTATCGATTGAGCCGCTGTGGCTACGAGGTACATCTCTTTGAGGCGGATTCACGCCCCGGCGGCATGATTGCCGGCGAAAAGATGCCTTCAGGCTATCTTGATGATATCTACCATCACCTGTTTACCAGCGATCATTATTTGCTCGAACTATTGCAAGAGCTGGGCCTGGCCGGTAATTTACTCTGGACTACAGCCAATAATGCACTCCTGTCCGGGCAGCAGCTATATCCTTTTGTTTCGGCTCTTGATCTCCTCCGCTTCAAACCTCTCCCTTTCCTGCAACGGCTGCGCACAGGCTTCTCCGTCTTGAGAGCTGCGCGCCTGAAAGACTGGTCTGCGCTTGAGGATGAACTGGCTTCCGATTGGATAATAAAGAATTGCGGTGAGAAATCTTGGCAAGCTCTGTGGTCACCGCTGCTTAGCTCCAAATTCGGCAGAGATGCCGCAGAAATATCGGCGGTCTGGATTTGGAATAAGTTCAAGCTGAGAGGCGGATCCCGCGAAAACGGCAAAGAAAAGCTAGGCTATATCACAGGAGGTTTCCAATTAGTTGCCGACCGGCTCAAAGAGGGCATTGTCGCGAACCGGGGCGTGGTGAATTTAAACAGCCGGGTCACTGAAATTTTTGCCGGCACTGAACCGGATCAAGGGCGCTATGGCTTAAAAGTTGCAGGAAAAAATTATGACCATCTTTTTGCTCAGGTCATATGTGCCACCGCGGCGGAACCATTCCTGGCTCTCGCCGACGGCCTCCTGCCTGATGATGACTATAAAGCTAGGCTGGCCGCCAGCAAGCACAAGGCTAATTTGTGCCTGATTGTCTGTTATGAACAGCAGTTCTCGCCATGGTATTGGACGACAATCTGTGATGAGCTGCCTTTCGTGGTTATTGTTGAGCAGGACAAGATCTGTTCCTTGCCCGAATGCGGCCACCCTGTTTATTTCTCCCGTTATCTGGATGCAGAGGAAGAACTCTGGCATCTGCCCGACTCCGCCATTAGAGATCAATTCTTAGCTGCAGCCGCCTCCGCTTTCCCTGGGACGGCAAAGAATAAAGTCCTGACGGCCAAGTTGGTCCGGACCAGATATGCCCAGCCGGTGATTGAGCGCCATTACAGCCGCAAAATGCCGGCTATGCAAACATCGTTGCCCGGTATTTGGCTCGCCGGCATGGCTCAGATCTATCCGGAAGACCGCGGCATGAATTATGCGGTACGTCTGGCGGAAGAAATTGCTGCCGCCGTGATCGGAGCAGGCGATGACTAATTTGCCTCTAGTTAGAAGCAAAGATTGGCTGCCGGCTCTGTTACTGCTGCCCGTCGCCCTGCTGGCTGGCTTAATTCTGGGCAGCGATTTTCCCTACTATATAAGCTGGTGGCTGGTCTGGACACTCGCCGGCTGGATCTTCTGGCCTTTAGCCGCCTATTTTGCTCCAGGCAGGGATGCCGGTTATGCCCTGGCGAAAATTCTCGGCCCTCTATTGATCACACTGACTGCGACTTGGCTCTGCACACCGGGCTTCCTGCCTTTTACCCGCTTTTCCCTTTTTGTTCTCTTTCTGGCGGCCGCCTTCATCTGCTGGGGTCTGCCGCAACTGAGACGGAAATTCTCACAGAGTATCAGATCTGATCTCCAACCGAGATTAATCATTGCCGAAGAACTAATTTTCGCGCTACTCCTGCTCTTATGGACCTTTGCCCGCGGCTTGAAACCTGAGCTGGACAGTTTGGAAAAAATGATGAATATCGGTTTTATCAACAGTCTCTGGCGCAGTGATACTCTGCCGGCTTTAGATATGTGGTTTGCCGGAAGTACTATCAATTATTACTACGGCGGACATATCATGACCAGCATAATGATAAAGCTGAGTGGAATCAAACCGCAGATCTCCTACAATTTGGCTCTGGCTTCGACTATGGCTCTGACCGGCACTTTGAGCTTCGCAGTCGGCTTTAATTTATTGGCACGCAGTTGCCGGGAGCGCAAAAAATTTATCCCTTGGCTGGCAGGAGGCTTAGTTGCACTACTGGTCTGCTTCGGCGGCAATGGGCATGCCATCCTCTATGATCCCAAGTCCCCGCTTCACCCTCTTTTACAATGGCTGACTGGAATCAATCCGGCCATGACCGGATCTATTGACAGCTTCTGGTTTTCCGATTCGACACGCTTTATCGGCCATAATCCGCCTCTGGATGACTTCACAATTCATGAATTTCCCTATTATTCCTTTTTAATAGCGGATCTGCATGCCCATTTGCTCAATCTCGCCTGTGTCATTGGCCTGCTACTCATTTTGACTGCTTTATGGCAGAGCGGTTGGTTCAAGGATCGAGCCGAGCTGTGGCAAAATAAACTGATCTCTGCCTTGGCAGCGGAAAGGCAAACAGAGATCAAAAACCTGCGCACTGCTCTGGCCCGTGAGGAACTTAAAAACTCCCTGCTGGATGCGCGGGTCTGGCTGCTAAGCGCGATTTTAGCGGCCTTTATGATTACCAATTATTGGGACTTTGTCATTTATTTTGCTCTGATCTCCTGGTTAAGCTGGCTGATAACTCGAGGTTCCGGCCTGCCTTTTTTGAGTCTCCGCGCCTTGCCGGTTTTTCTTCTGCAGATAGAATTGATCCTGCTCCCCTATCTAATGATCCAGTCGCCATTATTGGCTTTGGCATTATATTGCCTTGCCGCCGCCATTAACCATTTCCTGCTGATACCGGCTGCTGACCGCTTAAGTCTGGCTGCCGCCAAAGCTTCTATATTATTTGCGCTCGCCCATATATTTGCCCTGCCTTTTAATCTTAATTTTTCTGCCCTCAGTAAAACCGTTTTGCTGACTGACCGCCGAACCTCGCTCTATCAATTTCTAGTCGTCTGGGGCGCAATGTTGGGCGCCGGCCTGATCTGGTGGTTTGGCGAAATGCTGATTAGCCGCTGGCACAGCCGCAAAGCCAACGCTACGGACAGTTCTGAACCCGAATCAACATCAAGCTCCGTACAGATGGCTATTCTGACTGATGATCGCAGACTATTGGCCGCATTACTGTCCGCGGCCATTTTTCTGCTGCTGATACCGGAATTGGTTTATGTGAGAGATATCTATGGCGCCAGCCACCAGCGGTCAAATACAATGTTCAAGTTCACCTACCAGGCTTTTGTGCTGTTGATGATTGTCTGGGGAACAGGGCTAGCCAGATTAATTGCCAATTGGTGGCAGAGTGCCGCGGCACGCGTTCTGGCCTTAATGCTAGCGTGTGCCATGCTGATTCCGCTGTGGTATCCGGTTACTGCTACCGAACAATGGTTGGGAAAATTTCAGATTAAGAATTATCAGTCCTTGGACGGCACTGTTCCCCTGCGCAGCAAGAATTCCGCTCAAATCAGCGGCGACAACGCATCTGAACTGCAATCCTACTTTAATTTGATCGACTGGCTGAATGAGAATATCAGTCAACAACCGGTGCTCGTTGAAGCAGTTTCTGTCAGTTATTCTGACTTTAATCTGGTCTCGGCCTTTACCGGACTGCCTACGATTATCGGCTGGCCAACACATGAATGGCTGTGGCGCCAAACACCAGAAACCCCTTATGCCTGGAGCATGCTGGTAGAACCCAGGGTCAGTGCAACGGAGCAGATATACAGTGACCCTGATCCGGATAAAGTCAAAGAGCTATTGCTGCAGTATCAAGTTGAGTATATCGTGATCGGACCTCTCGAACGGGAGCTCTACTCCGGACATAGAGATATTGCTGTCGCCAACGAATTTTATCTCCGTTCTTTGGGTACAGTCGTCTTTGCGGAGTCAGACCTCTATTTGATCAAGTTAAATCTTCCATCCCCTTAAAAAGAGCTGCCCGGATTGTCCGGAACAGCTCTTGAAAAATTGAATATTGTGTGAATACACTCAGTCTACATTGTATTCCAGCTTGGTCGGGATCTTAATTTTTAGTCCGATCTTCAGATTGGATCTATTCTCCGCATCGGTCCAGCCATTAGCAGCCATGATGGCATTAATAGCCTTAGTACGGTTGGCATTGGGGAAGTATTTCTTGGCCAGGCCCCATAGAGTATCCCCCTTGACGACTAAATGCTCAATATATTCCATCTCTTCTGTTGCTTCCGTATCTGTCGGTTGCGGGTCAGTTGCCTCAGTCTCTTCGGTATCATCGGTCGCGGACGGATCCGTTGTTTCGCCCGCCGGCAAGGTGATATTACTGTCAGCCGGCTCTTCTGTCCCCTGTGTTTCAACAGTCTCCAACACTATGGGCTTAGTTTCTTCAGTGTCGCCTTTATTGAGTAACTTGACTAAGGCAAAAATGCAAACTACGATCAGAACACCGAAGACAATATAGAAAACAAGGCGCTTGGTCTTTTCCTTTTGGGCGTAGTTGTTACCATAATCCCCATAGGGATCGTCGCTATAATCACCATCATAATCGTCATAATCATTGTAGACAGCTGATCTGGACTTCTGAGTCCGGCTAGAGAATCCGCCACGCAGTTTTTCGGCCTCCCTGGAAGCCGGGGCATAGGGATCCAGGCCATCCATGGCCGACCTGCTGTATGTTGAACGGCTTCTATCCGTCGGGGATAGCGTCTGTCGGGTACTTGATCTTAATCCTTCCCGTCTGGCTCTGCTGCTTCCGGGTGCGCTCTGATATTGGATCTGATCAGCATCCGTAAAGTCCTGATAATCGTCTTCCGGTTGGTAATTGTCCTCTGCCTCGCCATAGAGATCATCGATTGATTTCGGATAACCGGCACGGCCGGGAGGTACGTGTTCATAATCATCATTTGCCATATATTCATCCTCCTTTTGAGGAACAGGTGCAATTTCAGCCTGTGATTCCAAATCATCAGAGAAAATATCGACAGAAGCTTCCTCTGTCTTAGGTCTCTGGAAACCACTGACATCCGCTGACTCCGCTGAGGAGTCGGGCTCTATGGGTTCATTAGGAGGCGGTTCTGACTCTTCGGCTTCCTCAGGCTTAAACATGTTCTCTTGCCCATTCAGCAAATTGGACATCGAGGAGCCGTGGAAACGCTGGGTTTTGGCCAGATCCCGATCCCTGGGTTCCTGAACCGGTTTTTGCGCCGGGATCGCCCCGGTGGCGAAACGGCCGAGATTCAGTCTCCCTGTACGTTCTGCGGCAACAACTGATTCGACAAAACCGATGGCAATCTGCAGGGGTTCGCCGGGCAGCTTTGATGAGGCTTGGGTCATGATCATACCGGCCGCGTCACTTTGATCCTCCGCTTCATAAAGAATACGCAACATTTCTCTCTGGCCGATAGCCTCCATAATCGGCAGATTGCAGAGAATAACACAGTCGTTCATTTCCAGCTGCGCAATATTGGAATAGCGGATCGTGCCTGCGCTCCCGGCAATATAATCATCGAGTGAATCAATCGCGTTTCCGTTGTAATCTATAGCTTCCAGAGCAAAATCGTCGCGAGTCAGCGGGTAAACAATATCATTGCGATAGAGATAGGCACAGCCATCTCCAATCGTCACAGCCGCAACCTCACCATCCATTACAACCAATCCCGAGAAAAAAGGCTGACGCTGATCTTCGGCTTTCAAAGTGCTTCTGCCCGTAACCTCTACCGCCAGTTCTGCCAGATTATTGATTTCCGTATCAATATCGGAAGCTCCGCTTTTGATCTGTTCGCCTACACTCTGGAAAGGATGCACCCAACTGTCATCTGTTGAATCAGTTTCGGGTCTGCCAAATACAGACAGCAGAAAACTTCTGTTCTCACGATCAACTGTCAGATCTGCGGCTCGGGTCTCTCTCAACCCCGGAATTCTGCCATCAATATAAAATCCATCTGACACTCCATCCGTAGGGTAATAGCGGGCATTCACCGTAATTGCCAGACGGGTTTGTACGGCTCTCGACGCTTTGGCCATAATTTCCTCCCTTTATCCGCTCTCAACAGCTCATCGAATATACTCAACCGCTAAACAGTTGCTTACAATGTATCCTCTACTTTTTATAGAGTATACACAAATACAAAAAATGCTTCAATTAAACAATAGGCAAATCTTAACCTCTAGGTAATAATGTTAACTTAATGCAATATTCCTGTATTATAAAGTCCTCATTCGTTCAAAAATCAGTCCCGGACTGTCGTTCAGCCAATAAAAGCTCGGCCAGCATTAAATCCGTCGGGGTTGTGATCTTGAGATTGTTCGGGTCACCGGCAACCAAACGCAGGGGACAACCTATCTTCAGTAATATGCCAACATCATCGACAGCAGCATGGTCCAGATTTTGAGGGGCAGAAAAGGCTGCCAGCAGCAGTTCCAAACTGGCTCCTTGCGGTGTCTGCATTGCCCGCAAATATGATCGGTCCGGCGATAGTCTGACCCAGCCCTGATCGTCAACCTGGCGGATGGTATCCGCCACGGGAACAGCAGCGGCTACGGCGCAAATCTCCTGAGCCAGCGCCGACAGACAGTGTCTGATCACCTCCGAGGTAACCAGCGCCCTGGCGCCGTCATGAATCAGAACCGGCGCCTCCCTATCAATATCTGAATTTCGCAACCACTCCAGACCCGCTCGCACCGAATCGGAACGGTTTTTACCACCGACAATCACTGCCAGCAGCTTCGAGTAAATCTCAGGTATCAGCAGTCGGGTCACCGCGGCAATTTCCGGCTCTGCCGCACAGACCAGATAGCCTTGAATTTCAGGCAATCTCTCAAAGGCAAGGCAGGAATGCTCCAGAACAGTTCTATCGCCCAGCGGTAACAGCATCTTATTAATATCAGCTGCCATACGGCTGCCTTTACCGGCAGCCAGAATAATGGCAAACGCCTTTTTCTCACTCTGTTCCGGCTGCTTCATATTTACACACTGCCTCTCAAAACTCAGGGAAACAAAAGATCAAAAGCTTCATTGATCTGGCTGACATAATAAAGCTCAAGCTGATTACCGAGCTTAGTCTTCTCCAGCTGGGTCTTATTAGCCGCCGGCAGCACAAAACGAGTCCAGCCGGTACGTTCCGCCTCACTGAGACGCCTTTCAATCTGTGAGATACCCCTGACTTCTCCGGTCAGACCGACTTCGCCCAGAATAATGGCGTCATAATAAGTCTGCAGATCCTTAATGCTGGAAACCGCCGCCGACAGAACCGCCAGATCAGAAGCTGTCTCCGTAATCCGCAAGCCGCCCGTAACATTGATATAGGCATCCATGCCGCTCAAACCCAGATTGGTTTTTTTGTCCAGAACAGCCAGCAACATGGCCAGCCTCATACGATCCAGCCCCTGGGCCATCCGCAGCGGTGCGGCAAAAGAGCTGGGAACAATCAAAGCCTGTATTTCCAGCAGCAGCGGCCTGGTGCCCTCGATCGTTGAAGTCACGACTGAACCGCTAACACCCAGAGGACGGCCGGAAAGAAGCATCTCTGACGCCTTCTCCAAGCTTGACAGTCCCTGATCGCCCATAGTAAAAAAGCCTAACTCATCCGTAGCGCCAAAACGGTTTTTTACTGCCCTGAGCATCCGATAATATTGCAGCTTCTCACCCTCAAAATAGAGCACGGTGTCAACCATATGCTCCAAGACTCTGGGCCCGGCAATATTTCCGTCCTTGGTCACATGCCCGATCAGGATCACCGTAATTCCACGGCTCTTTGCCAGACGCAGCAGTCCCGCCGCTACTTCCCTGATCTGAGTCACGCTGCCCGGAGCCGCAGCAATCTCATCCACATATGCTGTCTGAATCGAATCAATAACCAAAAATTCCGGCTCAGATTCAGTGACAGCATCCAATATGCCGGCAAAGTCGGTTACCGCTAAAAAGCCGATACCGCTGCTGTCAATGCCGAGGCGATCAGCCCTCATCTTAACTTGAGCCGAAGATTCCTCGCCACTGACATAGAGAGAAGATCCGGCCGGCAAAGAGCCCATGATCTGCAAAACCAAAGTCGATTTCCCGATCCCGGGCTCGCCGCCGAGCAAAATTATCGAACCTTTGACCAGACCGCCGCCCAAGACCCGATCCAGCTCCGTGATACCAGTCGGCACGCGAATATTCTCACCGGCCGCTACTTCCGCAAGCGACATCAACTTGCTATGACCGGCGGTGCGCCCCCGTTCTGCCGCAGCCCAATTACCCCGTGAGGGTTGATCCGGCTTTTGGTTTTTGCCCGTCACCTTCTCCACTTCTACGAAAGAATTCCAGGAATCGCAGCCCGGGCACTTGCCTAACCAGCCGCTGCTTTCCCAGCCGCACTCCGTACAGAAATAATTTGTCTTTTTCTTAGCCATCATAATCCTCGTCTGCAGATATTTTACACCATAATAGGCGCTCTGTTCTGTCCGACGAGCAGCAATTTCCCAAATCGGCGTGATCGAGGCGACATTCTCCGGGCACTGCCCGACAAACAGAACATCCTGCCATCTGTTGCGGCGAAGGCGCACTCTATGCGCCCGCTGCGCCATGGCAGAAGCGGCGGACTACCCCCGGCAGCCTTCGTCAAACAATCCGGGCTGATAACTAATGCGGCTTCGGGAAGTGTTGCATTGATGTAATTACGACATGACAATATGTCGTGATCTATTCTTTATGAGGAGTAGTTTTCAGGCTCAACAACCTAGGAAATAGTCCTTCAGAGCCTGCTTGTCCTGGATATAGATGGTGCGATTGCTTGTATAGTCAATATAACCCAAATCCTTGAATTCACCGAGCTTGCGTGTTATAGTCTCTCGGGTCATGCCGGCAAAGCTGCCCATCTCTTCCCTGGTCAAGGTCAGATCGATGCGGATCCCGTCTGGCGTTTCAACTCCGCGGCGGTCGGCAAGTTGAGTCAGCAGCTCTGCCACTTTCATACTGGCATTGGAAGATGACAAACGGGTAATCAGTTCTTCGGCCCAACGGAGGCGGTCATATGCTTTTTCCAGAATCTGCCTCAGAATATTCGGATTCTGCAGGCAGGCTTTGTCAAAAAACTCCTTGCTCATGGTGCAGATAATACCGTCCTCCAACGCTTGGCCAAAGTAAAGATATTTTTGGCTTTTGAGCAGATTAAAACCGCCTACAAAGTCGCCGGGACTATAGATATACATGATCTGCTCGCGGCCGTCCGGCGTATAGGTGAGAATTTTAAACTGTCCTTCGCAGACAATATACAACACACTACACGGATCACCGCTGCGGAAGATATATTCGCCTTTTTTGACCCGGCGTACTTCGACACTATTGGCCAGCTCATGAAATTGACTGACACTGAGATGGCGCAATAAGGGCAACTGGCGCAGATCAATGCCCTCTCTGAGATAGACTGAAGTATCAATACTGTCAGCGCGAAAGCTGAGCGGCGCTTCTGAAGACATAGCGGCGGTTACCTCCTTATCAGGATTCGCGGGTGTCACTTCCGTTTGAGCGGCCAAAGCGGCGGCGCGATAAAGAACATGCGCATTAGCATGCGGGGCATGAGGCAGCTTTTGAATGAACAGGCGATTAGCCAGTCTCTCAAATTCCTTGGCTCGGGCCTGATCCATAGGCGGCACTTCGTCTAAGCGATAGCTCAGGCCCAGTTGCCGGTATTTTTCTCTGCCCATTGTATGATAGGGCAAGATTTCAATGCGGTCAATCAGAAAGCCCAAGGGCAAAATAAGCTCAGCCAAACGCTCCATGTCCGCTTCATTATCCGTGTAACCGGGCACCATCACATGACGTACCCAGATATTGCCTGAGAACTGATGCGATCGGATAGCTGTCGTGAAACGGAGAAAAGTCTCGAAACTGCCCCCGGTCAGATCTTGAAAACCCTCAGCATCAAAAGCCTTGACATCCAGCAGCAGAGTATCTGTCAATTTCAGTATTTCCGGCCAATAGCGAGATGGACCGATTCCTGAGGTATCAACTGCAGTATGGATGTCCTCCTGCTTAAGCAGGCGCAGGCATTGCACCAGGAAAGGGCTTTGTTGCAGCGGCTCTCCGCCGGTAAATGTAATACCGCCTTCCTGGCCGAAGTAATTTTTTTGCCGCTTAGCCACAGCCAAAATCTCCTCGGGTGTCATAACTTGCGCAGTATCGGAAGTGAGAGGCAAAGTATCGGGATTGTGGCAGTAGGCGCAGCGCAAGGGGCAACCCTGAAGGAAGAACACGGTACGTACGCCCGGTCCGTCCATCAGGCCCATTGTTTCAATCGAATGAATATTGCCCGTCATTTCAGTTAGACGCGCTGGTGGAAAGTGCGCTTAATCACTTCCAGCTGCTGTTCTCTGGAGAGCTGGTTAAAGCGCACGGCATAACCGGAGACCCTGATTGTCAAATTCGGATAGCGCTCAGGATTCTCCATCGCATCCTGCAGCAATTGGCGTTCCAGGACATTGACATTGAGATGGAAAGCATCCTGCCGGAAATAGCCATCGAGAATACCAGCCAGATTATGCTTTCGGTTCTCATCATTCTTGCCCAGAGTGGCCGGTACAACAGTCAGCGTATTGGAGATACCGTCCTGACAGACATGGCAGTAAGGCAGTTTGGCTACTGAATTAAGCGAAGCAATAACGCCGGACACATCTCGTCCGTGCATAGGATTGGCTCCCGGCGCAAAGGGCTCGCCACACTTGCGTCCGTCCGGGGTAGAGCCGGTCTTCTTGCCATAGACGACATTAGAGGTAATTGTCAGGACGGAGAGTGTCTGCTCCGCCCCGCGATAAGCCTCATGCTTCTTCAGCTCAGCGGAAAAGAAGCGCACTACCTCCACTGCCAAATCATCAACCCGGTCATCATCATTGCCGAACTTAGGGAATTCTCCCGTGATCACAAAATCAGTGGCAATGCCTTCTGCATTGCGGATGGCCTTAACCTCGGCATAGCGCAGGGCGCTCAGAGAATCGGCGACGATGGACAGTCCCGCAATGCCAAACGCCATATAGCGGTGGACATGGGCATCGTGCAAGGCCATTTGTCCGGCCTCGTAGGCATATTTATCATGCATATAGTGGATGGTATTCATTGTATCCACATATAGCTCCGCCAGTTTTGTCATTACCAGGCGGAAATTTCCGGCTACCTGATCATAGTCCAGGAGATCGCCTGTGAGCGGTTTAATCCCGGTCAGCACCTGTAAGGGCTGACCCGTTTTCTTATCCCGCACCAACTCATCCCGGCCGCCATTGATAGCATACAGCAGGGCTTTGGCCAGATTAGCTCTGGCACCAAAAAACTGCATCTCCTTGCCAACGCGCATCGCCGAAACACAGCAGGCAATCGCATAGTCATCGCCATAAATATCCCGCATCAAATCATCATTTTCATACTGCAGGGAACCGGTCTCCAGGCTCAGTCTGGCACAGTATTCCTTGAAGTCACGCGGCAGCTCCTCAGACCACAGCACCGTCATATTCGGCTCAGGTGAGGGGTTCAGATTAGTCAGCGTATGCAGGAAACGATAGGTGGTAGGAGTCACCAGAGTCCGACCGTCTTCGCCCATGCCGCCCAGAGATTCGGTAACCCAGGTGGGATCGCCGGCAAACAGCTCATCATATTCCGGTGTTCGCAGATGGCGCACCATGCGTAGCTTGATCACCAGCTGGTCAATCAGCTCCTGGGCTCCTTCTTCAGTGAGCAGGCCGTGATCCAGATCACGCTGCAGATAAATATCCAGAAATGTAGTATTGCGCCCCAGTGACATAGCGGCTCCGTTGTTTTCCTTAATAGCTGCCAGATAGCCAAAGTAGAGCCATTGCACCGCTTCTTGGGCAGTCTCCGCCGGACGGCCGATATCAAAGCCATAGCGGTAGGCCATTTTTTTCATTGCCTCCAGAGCCCGCAGCTGTTCTGACAGCTCTTCACGCAGCCGGATCCGCTCCTCGCTGGCAGGTCCTGTTTCTGCCGCCAATTCCTCTTGTTTGACTTCGATCAGCCGATCCACGCCATATAGCGGTACCCGACGATAATCCCCGATGATGCGGCCGCGGCCATAAGCATCCGGCAGTCCGGTTATCAGCCCGGCCGACCGCGCCAGGCGCATCGGCTTGGTATAGGCGTCAAATACGCCCTGATTATGAGTTTTGCGATATTCCTTGAATGACTTGGCCAATTGAGGATCAATTGTCAGATTATAGGCCGCCAAGGCATTTTCCACCATTCGAAATCCACCATATGGATTCATCATCCGCCTTAAGGGTTTGTCAGTCTGAAAACCCACTATCAGCTCATTCTCACGGTCCAGATAGCCGGCCTCAAAGGCGTCAATACCACTGAAGCGGTCGGTAGCTACATCAACGCTGCGCTCCCTCACCTGACGCTGCATCAATTCATCCGCCTGTTGCCACAACTTAAGTGTCCGCTCCGTCGCCGGCGTCAGAAAACTATCATCGCCGTCATAAGGCCTGTAATTCTTCTGTATAAAATCACGGACATCTATCGTCTCCTGCCATTTCCCGGATGCGAAAGCGTCCCAAGCTTTTGTTGCCATCTCCGTTGTCATCTTGTCTGTCGTTTCGGCCGTCCTTAGCCAAATTCTCCTTTTCATCTCTTTCAATTGATCTGTATTGCATGTTAAACTCCGACAGGCCCGGAGTCTGTGATCAAAGTCACACAGTCGGATAAAAGCCCTGTAACTGCAAGAGTTACAGGGCGTTGTGTAAAGAGAATCATATATTGATAAAAATAGCCTATATGTGCGAATCGCGGGTCACGGGTTCAAAGGAGTTGGCGTAGGTTCAAATTCCTGGCTGATATCTTTTAACAAATCTATGTTTTCATCTAAATATTTTAATCTGGCCCTTAGAGTTTCTTTCAGCATCGATACGGCCTGGGGATAGCTTCTAGGGTCACGAATATTTCCTTCATCATCTCTTGACAACAATTTTTCATTAAAGGTATAACCCCAAATCGAAAAATTTCTTTCCACAGCTTCGCCCAGCTCTTCCACATATCCGTCTATGAGGCCGTTCAAACGGGCATCAGTCCATTCATGCTGCCGCAGATATCGGTATCTTTCCACAACTTTTTCGCTGAAACTCCTGTCTTGCAGCAAGCGATCGAACCAATTCGTATCGTCGAGAAAAAATCTGTCCGTATCGTAGTGTTTCCAAGGATAATTGTTGAACGCATTGTTGAAATCCCAAGCTGCCAGACGTATTTTACCGCCGATATCCTTATAGATATATGTCGACAGATGGGAACCGTCAATATTCATAACCAACTCGTTGATCAGAAAATAGTCCACGAAGTTGTCTACATCTATGTAAGCCGCATATCCTATGATAGGATCGCGAAAATAATCGGAATACAGGACTTTTTCAAATTTGTTAAAATCCGTTTCTATCCATTTTTTTTGAGCAGCTGTGATATTGATGGGTGCAGGATAGCTGACAGTAATTTCGTTGTTTGTCTCGCCTATGGCAATCCCGTAAGAGTTGATTGGATTTTCCTTTGTTCCGACTCTTTCTCTGCGCAATAGGTATGCCGTTTCCCCCGACAACAAACCGTATCTCTGCATGTCCAACCGGCCACGATCATTCCTTATAGGCTCTATCGCCAAATAGACTCCCTGATATTCCCCGTCGAGATATACTTCACAGTAACGCGTGTCCGGTCCCCAGTGCATAATTTCTCTTGCCAATCCGTAAATCAATCTGTTCCTTATCAAACTTCTGTCCAAAAATGGCGCATTGAGAATCCATGAACTGTTCTTTGTCATCCCCAGCAAGGGATAATCACGATTTCTGTTCTCGTCTTTGTAAAATTCAATTCGGTATTGCCGTTTGTCGAAAACATAATAAGACGAATTTCCGCGATATTTGATTGTTGCAAGCGAAGTAAAAACCGGCTCGCTTTCTGGTGTATTTTTGCCGGCATCATTATCTATTACTTTTATATCGCACCAGATTTTTGCTGTCTTTTCGATCCTCTGCCCGTCTGTTTCAATCATAATTATCGGCAGATTCCCCGGTATTTTTGCCGTCGGTGCGGGCTTGTCATCATAGCTTCCCTTGATTTGACGCCCTTTTATACCTCCGCCCCACGACTCGGCCATCAAGACGGCAATCAAAACTGCTGTAATGACAAGGATTGAAATCGCCCTTTTCTTCACTTCAACTCCCTTTCCTATCTGCTGATATCATCCGTCTGCTCTATCAAATTAACGTTTTTTACTCCTTCTATTTTCATGAGTATCTGAACTATATCGGTTTTTTCTTCTCTCTCCATCTTTTTTATTACATTCTCTCTTACTTCAAAAACGAGCTCCGAATATTTCTGCGTAGCATTCTTTATCCTGCGTTTCGCTTTTTTACCGAAACAGTGTATAATTGTCGCTTCCACTGTATTTTGTACCGTGGGCTCGCAGCGGATAATCAAAAGTTGTCTCGAGTCATCCCCCATTTGTCCGAAGATTACCAGAAAGATAAAGATTACTACCGAACTTATTCCCGCTAAAACATACTGGGAAACCCCGCAGCTTATTCCAACGGCAATGCACCAGAAAATGTAGGTTGCATCTCGCACATCCTTAACCGCGGTACGAAAACGGATAATCGAAAGAGCGCCTACCATACCTAAGGAAAGCGCCACGTTGTTGCTGATAACGCTCATAATAAAAGCCGTAATCAATGACATCATGCCCAAGGATACATTATATTTACGACTGTAGGCCGGACCTGAATATGTAATCCTGTAGGTAAACATGATGAACAGCGCTATAACCGCGGTCACCAAATTGTTGAGCAGAATAATCTTTAAGTCCAAAGTATGCAGATCGCTTAAGGTCTCAATAATAAAATCTTTCATTTTTCCAACTCCTATTTATTCTTGGTAAAACTTGCAAAGCAAAAATACTTATATCAGTCGTGACAAAACATACTTGCTGTTTGCTCGCGGCAATCTATCTATCTCTTTTGTCAGATTTTTGATAAAGCACGGCAAAAAATCGTTATATTTCAACTCCAAAACAACTACATCCAACGGAAGCAACGGAAATGTAAAGATTTCCTCTTCAAGGAAGCTGTCGACCATGGTTGTACCCTTGATCTCCGTATCCAAAGTAACACGGGTATCGCCGACTTCATAAAAATAGGCGTGCCGTCGATACTCTACAATGCTGCGCGGAAGATAAAAACCTGAGAGCAAGCGGAGGTAAATTTTTCGTGCCAAGTCGGAATCCATTTCTTCTAAAAAACCATAATCCCCACCCATCATTTTGGCAGCTTGCTCCGCATTCAATTTTATTACTTTTTTAATTCCGTCGGTATCCGATTTGCATTTGTATTCCAACTTAACCTTTTCTATCTCCGCATTATATATCCGTAATCTGAGTTTGCGTTTTTCTTCCACTCCGTCCAGGACTTCCTTCAAAGCGGCGTCGTTCAAAGAATCGAAGTAGAGAGATCTGATCTTATAACCTTCCGCCCCGTTGTGCGGGTCGGCATCCATAATCTTCTCCAGTTTCTGCTGCAAGGAATATGCTTCGGACAAAGAAATACGATATTTAATTTCCTTTCTTAAAATCATTTCTAGCCTTTTATTCCTCCTTCTTTCTTTAAACTACTCCCTTTTCTGTTGTTACAGGGTCGGGATATTACTTTTCTTTTTGTTATCAATAGTTGAATTTTTGTTTTTTGGCAATGAAATGATGTAGAGCTAACTGAAACACCATCCCGGAAACAGCATCTTTGTTTATTCTCCCACAAAATTCAACAGCTTGTTGTTCTCCGGCGTATCCCCGAATTTCCTTGCACTTTCTAAGATAATACACTCGGATATATCGTAATCCTGCCAGATTTCTTTGTAGCCCTCAGCTTCGCCCTGATAGCGAGCGATATTGATTACATAAACATTTTTGTAATAAGGAGTAAGCCAGGTTGCCATAAATTTCGCCGCACTGTCTCCGATTATAAGCAGGGTTTTCCCCGACGGTTTATCTCCTTCCAAAACAGCGTGCGAGTAATTGCCTCCTATAAAAAGATCAGTGCCTCGCCGTGACAGTGCTATTGTGGGTGTCTCAAATTTTTCGTAGTAGTTTGAACCTCTGCGCACCGTAACCTCAGCCCAATTTGTCGCCCCCGGCAATAAATAATAAGACACATATTCCGTGTAATCACTGGGAATATCGCTCTTCTCCATATAGGTATTTGCGCCAAAAAAGGATTCTAAGTGCCATTCCCAATATTCCGATAGGGGAATCATCTCGATTCCCGCAGCTTCGCAGTACAATTGAGCCGCATAATAACCTCCCAGAGCTGTCCAGGAATTATCGGTGCGAAAAAACAGATATTCTCCGCGGTGCTCCAAAAGTTTCTTCAGAACATCGAGTTTTTGAGCTTTCGCCGGCAAGGCTTCATTGATCTCCCGGAAAGTTTTTTCTACATCGTCAGAATAAGCGGCAAGTTCTTTTTCCAAGTTTATCCTCAGCGGTACAAGCATGGTATACACTGCTACGCCTTCGGGTACGGAGTTAACCGCCGCACTTAGAGCTTGTATCGTTTTTTCCGTCCCCGCGGCATCGTACTTGTATCTGTCCAAAATTCGGTCTGCAAAATAAATGTATTCTTCATCCACATATTGCGGGATCGTAGAAAGTTCTACACCCGGCGGCAGCCCTTCAATCCCGTATCTATCCGAAGGCTCCGACTCTTCTGCCAAGAAATCCTCCGCTTGTAAAATGTGGCGCATAAAGAGAGAAAAAACAATCGAAAGAAGCAGAACAATTCCGGATAAAACAACTCCCAATAAAAATTTTTGCAGCTTACTCCGTTCCTCCATTCGTTTTTCTCCTCTGTTGAAGTATCCGTTTATATCTCCCAAGTCAGTTTTGTGTTTTTCTCCATGCCTTTACTTTGCAAGTCTTCTTCATTCAAAAATGGAGAAAGTATCTTTAACTCCTTAAGATTTGTACAGCCGGTAAAAGCGAAATTGTCTACCTGCTCCAACTTGGCAGGTAGAGTTAATTCAGATAAGGCTCGGCAGTTGTTGAAAGCGCTGACTCCTATTTTCTTTGCTGCGGGCGGCAATTTGATTTTCGCCAGATTTTCACAGCGGAGAAAAATATGGCTGGGGATTTCTGCTAATAACTTCGAACCGGAAAAATCCGCTTCGCGCAAATCAGTACAACCGGAAAATGCTGCCTCTCCTATTCTCTGGAGAGAAGGGCCGAAAACAACTTTCTCCAAAGCGCTGCAATTTTCAAAAGCCGATTCTCCGATTACCCTAAGCCCGGCACATTCTCCAAAATCTATCTCCTTCAGGCTCTTGCAATCGAAAAACGCAAAGTTGCTTATTTCCTCCAGGCTTCCCGGCAGGCCTATCTTGATTAAATTTGAACAACCGTAAAAAATGACGGCCTAATCTTCTTGACTCCTTCGGGAATAATAACTTCCTTTAACCGTTTATTTTTGCGAAAAATAGAATAGTTTATATTGTCAAATTCTTCTGCTGAAGCAAAATCTATTCTTCTGATTGATGACGGCGGGAAGAATTTGTTGGACTTCCAGAACGGTACATCTATATTCGAAAAATTTCCTTCTTCTTCGCGATCATAGACCAACTTTTCGACATCGGGGACACAAAGACCTTGGTCCTCGCTGCTGATATAACCGAATACCCGGCAATTCTCGCCGAAGGTTATCTTGCCTCTGGCTATTACCGACTTTATCTCGCCCCACCGGCCTATAAAAACATTGCGCTCCGCTTCAAAACTTTCCTGGGTAAAAATATTCCCGCAGACTCTACTGCCTTCGCCTAAATATATATCGCCTTCCGCAAAAATGTTACCATACACTATGGCACGATCTTTGAGAACAACCGATTTATGGGAGCGGACATGACCTTTTACTACTACGCCTTCCAACAAAATTACAGTGTGTTTGCTGATAATGGTTGCGTTTATTATCCCGTTTTCGTCTCCATCATTTTTCGAAACATATTTGACATTTCGTAAAATGTCTTCATTTAATTTAACATCTCCGCCTAAAATATCCTCCACATTTGTATCACGGGTTTCCTGTAACTGATTATCGACAAAGGTACAGCCCAATCTTATCTCCGGAGCATAAAGTCTACGGAAAAAACAATTCTTCCCCAGTAAAATGCCATAAGCGCTGCTGGCGCTGATACCCAAATTGCAATTATCATTAACACACAACAAGCCTTCTCCGTCGACCCACCTTATAACATTTGTGCCTTCACCGAGAACTATGCTTCTCTTGCCATAAAGAGCGCGCAGCGTATTACCTTCTATATATGCATCCTGACAACTATAGATTTCTTTTTCGAATATTACATTTTCCGGAGGCCGGAAATCTTCAGTCTCCGCATAGATAACACTTTGACAATTATCCGGATATGTATTTGTTTTATCGGCCTCCAAAATCTTTTCGATGTGGGAAAGCTTTATTTGGCCACTGCCGTCATAATCAAGCCACGCCTTTTCTATCAAAGCTGCAAATGATTCTCCGAAATAACGCGGATTGCGAGTTTTGCTTTGATCTATTTTTAGAGGCTTCACCCCCTTTTTCCTTAAACTGACTAAGCTCAGGAACAAAGGAAAGAGCAGCATACATATGAATAGAACTATAGCCACTCCGATAACTAAGGAAGTCATTATTCTGCAGCTCCCCTATTTTTTTGAGTAAAGCGCTCGGTTTTGTCCCAATGCACCTTGCGCGGGGTTATGATATCCAAGACCGCATCTAAAAAACCTAAGGTAGTATACCATATATAGAAGTAAAAATTAAAGGTTAACAACGGCAAAAGCATCACATCGCCTTGGATTCCGTCCATCATCAATGCCGTCGCTATTTCGTAGAATGGGGCAAAGTTGCCATAAGTATTATAGGCAGCGACGAAAATTAATGTCCACCAACCTATAAATATGTTCATCTCCCCGAGAAAAAACAAGGCTATCGTATCCCAAAAAGCCAATGCAAAGAGAAATGGAACCATATAAACACACAGGAGCAGCAATCCGTCCAGTTTTTCGCGCAGCGTCATTTTCCTACTGAAGAGCACCTTGAAAAAATATCTAAACATGACATTATTATGCCCTCGAGACCAGCGGCGAACTTGCCTGCCCCTGACATTCCAAGTCTCCGGAGCCTCTTCATAGCTTTCGGCATTGTTCGCATAAACCATTTTCAAGCCATTCGTATAAATTCGATAGGTCAGTTCAGTATCTTCTGCTAAAATTCGTGGATTGAAGCCACCCGTTTCCATGAAAAATTCTTTATTAAAACCCCCTACCGTCCCTCCATACTGAGGAATTGTCCTCATATTGTACCTGGCCTGCTGGTCGGCCTGATAGCCGCCGGACCTTTCAAGGTTTAAGAGTCTGGTCAAAATATTGGTATTGATATTAAGCGGAATTACCCTGCCCATTACCGCCCCTACTTCCGGGTCTTTAAAAGCCAATGCCAATGAATGCAAAAGTCCTTTTCCCGGCCGATAATCCGCATCAAAAACTATAATGATATCACCGCGTGCCAACTCCATTGCGTCATTCAGACTGGCAGGCTTGCCGTTATTTCCTTTCCCGCGGTGCAGCGGCCGAATGAAAGGATATTTGCTATGATATTCATCCAGCATCTTTCCTGTATTGTCGTCGGAATTATCATTAATCGGTATTATCTCCAGCAAATCTCTGTCGTAATTACATTCGAGCAAAGAATCCAAAACATAATTAAGGACCTTTTCTTCATTGTGCATTGGAATCAATACCGAAACAGACGGCATGCTGCTATCATAAATATCGTTGTAATACATCCTTTGCTTGCCGAACATCCTGTTATAGGCAAAAGCAGCATGTCGGGCAGTATATATTAGAATAATAATTATGACGGCTACGAAATAGCCTTTCATAATGATTAAAGCCATCCCCATGTCAACCGTCCCTTTCTCGAATCAAATTTTTTTATGACTCTTCCAACAAAAGCACTGTAGAAACAAACCAGATAAAGAAAATCAAAAAACGGTCCCAATGAGAAAAAGAATGTGGGCATATACAAGGAAGAGCCTATATGAATTAAGTATAGAAAAACCAAATATCTGATACTGCCGAAAACCGCCGAGTAAATCATGACTCCCGCAAAGGTTACAATTCGTTGCAGCAACGAAGCGTTATTTAAAAAACCGGTTACAAAGCCCAGCAAAACTAAAAAAGATAGCCACATTCCAATCTGCTGCTTAATGTACAAGTCGGAATAATCGCTGACAGTATAAGGAAATGATTCCGGAGCCAAGGCAAAATACAGGCAGGAAACAATGTGGATCATAAGGGCAATTGACAAATATATAAAAAGCGGTGCTCCTTTAAGTTTTTTTACATGTGTGAATAGAATAAAAAGCGCGAGACTAATCAAGAGATTGGCGACGGTAAATTCAAAGCTCGGCAACTTGCCGGGCAAGCTGACAAAGCTTACTCCGCCAAAGTAAGGTATGTATTCACTGTGTCCAATTGTTATTTCTATGCCCGGCAAGGCCTCTCTTAAGTACCGGGCAGTATATTCGGAGAGAATAAGCGATATTTTCGAATAAAAAAGCAGAAGCAAAATTAAGCACGGCAAAACAATCAACAAAATATATATCCATTGGCTGAATTTGTTCGGCGTTAAACGCCGATATGTTCGAGGATAATAAATCTGAGTTTTTTGCACTGGATTACCTGCTTTCTCCTTATCGCTTCAAAAAACACTAATTAGTTGATTGTAATCATCCTTTTCCCATATATTAAAGGGCAAAATTCTCACACTTGTGAGCGAAATTGGTTTTTGACAAATTGTACTTTTTGATTCTAGGACGTTTCAGCCTCGCAAGTCCATATCTTTTTTTGTTTTTGGACAGGCTTTTTATTGCTCTTCCGTACGAAGAAAAAGTAAAAAGCTGTCTGGCTCACGGCACCTAAAATCGCTATAACTATCCAACCTATCTCCGATTGAAAAAACTCAAACTCCAGGCTAGTGAAAATTTGGAAAAATTGCAGGACCGACATAAAACTGCCCCATACGGCGGTACCGGATATTATTGTTTCTTTCTCGAGCTTAACGCTCAAAACTGCGACCAACAATAAGCATCCGCCAATAATCCAATAATTTGTAATTCGTCCGTCGTTGAAATTGTATAGAAACAATATAGTCAATAAGAAAACCGCCGCTTTGGAAGAAAAATAAAGCAAAATTGCCGCAAACACTCCCAACAGAACAACTACTGTCACTAAAGCTCCTTTATCGAGCTTATCCTCCAAGAGAATAGCTAGTCCTATTCCGGTTAGGAAGAAAATACTGATTCCTGCCCAAATTCGATAAATAACTATACCTAAAAAACAGCTTAGTATGGATAGTCCCAACAACGATAACCGTATTTGCGGTAAATACTGCTGTATTTTCAGGCTTATTCCCATTTTATCGGCAAATAAATCAAAAATGTCGAGAAAAATATTCTGCATCTTTATTTCTTCCCTTTCATAACCACATATTAGCAGATATAAAAAAAAAGTATTATTTTTTCTATAAAAATATAGAATCTCATATGACTAAATGATCCTAAAATAAAAAGCTGTGAAATAGTGGTTAGGAAAGAAATCAAAATACCCTTTGGGATTAGATAGACATGCGGATATCAATGTAAAAAAGCTCCCCTCTCTCCGCCAGGAGATAGCGAGAGCTCTCGGTTTATGTATCTATTTGTTTTTTCATCACCGGCACGGTCGGATTTTTCTATCGGAAGCTATAAGTATTTATATAACCTCTTTTTAATGAATGAGTTGTTACACCGTCCTCAACCCAATATACAGACCTTAGCCCATTCACATATTTATAGACGATGGTAAAACCCTCATTGTTTTTTAGAGGATCTAAGTCCTTAGGAGGATTATAGTGCTTTATATCCGGGGTTTCACTTGCGTTCAACTTTATTCTGGCAAGTGTATTCATCTTTTCACCGTCTGTTAGAGCCCAAATTTCATCTGTTAATTCATCATAACATAAACCCACAAGCATACCCAATCGTGTATCTATTTGTGAAATGAAGGTTATTTTTTCATCTTCACCCAAAGCAAAAATATAAATATAGCCATCATCTTCTACACCTAAAAAAAAGAGCCCGTCGTTCATAGAGGAATAATCCGCAGATTTGTAGGGCGCATTTGTATTTGAATCAATTAATTTCCCGTCTAAGACCAAATTGGGAATCCATTCACAAGCTTCAATGCCCTTATTGGATTCAAGTTGATAATTTTCAACTCCTCTTTCCTGTCGGGCATTATTTATATGCTCCGTAACATTCCACTCCCTTAAGGCTATGAGCTCTTGAGTTTGTTGATTGGGATCCACTTGTAATATTGTATTTAAGTTGGTTCCTTCAACAGCCAAATAGACCATGCCTTCACAATCCAAACAAATCCCCTCAGCATCGGGAACGGAGGCATCCGGATTTCCCGCGTCCTTTTTAAATTTTACTTTTTTACCGTTTTCAAATCCCGGGG
>JGI24709J26583_10000353_pt1 | contig 38695 bp, 34 predicted proteins | sample BioPla2DNA1_FD_26583 | JGI IMG/M metagenome (IMG submission 26583) | reverse complement strand
ATAATGCTCCCTCTTACGGATTTCCTGTTGGATACCGGCTTTCGCGCAGTTTCTTTTGAATCTGCGGAGAGCACTATCTAATGTTTCGTTCTCTTTAACAATAACATTTGACATAGTCTCACACCTAACCTCCCTCCAGTTGTATATTGTGCCTGACAACTGTTTGGGTATTATTTTGTTATAGCACTACAATAGATTATAACATAAAAATCTTATTCGTCAACTTTTTTTAATATCAATAATTACCGCTGTTTTTCCTGAAGTCTTGATATGTTAATCAATCCAAGAGTAAGCTTAAGCACCATCTCTGCCATGAAACGGGGAGACTTCTTCATATCCTCATCAAGCCATTTTTGAACTATACCTACACAGCCCGTTATTGCAAAGGAATATACATATTCTGCATCTTCTCTGGATATATTACTGTTATCTGTCAGATCATTAATAATTTTATCATATACGAGTATCATAATCTTCTTTTGAAAGCTTAGGTCTCCTCTTTCACTGAGCAGTAGTCTACATAGCTTCGCATTTTCCTTAATATAGGTAAATATTTTCTCGGTCAGCTGTGTTTCATTTACCTCTTTATGGTAGAGCTGTGATAGATATACATTCACATTTTCGAGGAGCTCATTTTCTATCTTTTTTAACAGGTCATATACATCGGTATAATGTGTATAAAAGGTGGCACGATTAATATCAGCATCCTCACAGATTTCTTTGACTGTAATCTGTGATATATCCTTTTTCTCCAGTAGGTTTATAAAGCTTTCCTTTAGCACCATCTTAGTATATTTTACCCGCCTGTCATCCTTAACATCTTTCATTATATCATCTCCATCTTTTGATATTTTGTTAGTTTATCAACTATTTCTTATAATCTGTTGTTCAACTAACATATATTAAATATCTGTCTGTTGAAATATAGCCATAATGTTATTAAACTATACATATAACTATTTGTCAACACCATGTATACTATCATAATGGATATGACACAATATTATGGCAAGGAGGGATATGTTTGAATCGCTTTTCACAGGGAGTTATAAAGCACAAGAAGATTATATTATTGATATTTATACTTGTCGCTTTTATCAGTGCTATTCTGGCAACTACTGTCTCCGTAAACTATAAAATGGTGGATTACCTTCCTAAGGATGCCCCGTCAACAATTGCAGTAAGAATTATCGAAGAAGAATTTACAGATGACATGCCCGGAGCCAGGGTAATGATTAATGATGTCTCTATAATTGATGCTTTGGAATATAAGGATAAGCTTAGTAATATCGATGGCGTTACATCCGTTAGTTGGCTCGACGATATGGTGGGCTTAGACACTCTAAAGTCCATGCCTATCGAATTTATTGATGAAACTATAGTAGAGAACTATTATAAGGAAAACAGTGCGTTACTGACCTTATCAATTGAAAACGGTAAGGAGCAAAGCACAGTCGCCAAAATTTATGATTTGATTGGAGAGAATAATGCCGCCTCAGGTCAGGCCGTCTCATTAGCCGAAGTCCAGAATATGTCCGTATCAGAGGTGTCTAATGCCATGATGATTCTGCTTCCGATAGTTATTCTGATACTAATTCTGACGACTTCCTCATGGATAGAACCATTACTCTTTATTGCGTCCATTGGTATAGCAATTGCTGTTAACATGGGAACAAATATAATATTTGGTGAAATATCGTTTATATCCAATACAGTCAGTCCCATATTACAGCTTGCCGTATCCTTAGACTATGCTATATTTTTACTTCATAGCTTTAATAAGCATAGGCAAAGCGAAGAGCCTAATAATGCCATGTTACTCGCCATGAAGGATTCAATACCCACCGTCGCAGCCAGTGCCGCAACAACCGTAATTGGGTTTGCAGCGCTTGTGTTCATGCGTTTTGGAATAGGCTCCGACTTGGGTGTCAATCTGCTAAAAGGAGTTATATTTAGCTTTATATCTGTTATGGTCTTTATGCCTGCATTGACTTTACTGCTATATAAAGCAATAGATGGGACCAGACATCGTAAACTCATGCCGGCCTTTAAGAGTTCCGGAAGTTTCATAATGAAGATTAGAATACCATTTTTAATTCTGGCCTTAGTTATTGCCATTCCTACATTCCTTGCACAGTCAAAGANTGAATTCCTGTATGGTATGGGCAATATGACGGACGCAACAAGAGTCGGCGATGATACAAAGGCCATAGACGATAAATTCGGCAAGGAGAATCCTCTNATACTCCTGGTTCCTAAGGAAAATGCCGGCAAGGAAGAAGTGCTCTGTGAGGAATTATCCCTTCTTCCGTATGTAAAAAGCATCGCCTCCTATGTTACCTATATCGGCGCCGAGATACCAAATGAATTTGTCCCAAAGGAAGCATATGATAAGTTCTATTCAGATAATTATTCGCGAATTATTATATATACCGATACTGGCGAAGAAGACCCTGCCACTTTTGAGACTATAGAATCAATTATAAATATAACGGATAAATACTATGATACTCATTATCTCGCCGGTAGCAGTGCCACATTATATGATATGAAAAACATAGTGTCGTTTGACACCAAGCTGGTAAATATTATAGCTATTATCGGAATATTTTTGGTCCTTCTGATAACGTTTCGGTCAGTAAGCCTACCGTTTATTCTTGTTTTTTGTATCGAAACGGCCATATGGATTAATCTTTCGATTCCGTATTTTGCGGATACACATATTAATTTTATTGGTTATCTTATAATCAGTACTGTACAACTGGGTGCAACGGTGGACTATGCTATATTATTCACTAATTCATACCTTACTAACAGAAAGACTTTGGGAAGTAAAGACTCTATGCGTGTAACCATAAGCAATAACCTGATTGCCATACTGACTTCGGCAACAATATTGGCTTCGGCAGGATTTACACTCGCTGTTACCTCTAATAATCCGATTATATCGGAGCTTGGCTTACTCTTAGGAAGAGGCACCATTCTCTCTCTCGTTATGGTTGCATTAGTGCTACCTGCATTACTGGTGTTGTTAGATAAGTTAATTATTAAGACCACGATTAATGCTAAATAATATAATTATGCGAATCTGCACTTGATAGGAGGTAAATATGAAGAAAAGACTTGCACTTATAATGAGTTTAATTATACTGTTATCATCTGTTGCACCTATGGTGACAGCAGCTCCTTCTCCTAAGGAGGAAGTAATATACGGAATACTTAGCCACGACGGTAGCGTTGAAAACCTCTATGTAGTCAATATATTCGACGGAGGGGATATAACCGATTATGGTATTTATAATAAGTTAATAAATATGACTACCAAAGATACCCTAAATCAGGACGATGACAGGATTACCGTCAGTACAGATTCTGATAAATTCTATTACCAGGGTAATCTGGACACAAAGGAATTACCATGGAAAATCGACATAAAATATTATATTGATGACAAAGAAATTCCGGCTAAAGATTTAGCCGGCATGAGTGGTAAGCTTAAATTATCAATAAAGGTTACTAAAAATTCTAATGTTAGCGGATCATTCTATGATAATTTCGGCTTACAGATATCTGTTACACTGAATAACAGACTCAGTAAAAATATTATTGCCAATAATGCCACCATAGCAGAAGCCGCGGGAAATAAGCAAATCAACTTCACCGTATTACCCGGAAATCCCTTTGAGGGTACAGTCACAGCCGATGTTAAAGACTTTGAAATGGATGCCATCTCGATTAATGCCATCCGTTTATCCTTTGATATAAACGTCGACAGTAATCAGTTTACGGGACAATTTTCGGAACTGATAAAGGGAATTGAGGCTCTTGATGACGGCGCGAAGGATTTACTCGATGGTCTTAATGAACTGTCCGATGGAATTGATGATTATGTTGAGGGACTTAATGCGTTTAAGAACGGAATAGGACAATTGTCCTCGGGAACCGATGAACTATATACGGGAGCAACCTCCTTAAGCATGGGCCTGTCGGAATTGTCAAAGCAAAATAGCGATATCAATAATGGTGCTGCAGCATTGCTTAATGCAGCCTTCGATGCAATAAATGCACAGCTTCAGGGAATGGGTCTTGGAATCCCCATACTTACACCCGAAAATTACAGTCGCATTCTTTCAAATATACCTGACCTTACTGCAATCAAGATGCAGCTGGACGGTGTAATTCAATTTGTTCAGGGACTCAAGGATTATACGGACGGCGTATCACAGCTTAGTATGGGAGCCGATGAGCTTACGAGTGGTATTAAGAAGTTTAAAGATTCCTCCGATGAAATTGCTGCACATGCAAATGNAATCTATGACGGAGCCGTAAAAATAAACTCGGGAATAAAAGAGCTTAGGGACGGACTTACTGCATACAAGGACGGTACCAATGAATTCAGAAACAAGACCTCAGGTATCAATACTGAGATCGATAATCAGATAAATGAACTACTGGACGAAATAGCAGGAACAGATGATACCGTAGAATCCTTTGTGTCAGAAAAAAACACAGAGATAACCTCTGTGCAGTTTGTACTTAAAACATCCCCCATAGAAATACCGAAGGCACCGGTAGCCGAAGTCACCCCTCCGGCAAAACTAAACTTCTGGCAAAAGCTTCTTAGGCTGTTCGGATTGTATTAAAAGTGTACCTGGTACGGTACCTGGTACCGTACCAGGTACACTTTAGATAAATAAAACGGTACCGTTTTGTACCGTTTCATGATATTATCCCAGCTGCTTACTTAAAACCTCAGCAGCATTTTTTATTGCATTATCGATTCCGGCTGCATTTTTACCGCCTGCTTGGGCCATATTAGGTCTTCCGCCACCGCCACCGCCTACGAATACCGCAAGCTCCTTGATTAGATTACCGGCGTGAGCACCTTTCTTAATAACCTCATCGCTCACCATGGCAACTAAGCTGACCTTGTCCGGTGCTGTTGAAGAAGCCAGAATAACCACTCCTTCTCCCAACTTATCCTTTAGCTTATCTCCCAGATTTCTTAATCCGTTCATATCCAGCTCAGGTACGTTGGCTGCCAGTAGCTTAACTCCTGCCACTTCCTTAACCTGATCCATGACATCTCCCAATGATTCGCTTGCCAGCTTATCCTTAAGCTTCTCATTCTCGGATTTAAGTATTTTGATTTCATCCAATAAGCTCTCAATTCTGCTTACAAGCTGAGAAGGCTCTGCCTTTGCCGCTTTTGCGGCATCATACAGCCTGTCTTCCAGCTCTTTATAATACTCAAGAACACTATGTCCTGTCAAAGCCTCAATTCTTCTTACTCCTGCGGCAATTCCGGTATCCGATAGAATCTTAAATACTGTAATATAGCCTGTATTGGAAACATGAGTTCCACCGCATAGCTCTTTACTGAACTCTCCCATCGACACCACGCGGACCTGTTCGGAATATTTCTCACCGAAAAGAGCCATTGCCCCTTCCTTCTTAGCCTCGTCTATGGACATAAGCTTAGTGGTAACCGGTAGACTCATACCGATATGCTCGTTTACAATATCCTCAACCCTTCTGATTTCTTCATCAGTCATGGCTGAAAAATGTGTGAAGTCGAATCTTAATCTTTCATTAGAGACGAAGGAACCTGCCTGCTCTACATGATTTCCAAGCACAATTCTAAGGGCCTTCTGTAATAAATGAGTCGCCGAATGATTCTTGGCGGTTGCCGCTCTATGCTCGGGATTTACTTTAAGATTAACACTATCATTAATCTTAAGGCTTCCTTTTTTCACAGTACCTATATGTCCGATTTTACCACNCTGAAGATGTATAACATCCTCTACGACAAATTCAGCCGAATCATTCATAATTACACCGACATCTGCCGCTTGACCACCGCTTGTAGCATAAAACGGTGTCTCTGCGACTATTACTGTTCCCTTTTGTCCGGCAGTAAGCTCATCTACTATCGCGTCATCGGTTGTCATTGCAACTATATCAGAGGTATGGCTTATGGTTTCATATCCAACGAATTTCGTAGTAATGCTATGATCAAGCTGTTGATATATGGTCTCCTCTGAGCCCATATAGTTAGTAGTACCTCTGGCACTTCTTGCTGTTTCTCTTTGAACCTCCATAGCCTCCATGAAGCCCTTCTCATCCACCTGATAGCCCTTCTCATCAAGAATTTCCTTGGTTAGGTCAAAAGGAAAACCATAGGTGTCATAAAGCCGAAAAACATCTTTGCCCGAAAGAATCTTCGTATTGTTCTTTTCCATTTCGCTTTGCATTTCCTGAAGAATACTTAAGCCCTGATCAATGGTTTTATTAAATTTTTCCTCCTCGTTAGTAAGAAGCTTTAGTATATAATCCTTCTTTTCCTCTAATTCAGGATAACCGTCCTTGGACACNTCTATTACTATACTTGACAGATCTGCCAAGAAGATATCATTAATTCCAAGAAGACGTCCATGTCTTGCGGCACGTCTGAGTAGTCTTCTAAATATATAACCCCTGCCTTCATTGGAGGGAATAATACCGTCGGAAGCCATAAATGTAACGGAACGGATATGGTCGGTAATAATACGAATCGATTCATCATTCTTTGAATTTTTCATGTATTCCACTTTAGCTATTTCACATACCTTGTCTCTAATTGCCTTAANAGTATCAATATCAAATATTGATTCAACATCCTGTACAGCCACAGCCAGTCTTTCCAAGCCCATGCCTGTATCAATATTTTTCTTCTCTAATTCTGTATAATTGCCATTACCGTCACCATAAAACTGGGTAAATACATTATTCCAAACTTCGATAAACCGGTCACAATCACAGCCTACTTCGCAATTATCAGAACCGCAACCATACTTTTCGCCACGGTCATAATAAATCTCTGAGCAGGGTCCGCAGGGTCCTGAGCCGATTTCCCAGAAATTATCCTCCTTACCCATACGATAAATGCGTTCCTTGGCTATGCCTATCTCTTTATTCCAAATATCAAAGGCCTCATCATCCTCTAAATATACCGATGGATAAAGACGATTCTTGTCGAGTCCGATGACCTCTGTTAAAAACTCCCATGACCATGTCAAAGACTCCTTTTTAAAGTAGTCACCAAAGGAGAAATTTCCAAGCATTTCAAAAAATGTTGCATGACGCGAAGTCTTACCAACATTCTCAATATCATTGGTTCTAATACATTTTTGACAGGTCGCTACTCTTTTACTGGGGGGCTCTTCCTGTCCCGTAAAATAAGGCTTCAATGGGGCCATACCCGCATTAATCAAGAGTAAACTGCTGTCATTTTGTGGAACCAGNGGAAAACTCTTTAATACCAAATGATCTTTACTTTCAAAAAATTCTAAAAACATTTTTCTCAGTTCGTTTACACCGTATGTCTGCACTTTTCTTGCCTCCTGTATAATTGTATATGATAAGATTAGGAGCTTTGATGTCCTGGTATAGCGGCAACATTATCTTCTGTCGGCCAACTCTGCTGTTATATCCTCCCAATCCAATCCTGTCATAACCATAAGCACCATTAGGTGGTATAATAAATCTGCAATTTCATATCGTAACTCCCCTGTCTCGGGATTCTTAGCCGCAATAATTATCTCAGCAGCCTCTTCACCACATTTCTTAAGTATTTTATCTATTCCTTTATCGAACAGATAATTGGTGTAAGAACCCTCTTTGGGATTCTTCTTGCGTTCCATAATAATATTGTACACATCCTCAAGAATATGGTATGTATTATTCTTAATGTTTTCCTTTTCTAAAAGCTTCGTATAAAAACAGCTTTTTTCACCGGTATGACATGCGGGTCCACTGGGAATAACCTTTGCAAGTAATGTATCATTATCACAGTCAAGATACATTTCCTTCACATACTGGACATTACCGGAGGTCTCTCCCTTGAGCCATAATTTATTTCTGCTTCTAGAGAAATAAATCATTTTTCCTTCTATAATAGTCCTATTATAAGCCTCCTCATTCATATACGCAAGCATTAATACTTCTCCTGTTTTATAATCCTGAGTTATAACAGGGATTAGTCCTTCGTTATTTAGCTTGAATTCTGAAAACGGAAGCTTACTCTCGAATACATTAACAGAAATATTTTCTTGCTTCAGTGCCATCTTAGCCTTCATAATGTCCTTATTTACATAGAAATCAGTGGTAATTCCGATTACATTGGGAATACCAAGCAGGTCCTTAATGTCATTCTTCTCCAGACTGTCACGGATAATAACAGGTAATTGTGATTCTGCAATCATATCCTCTGTTATTTTGGAGCTTTCTTTATAATTTATCAGTAAGGTACCGATACCAAGACTTTTACATTCTTGAATGATGTTATCGGACTCCGTAAGTATGGATTGATCGAGCTCCATATATACTTTATCTTCACCGAATCTGTCGGTTATTTCTTTTATAAGCTTTACATTCTTAATATGTCTGTATGTCAGCAAAATTCCTGAAGCACCGGTATAAAATGCCCTCTTCGCATCCTCAAAAGTCTCCAGATGGCATCCTATTACAAAAGGAATATCAATAATCCTTGCTATTTTCTTTGATAATTTTAAAAACTCCTCTCTGGAGCTTTCGTCCTTAGAGAAGTTATATAAGAGAAGCCAATCTGCTCCTTTGTCAGAATATTCAGTTGCCAGACGGATTATGTTTTCACCGATTTCATTTTCGGCATTTAATAATGGAATTAACTTTTTATATGCCATAAAATACCTCCCCAATATTACTCAAACATATCAATAGCCTTTACGAGATCTATCTTCTTCTCATAAAGCGCCTTGCCTATAATTGCTCCATACACATTAATTTCATTCAGGATTTCAAGATCCTTTATGGAGGATATTCCGCCTGAGGCTATGATCTTTAAACCCGTCTCCTCTACCATTTCAGCCGTATAGTGGATATTCGGTCCTTGAAGCATTCCATCCTTTGCAATATCCGTATAGATTATCATCTCTACCCCGGCGTTCTTCATTTCGAGAGCCAAAGCCACTGCATTAAAGGAACTTAACCGTTCCCATCCTTCAACTGCAACGACACCATCCTTTGCGTCTATACCTGCTATAATACGCTCAGGTCCGAAGGTCGATATGGCCTCCTTCATAAAGGCGGGATCCACAGCCGCCTTTGTACCTATAATGACTCTGTCTATTCCTAAATTAAGCTTATTCTCTATGTCCTTAATAGAGCGGATTCCTCCGCCCAACTGAATAGGTATACTGACATTATCTACTATTTCCTTTATTACCGCTTCATTTACCGAATGACCTACCAATGCACCATCCAAATCCACAACATGGATAAAGGAAGCACCGCTTGCTTCCCATTCCTTGGCTATCTTTAAAGGTATATCCGAATACACTAAAACATCACGAAAGCTACCCTGTCTTAATCTTACACATTGCCCATTCTTAATATCAATAGCAGGAAATAATTTCATATCGTTCAGACCTCTTTCTATTATTAGTAGGCGGTCCAGTATATTACCGCTTATATTGTACCCTTAGTAGACAGAACATCCTGTATTCTGGAATCGAACCTGCTGGCCTCATCCAATGCCTTGGCAAAGGCCTTAAAAGCAGCTTCTGCTATATGATGGTTGTTTTCTCCGCTTAGCATTCTAATATGTAAATTCATGCCGGCATTATAAGAAAGCGCATAGAAGAATTCCTTAATAAGCTCCGTGTCAATATATCCAACCTTATCGTTGTCAAACTTTAAATCATACGAAAGGTAAGGCCTGCCGGACAAATCAATTGCACAGCATACCAAACTCTCATCCATAGGAAGCATGCATGATCCATACCGCCGAATTCCCTTTTTGTCACCAAGAGCATTCTTTATAGCCTGTCCCAACACAATTCCCGTATCCTCAACGGTATGATGAGAATCAACATAAAGGTCTCCTTTTACTATAAGCTTCATATCGAAAAGACCGTGACGAACGAAGCTGTCCAGCATATGATTAAAAAATCCTATACCGGTTTCAATCTGAGAATTACCCCTTCCATCTAAGGAAAACTCCAGATTTACTTCTGTTTCCTTGGTTTTACGGTTTATTGTTGAAATTCTACCCTCCATAAGAAATACTTCCTTCCTTTTATGCTCGCCATATTTATATCTAACCTGCTTATCGTGTATATCATACACGATATATGAATTATCTGTCAAACTGTTATTTAGTCTTCAAATCTTACCGCTATTGAATTGGCATGTGCTGTAAAGCCTTCGGCCTTAGCGAAGCACTCTATGTCTAAGTGAATCTTTTCTAAAGCATCCTTACTATATGAAATAATACTGGACTTCTTAATAAAGTCATCCACACTAAGGGGTGAGAAGAACTTAGCAGTACCGTTTGTTGGCAGAGTATGATTAGGTCCTGCCATATAATCTCCTAATGGTTCGCTGGAGTATTCTCCGATAAATATAGCACCGGCATTCTTTATTCTGGTCATAACCATAAATGGATCCTTGGTTATGATTTCTAAATGCTCTGTAGCAATTTCATTGGTCACCTCTATAGCCTCATCCATATTCTTGGCAACTAACAGATATCCATAATTTTCAAGGGATTTTCTGATTATATCCCTTCGTGACAGCTTATCAACGAACGAATCAACTTCCTTAGAAACTTCCAAGGCCAATTCTCTGCTGGTTGTGACAAGAATGGAAGAAGCCAGCTCGTCATGCTCTGCCTGAGACAATATATCTGCCGCTATGAATCTGGGGTTAGCCGTCTCATCCGCAAGTACCAGTATTTCACTGGGTCCCGCTATGGAATCTATACTGACATGTCCATATACGGCCTTTTTGGCTAATGCAACATAAATATTCCCCGGTCCAACTATTTTATCCACCTTAGGTATGCTCTCCGTACCAAATGCCAGAGCTGCAACTGCCTGGGCCCCTCCGGCCTTATATATTTCACTTACTCCGGCTTCTTTGGCTGCAACCAATGTACCCGAATTAACCCTTCCTTCTTTATCTGGGGGAGTCACCATAACTATCCTGGGTACTCCTGCNACCTTGGCAGGAATAACATCCATAAGTACTGTAGAGAGATATGGAGCCGTTCCTCCGGGAACATATATTCCGACCTTTTCGATGGGAGTTATCTTCTGACCGAGAATAATACCCTCCTTGGATGCATCGAACCAGCTGTTTTGCCTTTGTTTTCTGTGAAACTCTTCGATGTTATCCTTTGCCTTCCTTATAACATCTATAACATCCTGACTTACATCCTGATAGGCTTTTTGTATCTCCTCATCGGTTACTCTGATATTATCTGCATTAATATCTACCTTATCGAACTTTTTGGTGTATGAAAATAAAGCCTTGTCACCATTATCACGTACATCATTAATTATCCTGTCCACTGTCTCTGTATATTCTTTATATTGATTAGGACTTCGTTTTAATAAGTTCTCCAATATATTCTTTTTTGTTTTATCATTTAACTCTATAATTTTCATATATGATTCCTCCCCTTTAGGTCAGATGCCTGAATTTATAATAAGATTTGCTTTAAGTCCTTAATAATCTTAGAAATCCGTTCATGCTCCATCTTCATACTGACTTCATTTACCACCATTCTTGCAGATATATTGCATATCTCTTCAAGAATAACTAATCCGTTTTCCCTTAGAGTAGAGCCGGTCTCAACAATATCTACAATGACNTCGGACAGCCCCACAATAGGAGCCAACTCTATAGATCCGTTCAGCTTTATAATCTCTACTGTCTGATGCTTTTTATTATAGAAATAATCCTTGGCAATATTGGGGTATTTGGTCGCCACACGGATAAGCCCGCCGTGGTGAAGCAGACTCTTGGATGCTGAAGGACCCGCTACACACATCTTACATTTACCGATACCTAAATCCAGGACCTCATACATCTTTCTACCTTCTTCAAGCAAGGTGTCCTTACCTGCAACACCAATATCAGCAGCTCCGTATTCCACATATGTAGGAACATCGTTGGCCTTTGCCAGAAAGAACTTAAGCTTTAGCTCTTCATTTACAAATATAAGCTTTCTCGATGTTTTATCCTTAATCTCGTCGCAGGTTATTCCTATTTTCTCTAATAGACTTAAGGCTTCGAAAGCTAATCTTCCCTTAGCCAATGCGATAGTAATATATTTCATATACCTCTCCCTCATTCTTCATGATTATTATTTAAAAAGCCCTTAATATCCATTGTCTGTTTCTTACCGGTGGCGGCATCCATAACGATTAAATTCCTGTCGTTGTCTATATATATCAATCCGCCAATATTCATATTATTCATATATGATTGATATCCATCAATATCCATTTTATCTTTCGACACCTGTAGAATAACATTGTTTCCATCCTTACGGAAATAGTTTGCCAGCATGATAGCCTCTTTACGGTATTTAGATGTATAGACTATTAACGTATCAGACGAATCAATGGTGGGAAGAAGCTCCTGTCGGGATAATGCCAGCATAAGATTATCAATAACTATAGCCAGCCCGATCGCAGGACAATTCTTACCAAATTGTCCAACCAGATTGTCGTATCGTCCGCCTGTTACGATTGCTTCTCCGGTTTTGTAAGTATAGGCTTTAAATATTATTCCGGTATAATAATCATATTTACTAAGCATACCCAGATCAAAGGATATATACTTCTCGAAGCCATATTCTTTCATAATCTCGTATATGTTTTCAAGCCTTTTTATTGCCTTTATTGTACGGGGATTCTTAGATACACCTTTGGCATAATCCAGTATTTCCAAGGTACCGAACAACTCCGGCAGCTTAAGAAACATATCTTCAAGCTCTTTAGACATATTCTTGTTCATTATAATTTCTTCCATACCGAACATGTTCTTATTCTCGATAAGGTTCTTAAGCTTGGCTATATCCTCTTCATCCTCAAATCCTGCTTCCTTTACCAATGAACGAAAGAAGTCCGCGTTTCCTATTTCCAGTTGAAATTCCTTAAGTCCTGATTGAAGNAGACATTCGATAGTTATTGCAAGCATCTCAGCATCTGCATCGACGCTGTCATCATTTACGAGCTCGGCGCCCAGCTGCGTGACTTCCTTAAGCTTACCCTGATATGCTGTGCTGTTAATATAAGTATTGCCTATGTAACAGAGTCGTATGGGAAGTTCTTCATCCTTATAATATTTTGCAACACATCTGGCGATGGAGGGTGTTATATCCGGTCGAAGAACCATCGTTCTTCCTTCCTTATCAAAGAGCTTATACATATCTTTGGATGCTACCGTTCCCCGCTCCTGATTGAAAATATCAAAGAACTCAAAGCTTGGAGTCTGAATATCTCTAAATCCATGAAGCGTAAGCACCTGATGGAGATTCTTTTCTAATAGAAGCTTCACAGCACATTCAGTATTATAAATATCTCTTACTCCCTCCGGGGTATGAAGAAGTGTATCCTTCATAATAGCACCTACCTTCCGATTATGNTTTAGCATGGTAACGTGATAATTCGCTACCATGCTAATGTTTTAAACATTATAGTTTATAAGTTAATTTATGTCAACACCTTTTTTATGTATTATTATCTCTTTTTTTATGTATTATTATCTCTTTCAGAAAGATCTCTTTGTAGCTGTTCTAAGTAATGGATACATACTCCGTTTTGAATATTTATCCTATAGGATGGGTCAAGTTCATCGAAGCGAAAGCTCTTTCTTCCGCCATCCAATGCCCTCTTCCAAAACCCTACCAACATGTCATAGGTCAGATAATAATATGTATCATACTTCTTAAAATAAATCAGTAGAAAAGCAACTCCGTTTTGCTCCTCGAATTCAGACATGAAACTTATCTGATGCTCATGGACATTGTTCAGACTAAATGTATCCCCTGCACATTCCTTTGCATCGAAGCATACCGGTATTCCCTGTACCACACCGATATAATCCACCGTACTTTTCTGTTCAAAATATGCCAGATTTATATGTCTGTTTTCCTTATCGATACTAATCGGGGTGATCGGAGTCGGAACCTTCTGGATTAAAGCAAGGCGTTTCTCTCTGTATTTACTATTAGTTATATTAATCATTTCCTCCAACATAGAGCCTCGAAGCCCTCTGGATTTCCATGATGCCATTGCTTCGCCTCCTTTTATAATAAAACTATATACTCAGTAAATAAATTCAATCAAACAATGCATTTCTGATGGTTCTAAAAACTTTAGGTTCGGTCGCCTCAAATATTTTTTCGGACAGATTAGAAAGAGGTCCTGACAGCTGAGGAAACACGCAACGGTAAGAATGAAGAAGCTGAGCTTTTAATCCATATTCCTTTTCAAAATAATCATTAACGACTCTATCTCCGTATTTATAGTCACCTATTATAGGATGTCCGATACCGGCCAGATGAGCACGTATCTGATGAGATTTGCCGGTAATCAGCTTCACCTGTAATAAGGTGTAATTATCTCCGCAAATCAATGGCTCATATTGTGTTACAATATAATCGGATTTATCGGTCTTATATGAAGATATGGTAACCTTATTGCTGTTTTTATCCTTAAACAAATATCCGGTGATAGTTTTAACATCGGACAGCTTACCCTTAACGATGCACAGATAGTATTTATCCAGCCTTTTTTCTCTTAAAATCCTAGCCATCTCCTGTAAGCCCACAAGTGTCTTTCCCGCAATTAAAATACCGCTTGTATTCCGGTCGAGGCGGTTACATATGCCGGGCTTAAAACTCAAAAGCTCATCCTTTGTGATTTGATTCGATGATATTATATATGAAATTATATATTCCACCATAGAAATATCATTCTCCTTTGCCTTTTGAGAAAGAACACCTATGGGTTTATTGAGAATTAAGACATTATCATCCTCATATATGATATCGAGCTCGCAATGAGTTATAACGGATGTTATTGGTGCAGTGAATTTATTGATGGTTTCGTCAGACAGATAAAGCTTAATCTCATCATCCTGCCTTACAATTTCCGAGCCCTCAGCCTTTTTTCCGTTCAGAACAATGTTTTTCTTTCGTAACATCTTATATATAAAGCTTTTTGGGGCATTGTTTAATATTTTAAATAATAGCTTGTCTAACCGCTGTCCTGCCTGATTTTTATTTACCAGAATCTTCTTCAATTAAAAATCTCCTTCATGGAACGAATATAATAATCCGATAGTCTGATTTTTTTCTCCTCATCATTCTTAGAAAAATCATCATAGACTGAGCAGACCTTCATATTGGCATTCTTTCCGGCCATTACCCCCTGTATTACATCTTCAAATACAAGGCATCTTTCCGGTTCAACCTTTAAATCCATGGCAACCAGTAGATATATATCCGGTGACGGCTTACCCTTCTCAACTTCACAGGATGTCCTTATGGATGAAAAGTATCCGCTTATATTATGCTTGTCAATAATCAGATTCACCAGTTCTCTTGAATTACTGGTGGCAATACCGGCAGGTATATTATTTTGCTTTAAATACTCCAATAACTCTATGACTCCCTCTTTTAAGGGTACCTCATAAAGATATTTATCCCATGCCATCTTATTCCAATCACTCTTAATCTGATCTAAGCTGTCGGGAAGATTAAATCTTTCCTTAAAATATACCGCTGTTTCAGAAAAGCTCATTCCTTCTATTTTACTTTGCAGATCCCTAGGAAAATCTATTCCAAATCGGGCTAGATATTCAATATCAATGGTTTCCCACATCCACATGGAATCAACAAGTGTTCCGTCCAAGTCAAAAATTACCGCATCAATATCCTTAAAAATGTCCATAACTACTCCTTCTTTTGTAATATATTCTGTATAACTATATTAACGATGTTATATCTTTGAGATAATTCACCTCGTTTATTGTTAATCTTCTGTATTCTCCGGGCTTAAGAGAATTGTCCAGATCCAATCCTCCCATGGAAATCCTCTTAAGATATATGACTCTTTTACCTATAGCCTCAAACATACGCTTAACCTGATGGTACCTACCCTCATATATGGATAGATTTATTTCTGAGATATCGTCCGACTTTAATATTTCAAGCTTAGCAGGAAGACAGGGTTTCTCATCTCCTATGGATACCCCTGCCAAAAATACAGCCGCATCCTCTTCTGTTACGCTTCCGTCAATTCTTGCGTAATATACCTTAACGACCTCCCTCTTTGGAGACAACAGTCTGTGAGCCATATCACCGTCGTTTGTAATAAGAAGAAGCCCTTCCGTATCCTTATCAAGCCTTCCCACAGGAAATAAATCCTTTCGTTTTACAGTCTCAAGAAGGTCTAATACGGTCCTGTCCTGTTTATCCTCCGTAGCCGAAACAACTCCTGCCGGCTTGTTCAGCATAAAATATGAGTATTTCTCATATTCAATAATATTACCGTCAAGTGAAACCTCATCCTTATCTATACTTACCTTCTCTTCGGGTTTTAGACAAGGCAGTGAATTTATAAAGACCCTTCCCTTTCGTATCATCGATCTAACTTCACTTCTGGTACCAATATTCATATCTGATAAATATTTATCCAGTCTTAGCTTAGTTCCCATTACAGCCATCTCCATCCGGGCAGATACATATTTTTAAGGGTATTGTTATTAAGCTTGCCCCATCCAAGAGGATATCCGTCCACCGTTATCAGCTGCCAGCCATTGGCATTATCCGTTTCGACCGATAATGTCTCGCATTTAAGATAGCTTATGGCTTCATTATCCTGGGACGACAGATTAATGACATTAACATAGTCTGATGACTTTAAAGCACAGGCAAGTGCCTGGGATGGCAGGAATCTGTTTTTTTTCATTTCACCAAGTAAAAGCCCCTGCCTTAAGGTTCGAAGGCCCTTTCTTTCTTCATAGTGGCTTGGTACAAGATATACCCTGTTATTTTGTATGAGGATTCTGCCCTGTCTGTATAATTCATCAATATTATTTAATGGCGTTATAGCCGAAAGAAATTCCTTAGCCTCGTCGGATAGAGAATTAACTGCTCTGACCTTATAAATGTTATTATAAGATTCTTTCTGTATCTTATTATCTGTGGCATCCTTTCTAAGTAAAGCGATAAAATGTCCTTCACCGTCTATCTTATGTGGCCAGAGTCTTATACATTTTTTTATCTCCTCCGGACCGTCAATCCATTCCGGTTTACCTCTGTCAAAACCTTCATATGATATTCCGAGTCTTTTTCTTTCATCATCATTCGGCAGAGCATCTACCACATGCATATCGGGGCGTCTTTGAAGCAGGTAGGCTATCGTTCCTTCGTTTTCCTCGGGAGAAAATGTGCAGGTTGAATACAGCATCATTCCGCCTGGTTTTAGCATATCGACGGCAAATAAGATTATATCCTTTTGTAGCTTATTATAGTACTCCACACCGTATTGCTCCCAATTCTTCATTATGGAGGGGCTCTTTCTGAACATACCCTCCCCTGAGCATGGGGCATCTACGAGTATTTTATCGAATGACTCAGGGAAATATTCTGCCAGCTTCTTCGGATTCTCCGATAAGACAAGGGCATTACTTATTCCAAATAATTCAATATTCTTAAGAAGAGCCTTAGCTCTTGAATTACTGATATCATTCGATACGAGTATACCCTCTCCCTTGAGTCTGGCTCCCAACTCCGTGCTTTTCCCACCGGGAGCGGCACATAAATCAAGCACCTTATCACCGGGTTCAACAGGGAGAAGACTCGCGGGTGTCATAGCACTTGGTTCCTGTATATAATACAGTCCGGCATAATAATATGGATGCCTGGAAGGCTGTTCATTTGTTTCATAATAATAACCGTTATAAACCCATGGTATTTTACTAATAGAAAAAGGACTAAGATGTTCAAATTCCTTTGGAGATATCTTTAAGGTGTTTACTCGTATACCACCAAAGTATGGCCTTTGGTAGCATTGCAAAAACTCCTCATATTCGTCTCCCAGAAGTTCCTTCATCCTGTCCTCAAATTTTTCAGGAAAATTCATTAACTCACCATCCATCATCTCAAGCTCTGTGCCCTATACCGCTGTGCCAATAAATCAATATCCCTGTTGAGCTTTTCAAGCTCCTCTCTATCACCGTTATGATAGATTTTAAGAAACTCATCCTGAATCTTTATTACATCCTGTTTATTTGCAACCTTATAGAGGTTCTGAATATTTCTCAGTATATCGGCAACAATATTTGCCTTTACCGTAAATGAATTCTGCGCGTCCATAATCTCATCCCTAACCACACTCATCTCCCTATCCAAAATAAGGATTGCTTCGGCAGCCGATGTAAGACGTTCCCTTATATGTTCAGGCATATTCTGCTTGTATTTATATTGCAGGGAATGTTCGATGGTCGCCCAAAAATTCATGGCAAGAGTTCTAATCTGTATCTCAACCTGAAGCCTTCTTGTTCCTTTAAGTGTTTCCACATCATAATAAACAGTAATATGATAGGAGCGATAACCACTCTTTTTTCTGTCTTTGATATAGTCATTTTCACATTTTATAATCATATCAGAACGCTGCCTAATAATATCTACTACTTTATAAATATCCTCAACAAACTGGCATATAATTCTGATTCCTGCAATATCATCAATTTCCTTCTCGATATCATCTAAGGGTATATTTTTCTTATGGGCTTTTTCAAGAATACTTGATATGGTCTTAACTCTACCCGTTACCTGTTCGATAGGTGAGTATACACCGGCATTACGATACTCTTCAATAATATGGTTAAATTTAACCACCAACTCATCTACTGCTAAGGCATACGGATCAAGAATCTCTCTCCATAACTGTATCTTCATGTTTAATTACCTCCCCAAACTGCCATGGTTTTACTGTATATATAAAGTCCTATTCCTCCAAATAGAGCATAATCATAGAAAGAAGCACAATACCGGCCGTCTCTGTTCGCAGAATTCTTCTCCCAAGAGATATGGGAAGCAGATTGTTCTCCAATGCAAGCTGAATTTCTGTTTCATCGAAACCTCCTTCGGGACCGATAAAAACTCCTGCGGATTTGCATTTTGTCAAATGCCCCAGAGCCTCTTTGGTACCTTTTATACCCTTAGCATTCTCATAAGCGAGTAATACTGAATCCATTTCCTTTGCATAGGATATCGCTTCTTTATATGACATTATCGGAAGTATCTTGGGAATAATACCTCTGCCACATTGCTTAGCGGCATTCTCAGATATGGTTTGCCAACGCTGTAGTTTCTTTGATTCCTTCTTCTCATCGGCATACTTCACTACGGTTCTAGTCATCATCACAGGAACAATCTCATATACACCCAGTTCGACGGCCTTTTGGATGATCAGTTCTATCTTATCTGCCTTGGGAAGGCCCTGAAATAAGGTGATTTTAACAGGATGTTCCGTGCCTGTATCCTCTATTGACTTGATAACGGCGGTGACCTGATTATCACACACCCTATTAATTATACAATAACAATCTTTTCCTTGTCCATCACAAATTATAATCCCGTCGCCGGGCTTCATTCGAAGAACATTCTTAATATGATTAACATCCTGTCCGATTATAGTTATGTTATTCTCATGGATTTGTTCTTTACTGACATAAAAACGATGCATAGCTTTCTCCTGATTAATGTATTAATTATATAATATATTATACCATAGTATGGCAACAAATTCAAACATTTGTTCTAGTATTATTGCCTGTTAAGCATTTTTCATTGAATAGTACGAACTTAATAATTCAATGAAAAAGAGTTTCACTAAGGAAACTCTTTAAACTCATTGGTAACCTATACTCTATTTTTTTGCAATAAATGATATCCAGTCTCCCATTCTGTTTACCTCCAGAATAGTAAACTGATTTCTCTCAAGGGAGGCTCTTANCTCCTCTTCTTTTGTATTTAAAATCCCTGAGCTTATAAATATCCCATTCTCTTTTATGTTATCTCCGATTACATCTGACAGAGGTATAATAACATCTGCCAATATATTTGCCACAACAACATCATAGGTTTTTGTTCCTATTTGATTTCGTATACCTTTATTTTCAATAATATTACCAGTGGCAAACAATACAGCTTTATCAGGGATATTATTCTCTTCTTCAGGCTTCCACTCCAAAGCATCTATATTATTTATCCCGGCATTTTCGACGGCTGTCTGTGTAGCGATGGCATCTATATCGATCCCAAGTACCCGCTCTGCACCCAGCTTATAGGCCAAGATGGAAAGTATACCGCTACCGCTACCGGCATCAAGAACTATGTCACCGGCTTTGATGTATTTTTTCATGCCTAGAATGGCCAGCTTGGTAGTCTCATGAGCTCCTGTTCCAAATGATATACCCGGATCTATCTCAATAATAATATCATCAGGCTTTATATCATTGAGCTTCTCCCAAGTGGGCTTAATAACAATTGTCTCATCAATACGAAAGGGCTTAAAGAACTCCTTCCAATTGTTAATCCAATCCTTGTCCTCGGTTTCTTTTATGGATATTTTTCCGCTTCCGATATCAATAAATTCTGATATTTCCTTCAGACCATCATTTATTTTTTTTATCAGGGAATCAATATCATCCTGAGGGTCAATATATAAGTTGATTCTGGCCTTATTATCATTTTCCCTTGGTTTCGGAAGAAAATCTATAAACATTCGGCACTTCTCTTCTTCGGTAAGAGGTACATTATCTTCAATTTCTATTCCTTCAATGCCCAGATCCGAAAGCATACTGCTTATTATATCAACGGCATCGGTCAGGGTATCGATGGTCACTTTCATCCATTTCATATAAATATCCTCTATGCTTTATTTCCAGAACTTTTTCTTACTCTTGTTATTCTCCTGTGAAGCATCGGATGTCTGGTTTTTTCCACTCATGGCTTCATCAAATTTTCTTAATAATTCCTTCTGCTCGGCATTTAGATTTGTCGGCACCTGAACAACCAGTGTGACATAATGGTCTCCCCTGACATTCTTGTTTCTTAGGGTGGGTACACCCTTTTCTCTTAAACGGACCTTCGTATCAGTCTGTGTACCGGGCTTGACATTATATATAACATCACCGTCCACGGTATTAATCTTAACATCACCGCCTAATGTGGCAGTGGCAAAGCTTATCGGAGCGGTTGAAAATATATCATAATCCCTCCGTTGGAAAATAGGATGTCTGCTTACATCTACATCTACAAGCAGATCGCCTCTCGGTCCGCCGTTGATACCCGGCTCTCCCTTTCCTCTTATTCTTACACTTTGACCGTTATCAATACCGGCAGGAATTCCTACTTTTATCCTTTTTCTGCTGGTAATATATCCGCTTCCGTAGCAGTCAGAGCATTTTTCCTTAATGATTTTCCCGGCTCCCCTACAATCCGGACAGGTCTGAATATTTTGTGATATACCGAATAAGGTCTGTTGTGTATATATAACCTGGCCCTTGCCTCCGCATTTTTGACAGGTCTCAGGACTGGTTCCCTGCTTTGCACCGGTTCCTTTACAGGTTTCACATTCATCCTTCAGATTTAAATCCAATTCCTTCTCAGTTCCAAATACGGCCTCTTCAAAGGTTATTCTTACAGATGTCCTAAGATTAGCTCCCTGTCTCGGTCCACTGTTTGCCCGTCTGGACCTTCCTCCAAAGAGATCTCCAAAGATATCTCCTCCAAAAAACTCACCGAAAATATCTCTCATGTCGAAATCGGAAAAGCCTGATCCTCCTGCTCCGTTAAAGGCGGCATGACCAAATTGATCATATTGTCTTCTCTTATCAGGGTCACTAAGTATAGCATAGGCTTCAGATGCTTCCTTAAACTTGGCTTCTGCAGATTTATCTCCAGGGTTGGTATCAGGATGGTATTTTTTAGCCAATTTTCTATATGCTTTTTTTAAATCGTCATCAGTCGCACTCCTACTGACACCTAAAACCTCGTAATAATCTCTCTTATCTGCCATTTATCCTTCACCTTTCGTTTTTGCGAATATCCGCGAATAAACAGATTAGTCCCGCCAAGCTGCTAATCTGTTTATTCACCAAATTTATTTACTTAAACCTCTTTATAATCTCCGTCAACAACATCATCGCCGTAGGTATGTGTTGTATCATCAGAACCGCCTGTTCCGGACATATCAGGACCCGCACCCTGAGCCGCGCTTTGCTCATATAACTTCGCAAATAATGCCTGAGCATCTGTCATCAGCTTTTCCTTAGCGGCCTTAATATCAGCAATCTCACCGTCGCTCATGACCTCAGGATTAGTCTTCTCAAGAAGCTCCTTCAAGCGGTCAAGATCTGCCTTAACAGTCTCTTTCTCGGACTCACTGATTTTATCTCCTACTTCCTCCAAGGCCTTTTCGGTCTGGAATACCATTGAATCGGCATCATTCCTTAAGTCTATGGCTTCCTTACGTTTCTTATCCTGTGCCTCGAATTCGGCGGCTTCCTTGATTGCGCGGTCAATATCTTCATCAGAAAGATTTGAGCTGGCTGTTATAGTAATATGCTGTTCTCTGCCTGTTCCTAAATCCTTTGCTGATACATTAACGATTCCGTTTGCATCAATATCAAATGTAACCTCGATCTGAGGAACACCTCTTCTTGCCGGTGGAATACCATCCAGACGGAATTGTCCTAAGGTCTTATTGTCCTTAGCGAACTGTCTCTCACCTTGAACAACATGTATATCAACCGCTGTCTGATTATCGGCTGCCGTGGAGAAAATCTGGCTCTTCTTTGTAGGTATAGTAGTATTTCTTTCAATAAGCTTTGTAGCCACTCCACCAAGTGTTTCAATCGATAAGGATAGCGGAGTTACATCAAGCAGCAGAATATCTCCAGCACCTGCATCCCCTGCCAGCTTTCCTCCTTGAATGGAAGCACCAAGCGCAACACATTCATCAGGATTTAAGCTCTTGGAAGGCTCCTGTCCGGTCAGCTGCTTAACCTTATCCTGAACNGCAGGAATTCTTGTGGATCCTCCGACTAAAAGTACCTTTTTAAGCTCGGAAGCTGTTATGCCTGCATCCTTTAAAGCATTTTGAACCGGTCCGACCGTTCTATCTACCAAATCATTTGTAAGCTCGTTGAACTTAGCACGGGTTAGATTCATGTCAAAGTGCTTAGGTCCGTCAGCTGTTGCGGTGATAAATGGTAGATTTATATTGGTGGTTGTTGCTGAAGACAATTCAATCTTTGCCTTTTCAGCCGCTTCACGCAATCTTTGCATTGCCATTTTATCGGTCGATAAATCAACACCCTCAAGCTTCTTGAATTCATCAACCATGTATCTGGTTACTCTCTCGTCAAAATCATCTCCACCCAGCCTGTTATCACCGGAGGTTGCGAGTACTTCAATAACACCGTCGCCTATCTCGATGATGGATACGTCAAATGTGCCACCGCCAAGGTCATATACCATTATTTTCTGCTCATGCTCGTTGTCAAGTCCATATGCAAGGGCGGCTGCAGTGGGCTCGTTTATTATTCTCTTAACATCGAGTCCCGCAATCTTACCAGCATCCTTCGTTGCCTGTCTCTGGGCATCATTAAAATATGCCGGAACAGTAATAACTGCTTCTGTTACTTTCTCGCCTAAATAGCTTTCCGCATCCGCTTTTAGCTTCTGTAGCACCATTGCGGAAATCTCCTGAGGAGAATATCTCTTGTCATCAATTTTTACGCGAAAATCCGTTCCCATATGTCTTTTTATAGATGAAATGGTTTTATCCGAATTTGTAACCGCCTGACGTTTTGCAGGCTCACCAATCAAACGCTCTCCTGTTTTAGTAAATGCCACAACCGAAGGTGTAGTTCTGGCTCCTTCTGAATTCGCGATAATAACAGGTTTTCCACCTTCCATTACCGCAACACATGAATTAGTGGTACCTAAGTCAATACCTATTATTTTTCCCATTTATATTCCTCCTATATATAAGTTTACAAAGATAATTTTAATTGACTACCTTTACCATGCTATGTCTTACTACCATATCACGATACATATAGCCTTTTTGATATTCCTCGGTAATAATATTCTCTCCGAGTTCTTCATCCTCACCATGCATAACTGCATTATGGAAGTTTGGATCGAATTCATTACCGACGGCTTCAATAGCCGTTACACCGATTTCCTCCATTGTTGTCATAAGCTGCTTATATATCATATTGAAGCCCTGAACCAATGGACTGTCCTTATCAGACTCATTTACAGAGTTAAGCCCTCTTTCAAAATTATCGATTACAGGAAGTATCTTTTCTATTATACTTTTTACTCCCAAATCGAACATCTGGGCTTTTTCTTTTTCTGAGCGCTTTCTGAAATTATCGAACTCAGCCATATTTCTCATTAGTCTGTCATTAAGCTCGAGTATTTTTTCTTCCTTAGCTGCAAGCTCCTTCGCCTTAGCACCTTTCAGAAGTGATTTACCCGCTTTCGAAACAGTCTCTTTATCTGAAGATTTCTGTTCCTTATCAGTAGTATCATTATCTATATCTGATATATCTTCTTCCTTACGGTCATCGACCATGTCATCATCTTTCAGACATTTCTCAGTCTCTTCAGCTGTCTTCTTGGCTTTTTCTTCTTTCTCCATGGCCGCTTTCATCACTTCTATAGTCTTATCCATTTCCGCCAATCTAAATTAACCACCTTTCATATCTTTGTTTTATTCTTAAATATGTCATCTAATTGCACCATTAAATTCTGCAAAGTTGCGACTACCTTCTCATAATCCATCCTCTTAGGCCCTATTATTCCAACCTTGCCATATACACCTTCTTCGATTTCATAGGTAGCCGTGACCACCGCACAGTCCTTCATGGCTTCGATTGGGGTTTCGTTACCGATATAGACCTGAATACCCCTGCTTTCCTCATCATCCATCCTGTGCTGTATAAGATTTGAAAGCATCTTCTTCTCTTCGAGAGTGTATAGAAGCTCTGATGCCTTCTCTATATCGCTTAACTCCGGATATCTTAAAATGTTTGTTGCTCCTGATGTATAAATTTTAAGTTCTTCCTCTTCGGCAACCGCCTGAACAATGGCATCTAGAATATCATTCACAATCTCTCTGTATTCTCCTGCCTGTTCCTTCATCTTTGTAATAACAGGCAGATTTATTGACGTTAAATCCAGCCCTTGTAGAAAAGTATTAAATACAATATTTAGCTTTAATATGGTTTCCTTATTTAAGGGTGCATTAAGCTTAATTATTTTATTCTTTACAATATTCTTTTCAAAAACTATTACTGCCAGCAGTTGATCATCACCAATCTCTGTCAGCTGAATCAACTTGACCTTCTTCTTATACTGTGGAGTGGTTATCATGGTGGTATAATTCGTATTTGCCGCAAGAAGCTTGGCAACCTGCTGTAATATGTTTTCCAAGCGATCAGCCTTCTCGATAAGTATACCCTTCATGTTCTCAAGCTCCTTGTTCTTCTCTAACAGGAGTATATCGACATAGAGACGGTATCCCTTATCTGTCGGAATTCTGCCCGCAGAGGTATGAGGCTGCTTTATAAAGCCCATATCCTCCAAATCTGACATTTCATTTCTGATTGTTGCAGAGCTTAAGTTAAGGTCCGTATACTTCGATATGGTCCTTGATCCAACCGGCTCACCCGTTTCAAGATAATTTTGAATAATCGCCTGTAAGATTTTTAATTTCCTATCATCAAGCTCGTGCACCTGATCACCTCTGTAACTTTGTAAAACCTTTTATTATATAATTAGCACTCACTTAATCTGAGTGCTAACACCTAGTTATAAAATATCACTATAAGAAGTATTTGTCAAGGATAATTTTACTTATTTTTTTCTGTACCAGGTACGGTACCAGGTACCGTACCTGGTACCAAAAATTCGGCTAAGACAATATTGCTTACATCGATTCCATAATCGGTTAATCGAACCATGTCACCGTCGATTATTACTAAACCTTCCTTCTCTGATTTCCTTAATACATCATAATATATATCATCCATAGTAATATTGAATCTTCTGTAGAAATCCGACTTACTCGCACCATCTGTTTTTCTTAGGCCTAGAAACATGAACTCCTCTATCCGCTGATTTATGCTGAGTGGTTCTATGTTTTTTCTTATTCCAAAGAAATCATGTAATAATCCCGTATTTTCATTATTAGTAGACATAATTATATTATGTTTATATCCAATCAATTCATTTATATTTAAATACTCTATTAATGAACCTGTATTATTGAATCTTGTATGGTCGATATAGGAAGCCGAACCAAGACCGATACCCAGATAGGATTCACCCTCCCAATAAGCCATATTATGCCTACATATATAACCGGGCTTAGCATAATTAGATATTTCATACCTATTGTATCCACAGGACGATAGAATCTCTTTGGTCATTTTATAAATAATACGGTCATCCTCTTCCGACATAAGCCTGTCCTTATATATACCCTCAGGACCGTACAAATCATAAAATGGCGTTCCCTCTTCGATAATAAGACTATATGCTGATATATGCTCGGGATTTAGCTTTGCTACGGTTAGTAAAGTGTTCTCCCAGGATTTTATACTCTGTCCCGGCAATGATGATATTAGATCGATGTTAATATTATCGAAGCCCAATTCCCTGGCCAGAAGATAATTATTCTCAAATTCCGAGTAAGAATGTATTCTGCCGAGAAACCTTAGCTCTTTGTCATCGGCAGACTGCAGTCCAAAGCTTATGCGGTTAATTCCTGCGTTCTTATATTCGATAAGCTTCTCTTTATCTATCGTTCCGGGATTTACCTCTATTGTTATCTCGGGTGATATGTCCGCAGCCAAAGAAAACACATTTTTTAATTCCATAAGAGTACGGGAAATATATTTTGACTCCACACAGGACGGTGTTCCTCCCCCGATAAATATCGATGAAACAACATATTCATCTGTCCTGCTCTTATAGCTTCTTATCTCCTTATATAATGCATTAAAATAATCTTCGATTCCCTTCTCATCTGAGGGACCAGATAAGAAATCGCAGTAATCGCATTTTTTTACGCAAAAAGGAACATGGACATAAAGTCTCAGGTCCTTTACCCATGCTCCTTTGTCTGTTTGGTGTTTTTCCCTCATTATCTCAGCTCCTTAATTAGGTCAAGCCTAATTATCATCCAGCTTAAGAACACTCATGAAGGCTTTTTGAGGTATTTCCACGCTTCCAATCTGGCGCATCCTCTTCTTTCCTTCNTTCTGTTTCTCTAAAAGCTTTTTCTTTCTCGAAATATCACCGCCATAGCATTTCGCAAGAACGTCCTTACGAACAGCTTTTACGGTCTCTCTTGCTATTATCTTACTTCCAATCGCTGCCTGAATCGGTACTTCAAACAAATGACGGGGAATCTCATCCTTTAGCTTCTCACACATCCTTCTGCCTCTTTCATAGGCACTGTCAGCATGAACAATAAATGATAAAGCATCCACCTCTTCGCGGTTTATTAATATATCCAACTTTACCAGTTCTGACTGTACATATCCCTTAAGCTCATAATCGAAGGATGCATAGCCCTTAGACCTTGACTTTAATGCATCAAAGAAGTCATATATGATTTCATTTAATGGTAGCTCATATTTCAGTAACGCTCTTTTTTCCTCAATATACTCCATTCCAAGATAAATGCCTCTTCTTTCCTGACACAGAGTCATAATCTGTCCGACAAATTCAGTGGTAACCATAATCTCTGCAGATACAAAGGGCTCCTCCATATAATTGATTAATGAAGGATCAGGCATATTGGTGGGATTGGTTATCTCGATGACTTGTCCGTCGTTTTGATGAACCTTATATATAACACTGGGTGCAGTGGTAACTAGATCAAGATTATATTCTCTCTCAAGTCTTTCCTGAATAATTTCCAAATGCAGAAGACCTAAAAATCCGCAGCGAAACCCGAATCCTAATGCCACAGAGGTCTCAGGCTCGAAATGCAGGGAAGCATCATTAAGCTGAAGCTTTTCCAGAGCATCTCTTAGATCGGGATACTTTGCTCCGTCGGCAGGGTACATACCGCAATAAACCATGGGTAGCACCTTCTTATAGCCGGGAAGAGGCTTATCACAAGGTCTTTTTGCATCGGTTACCGTATCACCCACCCTGGTATCCTTAACATTCTTTAAGCTGGCAGTCAGATAGCCAACCATACCGGCAGTCAGTTCATCACAGGGTATAAATCTTCCGGGACCGAAGGTTCCCAGCTCTACGACCTCAGCTGTTGCACCGGTTGCCATCATCTTGATTTCCGTGCCCTTCTTAACAGTTCCCTCCATAATTCTGCAGAAAATTATTACTCCCTTATAGGAATCATATAATGAATCAAATATCAATGCCTGCAAAGGGTTTCCTGCATCCCCCTTAGGAGCTGGTATCTTTGAAACGATTTGTTCCAGAACCTCCTCTATGTTAATACCCTGTTTTGCGGATATCAGGGGAGCATCATGAGCTTCGAGTCCNATGACATCTTCAATTTCCGCAATAACCCGTTCAGGCTCTGCACTGGGCAGGTCAATTTTATTAATAACAGGCATTACCTCCAGATCATGGTCAAGAGCCAAATATACATTGGCCAGAGTCTGTGCCTCGATTCCCTGAGCAGCATCCACAACAAGAATCGCTCCCTCACAGGCAGCAAGGCTTCGGGATACCTCGTAATTAAAGTCCACATGACCCGGAGTGTCTATTAAATTAAATATATATTCCTCCCCTGATTTGGATCGGTATACCGTTCTAACGGTCTGAGCCTTAATGGTAATTCCTCTTTCTCTTTCTAAGTCCATATTGTCAAGGACCTGAGACTGCATTTCCCTGTTGGTAAGCAGTCCGGTCTTTTCTATTATTCTATCCGCCAGCGTCGATTTACCGTGGTCGATATGCGCTATAATACAAAAGTTTCTGATTTTACTTTGGTCAAAACCCATGTTAATCCTCCTGTGTATTTTACATTATCTCTATTTTACTGTCCCTTAAGTACCGCGTCAAGTACTTCCGCAAACGGCTCCATAGCTTTTATTGCAGACCTGAGAGTGTTTTTATGCGTTCCAAGCTCAACGAGTATGCTCTTTGGTCTTAGATCCAGATTATAGCGATAAGCCTGAAGATAATTTTTATAGAACAGTCCCGGATACAGCTCTAATGACTTCAGCTGTAACTGAAGGGAAAATGCCAGATTGTCCTGTAAATTAGGATTATCAATACTTGTATTGGGTCCGTTTTGATTTCTACTAAGTCCGTTTAAAAGCATAATCTGAGCGGTTTCCTGTCCGTTTATAATTGTGGAACGCTTATCGTTACCGTCCCTATGTAAATCAATTATGACTTCAATGCTTGGATTTTCTTCCAGGATTTTTAATACAGCTTTTCTGGCATATTTATATGCCTCATTTCTGTCCAGCTTACCATCGACAAGATCATAAACCCCTCTGTCATGTATGACATTATATCCATATTTTTCTTCTAATATCTCTGTCAGNAAATCACCGATACCTACGACGGTATCTTCAGTTACTCCTTTTCTGCTGTCCAAGAATGCCTCTTGTGAATGAGTATGATAAATAAGTATCTGAGGCTTATCGTTTTCCGTCTGAATTGTCATATCCTTTCCCAGTAGAACCTCAGAATCAAACAACTCATCTGTGACCCTTGTGGAGGGATCAACGATATAAAAATTGCGGATGAGAAAGCTTACATCCTTAAGCTGAGCAAAGGTAAAAGGAGTACCATTATAGCTTCTCATAGTATCAATGGCTCCTCCCTCTCCCACATAAAAATTATTAGAATAAAATTCATTAGAATCAATGGCACCCTCCATTATACTTACGGGTAATTCTTGTTTTCTGTATATATTAGCATTTACTTCGATATAATCCTCAAAATACTCCTTATTAAGTATCGCTCCATTCGTTAATATGTACTCCCTTGTTAATATACCATTTTCATAGCTAACAAAGTCAATATCTCCCTTAATATTATCAGTATAAATTTCACTTTGTTCCTCCTTCGTGTAAATATGTACGCTATCAGGGATTTTTGAACCGGTGTCAATATTCTTATATATATTATTTATCCCTGAAGCCATGTTTAGGGGAAATGCGGTTTTGACTCTTTCCTTGTCTGTCTGATATCGTATAATAGATGATGATTCCAAAATACCGGAACATATTCCTGAGATAATCACGTCCTTCATACTGCTTTTGGCTTGACCAACTTTACCATTAAAGGACAGAGTAAATACGCGTACCAAAATTAATACAAGTATAATTATTGCTATAACATGTATTATCTTATGACGCCCTTTTTTCATAATGCCTCCATGATATCAATGTAAAAACTACAAGCTATTTTATTATATTCAAATAGCTTGCTTTTATTACCTAATGCAGAACACCTCCTGAAAAGCATGAGTTTAACGCTTCTGAAAGGGTATAACTGATTCTTTTTATAGATTCGTCAATGTTTTTTGGAGTTACNAACATATTATACATTTGCTGTCCGTTCACCTCTGATATAAATTTGAATATATCCTCCTCTCCAAAACCGGTTGATTCCATATATTTTGTTAAAGTATCCGCCACAATGGTAGCCGCATCCACCACGGTAGGAACTCCAATCGCAATAACCTTGACACCCAAGCTTTCCTCATTTAATGCCTTTCGGTTATTTCCTACTCCCGAACCGGGACTTATACCGGTGTCTGATATCTGAACCGTTGTGTTTAATCTATTGATACTTCTTGATGCCAGTGCATCTATAACGATAATAAGCCTTGGATTGGTTTCCTTAATTACTCCCTTGATGATTTCCAGTGTCTCCATTCCTGTTTGAGCCATAACACCGGGAGATATGGCACTTACATTACCAAGATGGTTTCTTTCTTTAAACTCTTCTCCAAATTCGCGGATTAGATGTCTGGTAACAAACAGGTTGTCTACCACCTGNGGCCCTAATGCATCCGGAGTCACCTCACGGTTACCGAGACCTACGACGAGGACATCGTCTCTGCTTAATTTACCTGACAGTTTTCTCAAATGCATGGCAATCAAATCCGATACAGGCTTATGATAGTCTTCGGATAAATTATTTAACTCGGGAGTCTCAATGGTTATATATGTCCCGATTGGTTTTCCCATAGCTTTGGCTCCCGCTTCATCTCTGATTTCTACTGTAGTAACACGAATATTGTTTTTCTCATCAAACTTCTCTTTCAATATAACACCTTTGACTTCTACGTCATCCTCCGGAAAGCTTTCCCGTAATTCAATGGCAAGATCTGTTCTTATTTTGTGCTCCATTTTTATACCTCCGGTAAAAACATATATAACATGATATATTTTCTACAAGCATTTGAAAATTATGTATTGACATTATTAATTCTATATAATACTATATAATAGTATGTTTTCATTAGAACGACCGTGTCCGGATTTAATGAAACAAAATTAGTACCACCATCCAAGTAGCACATTACACTCTCGATGTTGTCCTTGGAGCTATGGTTGTAATATTTATTATTATTTTGGAGGTGTAATATTGGCTAACATTAAATCTGCGAAGAAAAGAATCTTAGTTAACGCTAAGAAAGCCGAAAGAAATAAAGCGATTAAATCCAAGGTTAAGACCATGATAAAGAAGGTCGAGGCTGCTATCCTCGCCGAGGATAAAGAGCTTGCAAAGGCAAATCTGACCATCGCAATTTCTGAAATTGATAAGGCTTGTTCGAAGGGCGTTATTCATAAGAACACCGCGGCAAGAAAAGTATCCCGTTTAACTAAAAAAGTTAATAATTTAGCATAATTAATTTTCAGAATACATTAATGGGCTNCCTATAGGCAGCCCATTTAGTATTTGATTTTTAAAAGTAATTCTAGTTGTTTTCATTATTGGCCCTGACAAAATTCATAAGCAGACTAACGGCTTCCCGTCTGGTAATATTGTTCTTTGGATTAAACATATTGTCATCATTACCGGGAAACAACCCTAATCCCTTTGACAAAGCAACGGCACCCAGATAATTCGANAAGATACTGTCTTCATCTGCATATCCGGTTGTATATATTCCCGAAAGCTTTGCGATGTTTTCCAGACCGAGTCTCTTAATGAATTCATATGCAAGCTCTTCTCTGTTAATCAGCTTAGTTGATTCATTGGTCTTTTCACCGTCATAATTCCAATATCCAAGCTTTTCAAGTAATAGATTAATCTCTCCCTCTGTGATAAACTTATCGGGTAAAAATTTCTCTCCTTCAAAGCCGATATTCATGTCAGCCATAAGAAGTATCTCTCTGTTTTCCTCAGAATCGCTTATATCATTATATTTATAGGGTTTTGTTGCTTTATATACCTCTCCGTTATAATCCAATTGCTCTCCTGTAAACGGAGATATATAGCTGGGACTTATATCCGGACGGTAAACAAGACGAACCTCATAAGCCACCCTATATGCGTCTGAGTAATTATAGTAGCGTTCCTTTGTTTTATAATTAGGGTCATATTGGTTAATTATATTAATCTCATATAATAAATTGTAACCATCCTTACTTATATAATGCTCGAACGCTTTTTGAGGTGACATGGCAGCCTTAGGTGATTCAAAGACAATATCCTCATCCCAATTAGTACTATAGTAATATATTTTACCTGTCACTCCATCTACGGAGCCATAGATTCCGTTATAAGGAAACTCAACATCCTCATTAAAACGGTTGTATTGATATGAGTAACCGCCATATACAGGAATATTTCCTTCCTTATAATAAGCTATATAGTCATCCCTTTGTTCAACTAACTTCGTTCTAATAAAGAGATTATTCACCTGACTACTTAAGAATTTTTCTAATATTTCCTGCCCATATTCTCTGTCATATTTGATTTCGACAGGAAGCCAATTACCGGTATTAATATCATAGTGGCTCCTCGTACTGGCATTAAATGAAAGAATTTTCCCTGTCTTTGCATCCACGGTNGCATTGGCATAAGCCCGATAATTATCCTCTTTCTTATTATAATCTATCGGCCTGCTGTCTCTAAGTGTAATATTCCATACATAGGATCCCTCCTTAGAGTTAGATGCATATGACTGATTCAAGGTCGCTGTATAGGTAATAAGATTATCATCGATATGAAGGTATCTGTTGGATGTAACAATTTCGATTGCCTTATCCTTTGAAATCAGATTTTCCAGTTCACGAATCTTAGCAATCTCTTCCTCTGTTAAATCCTGAGAGGCTCCGCCGGCAGCGTCACTAGCCATTTCCTCCNTTGCAATATCATCTCTCTCAAATTCCATCTCTACCCATTCAGACCTGGTCAGATATACTTCGCCAGTATTGGCATCAATGGATATATATGAATGCTCAGGCTCATATACCAAAAATGCCTTTTTAACAAAATCATTATTATTACTGTCTAATATTCTATAATAATTCATCTTGTATGACAGTTTCATATTAAGATTTTCGGCTAGGATTTTTGTGGCTTCTTCCTTGGTCAGCTTGACACTTGAGGATGGTATTTTAGCACCTCTAAGCCAATCAACGGATGCAGACCTTATTTCTCCTGTTGTTGCGTCAACTCTTACAGATACAGCATTATCCGGAAATATTATACCCTTCTCTTTTCTCTGAAAATAATATGTGTAGGTATTGCTGTATATACTGTCATAATTAGCTTCAACAAAATCGATATTAGGATAAATATCAGGGGCAATCTTCTTGATGAAATTCTTGGCTTCATCCAATAGCTCACTCTTAAGATATGCCGGTATGTTTCTTTCATTTCTGGAATAATCATAGGCAGAATAGCTGAAAAAATTAAGGTCCTTATCCAGACTTACATCGATATAGCTGTAATCCTGTTTACTTCTCCAGTTTAAATTCCAATAAACACCCGAATAGGAGTTGGTACCATAATAGTAATAATTAAACTCAGAATATTCCTCAGGTATTCGGATTTTGCTTTTAACCGCTAAGATCGCGGCCTCCAACGCTTTCTCTGTCGGCTCACCGTCTGTAACATATTCAGGTTTAACGGAATCTTCAGCCATTACCGGCATCACGACCGGCTCATTAGACTTCTCTACTGCATTTACTAAAGGTGAGGTACTACCTGTCAGTAATATGGCAGAAAGAAATACCGATATTAGTTTTCTTACCATAAAATCTCTCTCCTCTCATATAATATATCACGATTGCCTGTTCTCTAATTAGACGATGCAAATAGTTCCATGGTTTCATATTTTTAACATTACATAGAATTATTATAACACATTTAAAAGAGCCTTACCAACAAATAGGTAAGGCTCGAATTTTAAATATAATAGATATTAATTTGTAGGCAAATCATTAATAAAAGGCTTAATGTACTAAGTTACGGTTTATTTTAAAATCTTAATTTTACCTATAACCGGCAGTTCCTTAGCTTTACCTTGATATGCGTTGATAATACCCATAATAGATAATATAAACAGAGGTATACCTATTAACCAACCGATAAATACAACGATACCGGGTGTGGTATGATGATAAGGAATTCCCAAAATATAACGGGTTGTTTTAATTAAACGCAATAAGAAATTAATAATTGAATACGCTATGTACGCCAAAAACAGGGTAAATCCTTGTCTTGCATGGAAGCGTGCATACTTAGAGTTTGGCGCTGCAAACATCGGAATAAGCACCAGAATTCCCAAATAAGCAAGGACTGCCATAACTTTGTTGTCCGCAATATCCTTAGGGTCGTATTCCGCTGTGGTATCAGATGTGTTGTTTATTTTTTGAAATACATTTTGTTGTGGCGGCGGTGTGCTTTGCGTATTACTGGTTGCTGCATTTTGTCCTACAGGAGCACTGCATGAAGGACAGAAATTGCTATTCTCACTTAATTGAGTTCCACAATTTGAGCAAAAAGCCATAATAAATCCTCCCAACTATTATATTATTATTAATAATTATTTACTTATGCTGATACATGAAGTATAAGCAGGTAAACACGATGTCATAGTATATTTTGTAAATAGTTATATTATTGACTTTAGTATATATGATAAATGTCATTTTGTAAACAAAAAGTTAATTTTAGCTAAATACAAATAATATAGAAAAAATCTCGGATAAGATATTCTTCTTGACCGAGATTTTTTAACGGAAGCGGTGGGATTCGAACCCACGTGCCCTTGCGGACAACCGCATTTCGAGTGCGGCTCGTTATGACCACTTCGATACGCTTCCAAATATTTATTTTCTACTAAAACCAATAATCATTAGCTCAACGCCAATCCTGTCATTAATTCTGCCGGTCTTAATCTGCTCCTCTGTATCTGCAGCCAACTTTAAAGATTTATAAAGCTGCTCAATTGTAAAGTTCTTAGCCTGATTTATATATCTGGCTACTGAGAAGGCGGGAACTCCGACCTTCTGGCTTATAATCTGATTAGAAANTCCCTTTGAAGAAAGCTCGTTTATCTGCAAAATTATATTAAAATGTCTCATGATTAGGAATAAAATATGTGAGGGCTTTTCCCGAACAGACAATAAATCATAGTAAAGCGATAATGCCTTTTTTTGTTGCTTTAAACCTATGGCATCCATCAGATGAAATATCTTACCGGTAATCTGTACTGTAGTAACAGCATCTACATCCTCTACTGTTATGGTATCTCTTTCTGATGTATAGCTAATCAGCTTCTCTACTTCATTATATATATTATCCATGTCGTCGCCTGTCTTTTCCAAAAAATAATCTACGACACTTTGAGTAATTTTCTTTCCGGAGGGTTTAAGCAGNGATACGACAAACAGCCGTAAATTTTGGTCATCCAAGCTCTTCATCTCCGAGACGATGCCAAGGTCGTTAATAAACTTATAGGCTTTATTTCTTTTATCAACATCCTGCTCTGTGAACAAAAAGAATGTATATTCAGGAGCTTTCATAAGAATGTCCGTCAAATCACTTTGAGACTTAAACAAACCGCTGTCTTCTATGAGTATTAATCTCCTGTCATTAAAAAAGGGCAATGTCTGGGCTATGTCATTAACCTCTCTAAGATCGATGTCCTTTCCTTCAAATCTGGAAAAATTCATCTGATCGGCCTCACCCAAAATCGCATCCCTTAGTTTATCTCGGTATAGCCTGGTTAAATATGATTCTTTTCCATACAGTAAATAGAACTGCCTAAAGCTTCCTGATTTNATATGCTCTTTAATAACCTTCATACTTAAACCAGACCCCTTTCGGAACATTTTATATTCTACCTAAAACATACATAAAAGGCAAGTGTTAAATTACAATATCTAAGCTAATCAATCGGACCAAATTCTTTTAATGGACTTATTCTGAAAAACGCTTTACCCCCTATGTTTTTCTTCTTAACATTACCAACTACAGAATATCTGCTGTCTTTACTGATATTTCGATTGTCTCCCATTACAAAATATTCATCCTCGCCCAGTATAATAGGTTCTGCCGCCCTTCCGGGATCGAGAATAGTTTCTTTACCATAGCTTTCCTCGATTACCTCACCATTAATATAGATTTCTCCATCGATAATCTGAAGAGTCTCACCCGGTAATCCGATTATACGCTTTACATAGTACTCCTCATTATCGCGACCATAAGGATAGAACACTATTATATCAAAGCGTTTCAGAAGATCCATCCTATAAGAGATTTTCTCGACATAAAGATGATCGCCGTCTGAGAGTGTATTCTCCATAGAGTCTCCCTCAACAATTGTACGTTGCAAAACAAAAGTCGGAATAACATAAACACATATAAAAATTAAAACCGCATAAAACAATAAATCAAAAAGAAAGCTTTTTCCTGATGATGATTTCTCCGAATCGACGAGATCGGTAGCATCATAGGGTTCTTCAATGTGAAACCCATCTATATCACTATTCGAAACTTCATCCTCGATTTCAGTTATGTCTTCTATTTTATCCGAATTAATTAATTTATAGTTCATATTTTGGTTCCTTTCAAATCAGCTTATGTTATTATATTTCATCCATAAACTATAAAGCACCTTCATATAGAATTAATATGAAAGTGCTGATGAAATTGTATGAATTTAATGCTATTACTGGGTATTTACTTCAAATTCATCGTCTCCGACAATCTTCACCTTACCCTCGTAAAGCTCTTCAATAGCGACTGAAAGGGGTTTCGGATAGTCTGTTTCAATTAAAGGCTCTGCTCCGTTAATAAGCTGTCTGGCACGCTTCGCTGTAGCAATAACAATGGAATATCTGCTGTTAACAACAGGATGCTCCCCGGCATCAATATCACTGTTTACTGCCTTCATAAGGTCTGTATATGACGGATGTAACATAATATCTCTCCTTCTTTCTGATGTTGTTTTATTTAAAAGTCATTTATGCATAAATAAGCTATAAGCCTGTTTGCTGAAAATTATTCACCCGACTGGCGATTGTATCAGGTAGAAGTGACGACAAAATTACACTTCCGTTATCGGTTACTATAACAGCNTTTGTTCTTCGGCCACAGGTTGCATCTATAGCCATTCCTTTATCCTTGGCATTCTGCACCATTCTCTTCACGGGAGCCGCGTCCGGGCTGATAATACTAATAATTTTACTCGAATTAACCACATTACCAAATCCAATATTAATCAACCTATTCAAAGCTATTCCTCATTTCGTATTATTTATTCTATATTCTGAATTTGCTCCCTGATCTTTTCAATTTCTGTTTTTAAATCAATAGCTTTATTCGTAATATCAATATCGCTTATCTTAGATAATATAGTATTTGCCTCTCTATTCATTTCCTGGGCAATAAAATCAAGCTTTCTTCCTACATTGTCACTGTCCTCGAGAGTATTTATCATATTGTTGATATGACTCTTTAACCGCACAGTTTCTTCATCTACACAGATTTTATCAGCATACACTGTAACCTCCGTTAATAGTATGCTTTCATCCACCTTGGTATCCTGAAGCAGTTCAGTAACCTTCGCAAGGAGCTTGCTCCTGTATTCATTTACAATTTGAGGATATCTTTCTTCGATAAAATCAACGAGAATGCTCATCCCATTAAGCTTAGATATCAAATCTTTTTTTAGATTCTCGCCCTCAGTGATTCTTGTCTCCACAAACTCTTCAGCTGCCTTAATGACTGCTTCTTCAACAAGCTCCCATAGCTTTCCGTCGTCAAGAGTCTGTTCCTCCAAAGTAAATACTTCAGGATATCTGGATAATACCGAGGTTCTTACATCATTCTCAATACCGAATTCTTCGCTGATTTTCTTTAGATTATCATAGTATTCCTTCGCAAGATCAGGGTTATATTTCACACAAATATTATTCTCGGTGTAATCTTCATATGAAATAAATACATCTACTTTACCCCTGCCAATATATTTCTTCAATATATTCCTTATGCCTACGTCAAAAAAGCTTAGCTTTTTCGGAAGCTTAATAGANATATCACAATATCTGTGATTAACAGCCTTAATCTCAACTGAAATTTTACGTTCTTCATTACTTACTTCGCTTCTTCCGAAGCCTGTCATGCTTTTTATCATTATTCACACACTTTCGTAAACTTATTTATGAAAAGAATAATATCCAATTTATTATAAAATAAAATATAGTATAAGTCAAGACAGGTAAATCCACTTATAGTATCGATTTTTTCCTTAAGAATGCCCACTTAGTCTCAGAGGTAATTATAGCTATAAAGATTAATAAAAATCTAAAAAGAGCT
>JGI24709J26583_10000351_pt1 | contig 38770 bp, 37 predicted proteins | sample BioPla2DNA1_FD_26583 | JGI IMG/M metagenome (IMG submission 26583) | reverse complement strand
TCTCCAAATAGCATTTACACCCCGTGATGAAAAATTCAGCAAACATGCCGATGAGCTTAGGCTGGCTTTCGGGGAATTTTTAGAGGACTGTGTCGCTTTAGATGTTTACGCTTAATTATCCTCTCTTAATCGAGCATATCCTAAGAGAGGCAAGACTTTACAGACGTCTTATTCAGAGACTTCAGTCAAGAGACCATATAAATATTCAAAGAGAAGCACTCGAANAGGAGGCATTCTGGAATCAGATTATGGCTGAGCATGCCAAATTTATCCGTGGCCTATTAGATCCTACCGAGGAAGAGCTGTTTATCATCGCAGACCGTTTTGGAAATGAATTCGATAAGCTAACCATTGAGGCTAAGGAAGCTATCGACCGAACAATGCATGACGATTTTTCAAGAGTTACGAGAGACAGTTTACAGGCAACCATGGGTATCCGTGACTTTAAAGCACAGGGAACCGAGGGACTGTTGGAGTGTAAGATTAAATCCATAATAATACCGCTACTGGGAGACCATACACTTCGTGAGGCTAATCATTATTTAAAACTTTTAAGAATTTTCCATCATAATTATTAATATTGCTGAATTATTTTCTTTTCACCAACAAACAATAAAAGCGTAAATCTAATGTTTGGAGGGATAGAAAAATGGCAATAAGAAAAATGGATAAACCGAATGAAGGCATTAAATGTATTGTAAACACCTGTGAATATTATATGAACGGAGATCATTGTTCTGCAGAGCAAATACAGGTAGAACCAAGAAATGCATCTAACTCGGATGAAACGGATTGCTCAACCTTTATTAAGAGAGACTCATTTAGTTAATTATCTAAAGAAGAACTAATGCTTCGATTAAATCAGATGCATTAGTTCTTCTAAATTATTTTATGTAAATAGATGAATCGTTCCCTCATCGTTTAGTGTTTTAATTATTGTTGCTATGACCGGAAGGAGCAGTAATCCCAACACGCCCATCAGCTGAGCTCCAACATACATTAAAATCAGAGTAATTATGGGGTGAAGACCTATCTGTTGTCCGACTATCTTAGGCTCAATCGTCTGACGTACTGCCGTTATGATAATATAGAGAATGAACATCCCTATACCGATCTTGGTGTTACCGAGAACCAACGCAATAACCGACCATGGAAGAAGCACGGCACCGGTTCCCAGAATAGGCAGGATATCGATAAAAGCTATCATGGCACCGAACAGGAACGGATTAGGTATTCCCAGTATCCAGAAGCCTATAGACAGTTCCAGGAAGGTGATGGANATAATAGCAGAGTATGCTTTAATAAATTTAGCGATTGTTCCCACACCGTTATCCTTAAGCTTTAACACCATTTCCCTGCGTTCTCCCTTGAACTGTCGCAATACAAAGTCAGATATCTTATAGTAGTCGATTGTAAAGAAGAAAGAGGATACTATGGTGAATATCAGCTTAATTAGTAGAGATGGTAATTTTCCCGCAAGGCCTGTAATTGTGGAAATTACCGTAGTGGATGCATTCTTAACATAGGTGAATAAGGTATCACTTATGTTTAGTGCAAACTCCTCTAAGTATGGCTTTATATCCGGAAACTGTTCTATTAGATTATCAGTTATCTTTACCAGGGCAGGTTCTATAGAATATCTGTAAAGATCAGGTAACTGACCAAATACATCCTTCAAAAAGGTAAAAACCCTTGCCCCTATCATGCTTATGATCAATACCAGAATCCCATAAAATAATATAAGCACTATAATGGAAACGATGGAACGCTTGATGCGGGTCTTTTTTTCTATAAAATCAATTATTCTGCGGGACAGCACAGCGATAATCAATCCTATAATAAACGGCATCAAAAGAGGTAGGGTGTATTTTATGATTATATAACCTAGCCCTAAGATTAATGCAATATATATTACATTTAGTATAAATGCCTTCCTTTTCTCTATATTCATTATTTACACAAACCTTTCCTGTGCGAACACAATTGGATATGGCATTAAGACATTATTATGAGTTCTTCATAACTATCTGTTCAATAACATTTGCTACGTCCTCACAGTTATCACAGCATTTTTCCAGCTTATGAAGAATTTCGGTCCAGGTCATCAATTCTACCGGGTCTTTTGAGGATCTGAATAGGTTACTCATCATTTCAAAATACAGACCATCGCCCACTTCTTCGAGGCGATTAATCTCCACGACTTTATCATGAAGTGTCTTTGAATGCTTAAAATTCTGAAACTCCACTAATGCCTCATACATCGATTTGCAGCAGTCTGCTATCAATTCGGTGAATTTAAGTATTTCAGGTCGAATGGTTTTAATATTGAACATTGAGANAAAAAGCAGAACATCCTCTACGGAGTCGGTAACATCATCGATTTCCTGAGATAAGGTGGTAATATCTTCACGTTCAATCGGAGGAAGAAATTCCTTTACAAGATGATTCATGATAACATGTTTTGAAAGATCTGCATTATGTTCAATTTCATGCATTTCTGTTACCTTTGTTGATAATTCGGATGGATTAAAATTAGCTAAAATCTTATGTAGATTTTCAGCAGATGTTAATGAGTATTTTGATAATTCCACAAATGCCTCAAAATAATTGAAACCATGCTTTTTCTTCATAATGTTTACTTCCTTCCAATATTTATTGTATTTTATTATATAATTAGTACAATTTGTTTGCTTCCGTTACATTATTAATTATTAACAAGATTTTAAAATATTTTCATAAACAAATGAGCCATTAAGAATCCCAACAGACCACAGCCGGGAAATGTTAAGACCCATGCGGCAACCATTTCCTTTACGACATTCCAATTCACTGAGGAAATACGCTTTGANGCACCCACACCCATTATGGCAGTGGTTTTTGTATGGGTAGTACTGACAGGTATTCCGGCAAGNGATGCCACAAGTAGACTTAATGCCGCTGCCGCGTCTGCAGAGAAACCCTGAAATTTATCAAGCTTAACCATTCCCATACCGACTGTTTTTATAATCTTATAACCGCCAATTGAGGTTCCCAGTGCCATTACAAGAGAGCATAGTACCATCAGCCAGATTGGAATCTCTAATACCGAGATACTNCCTTGTCCGCCAGCCAGAACGATACCGAGCATGAAAATACCCATAAACTTCTGTCCGTCCTGAGCTCCGTGCATAAATGCCATGGCTGCTCCACCGGCTATCTGAGCATTCNTAAAAAANTTGGTTGTTTTTCGTTTATCCATTCCCTTACAGAGAAACCCAATAAATCTTGTTACAGCAAAGCCCAATCCAAATCCTAAAATAGTGGACATGAACAGACCGTATATNACATTAATCCATTCTCCGCCATTAATTCCTTTTCCGCCCTGTAGCGCAATTGCAGCACCGGTTACTCCCGCGATAAGCGCATGGGATTCGCTGGTAGGTATACCGAAAGCCCAAGCAGCCGTAGCCCAAACAACTATAGCAAACAATGCGGCACATAGTGCTACCAGTGCATTCTTACTTTCGCCAAAGTATACCATTTTAGATATGGTTTCGGCGACTGCCTTATTCACCATGGTCATCAGTAGAACACCGAGGAAATTGAAGACGGCAGCCATTAAAATTGCATTTTTTGGGGAAATAGAACGTGTAGATATGCAGGTTGCGATTGCATTCGGCGCATCGGTCCAGCCATTTACTAATATTACTCCNAGTATTAACAAGACTGTTATGAGTAATGCGGGATTTGACAGCTGTTGAAGGAAATCTGATAAACCAATTGTCATAATTGGACCTCCTAGAGAATATAATAGGTATTTACTTAATAATACCACTAAAATACTAACATTAATCTGCCATCTAATCAACAAGAATTATTATTTGTATAATAATTAACATTCAATGGGATTATTGTAAAAAGAAAAATAAATTAGTCATTGATTTTTATAACAATATCCTTTATTATATACTGTACTACTTTAAAGCGACAATTACTTACAGTCATGTAAGTAATGCATAAATATTAAATTGGAGGAGTACTATGAGAAGTGACGCTGTCAAAAAAGGAATTCAACAGGCACCCCACAGGTCATTATTTAATGCTCTGGGATTCACAAAGGAGGAGCTACATAAACCNCTTATAGGTATTGTGAGTTCATATAATGAGATAGTCCCGGGTCATATAAATCTTGATAAGATAGTTGACGCTGTCAAGTTGGGTGTCGCTATGGCCGGTGGAACACCGGTGGTATTTCCGGCTATTGCGGTCTGTGACGGCATAGCAATGGGACATGAGGGAATGAAATATTCCCTGGTAACAAGAGATTTAATAGCTGATTCTACAGAAGCCATGGCTATGGCTCATCAATTTGACGCACTTGTCATGGTTCCTAATTGTGATAAAAATGTACCCGGCCTTCTTATGGCGGCTGCAAGGCTCAATATTCCCACAATATTTGTCAGCGGAGGACCAATGCTGGCAGGAAGAATCAGGGGCCAGAAGCACAGCCTGTCAAGTATATTTGAAGCCGTCGGTGCTTATAGTGCAGGGAANATGACCGAGGAGGAAGTGGAGGAGTATGAGAATAAAATTTGTGCTTCCTGCGGTTCCTGTTCGGGTATGTATACAGCCAACTCCATGAACTGCCTGACGGAGGCAATCGGCATGGGGCTTAAGGGCAACGGAACAATTCCAGCAGCCTATTCTGAGAGAATTCGACTGGCTAAGCATGCCGGTATGAAGATAATGGAGCTTCTTGAGAAGGATATACGTCCCCGTGACATTATGACTAAAGAGGCATTCCTGAATGCTCTGACCGTTGACATGGCACTGGGATGCTCCACCAACACCATGCTTCATCTTCCGGCTATAGCCCATGAGGTCGGATTTGATCTAAATATAGATATTGCCAATGAAATCAGTGAAAGAACGCCTAATCTGTGCCATCTGGCACCGGCAGGGCCTACCTATATGGAAGACCTGCATGAAGCAGGCGGCGTATATGCAGTCATGAATGAGCTTAATAAGAAGGGATTATTAAAGACTGATTTGATTACGGTTACAGGAAAGACTGTGGAGGAGAACATCAAAAACAGCATCAACCTTAATCATGAGGTTATAAGACCAATTGATAATCCTTACAGCGAAACCGGCGGTATAGCAATATTGAAGGGTAACCTGGCCCCGGATTCAGGGGTGGTCAAGCGTTCGGCCGTTGCTCCTGAGATGCTTAAGCATGAAGGTCCTGCCAGAGTATTTGACTGTGAGGAGGATGCTATAGATGCCATTCTGAAAGGGAAAATCAATCCCGGAGATGTGGTGGTCATACGCTACGAAGGACCAAAGGGTGGACCGGGGATGAGAGAAATGCTAAATCCCACCAGTGCCATCATCGGTATGGGACTCGGCTCCAGCGTAGCACTGATAACCGATGGTCGTTTCTCGGGGGCTTCCAGAGGAGCCTGCATAGGTCATGTATCACCTGAGGCGGCAGTAGGCGGCAATATAGCCCTTGTAGAGGAAGGNGATATTATCAGTATTGACATAGAAAATAATGCTCTCAATTTCTTGGTTTCGGATGAAGAACTGAAAACCAGAAGAGCAAAATGGCAACCGCGTAAACCAAAGATTACTACAGGATATTTGGCCAGATATGTGGCAATGGTTACATCAGGTAACCGTGGAGCTATCCTGGAGGTTCCCAAAGCAGATTAATGGAGGTGTTATCATATGGAGTTATCAGGTTCAAGAATTGTTATAGAATGTTTAAAGGAACAAGGGGTTGATACTGTTTTTGGTTACCCCGGAGGTGCTATCCTAAATATATATGATGAGCTATATAAACATAGCGATGAAATAAGGCATATACTGACCTCCCATGAGCAGGGGGCTGCCCATGCCGCAGACGGATATGCAAGAGCAACCGGTAAGGTAGGAGTATGTATGGCTACTTCCGGCCCCGGTGCTACAAATCTTGTTACGGGTATAGCGACAGCATATATGGACAGTGTGCCGATGGTTGCCATAACTGCTAATGTGGCAAAGAACTACCTGGGAAGGGATTCATTCCAGGAGGTAGATATAACCGGTATCACTATGCCTATTACAAAGCATAATTTTATCGTTAAGGATGTTAACAAGCTGGCAGAAACCTTAAGGCGGGCATTTCGTATAGCTCAGACCGGACGTCCGGGACCTGTTCTTGTGGATATCACCAAGGATGTAACCGCCCCCACGACCGTAGCCGAATATGAAAGAGTCGAAATTCCGCCAATAGAGCGAAGTGTTGATCAGATAACCGATGAAGACTTACAGTTGGCTGTAAAAATGATTAAGAAGGCAGAGAAGCCGTTTGTATTAATTGGCGGCGGTGCCGTAATTTCTAATGCCTATGATGAGATAAAGGAATTCGTTGATAAGTTAGATGCTCCCGTTGCTGACACACTTATGGGGAAAGGTGGATTTGACGGTACCGATCCCAGATACACCGGTATGGTCGGTATGCATGGAACCAAGCCCTCCAATCTGGGTATAACAGAGTGTGATTTACTGGTAACAATCGGTGCCAGATTCTCTGACAGAGTTACCGGCAATGCCAATAAATTTGCCCGTAAGGCAAAGATACTTCAAATCGATGTCGATCCTGCCGAAATCAATAAGAATGTCATGACTCATCAGTCCATAATCGGAGATATTAAAGAGGTATTAATAAGGTTAAACAGTATTTTGGATCAACAGAATCATAAGAAATGGGTCGACTATATTATTGAGATGAAGAAGAAGTATCCTTTAAATTATAGAAAGGATATACTTACAGGTCCTTATATCTTAGAAAAGCTATATGAGCTTACCGATGGAAAGGCGATTATAACAACGGAGGTAGGTCAGCATCAGATGTGGGCTTCACAGTACTATCGCTACACATCACCCAGGACCTTCATATCCTCAGGCGGTGCCGGTACAATGGGCTACGGCCTGGGTGCCTGTATAGGCGCAAAAGTAGGTAGGTCGGATGCTACCGTTATCAATATAGCCGGTGACGGATGCTTCAGGATGAATATGAATGAGATTGCAACCGCAACCAGATATAATATTCCCATTATTCAGTTGGTATTCAATAATCATGTGCTGGGAATGGTTCGCCAATGGCAGTCCTTGTTCTACGGAAAAAGATATTCACATACAACCCTGAATGATAAGGTCGATTTTGTTAAGCTGGCTGAGGCTTTGGGTGCAAAGGCATATCGTATCACTAAGACGGATGAAGTTGAAGAGACATTAAAGGAAGCACTCGCCTTAAATGAGCCTGTTGTTATTGACTGTGTAATCGATTGTGATGAAAAGGTATGGCCCATGGTTGCTCCCGGGGCTCCTATTCAAGAGGTATTTTCAGAAGAGGACCTAGAGAATAAGTAAAATATATTGACAAAAAAATAACATAGTTTTATAATAATAACAATACTTTACTAAACTAAAGTAAAACATCAGTGACTATACTATAAGATAGCCTAGGGTACTTGATTTGGATTATAACGACACAGTTAATAAATCAATAAAAGGGAGGATTAGAAATGGGAAGAATTTATAATTTTTCAGCCGGTCCGGCTATGCTTCCGGTAGAAGTACTTCAGGAAGCCGCAGATGAAATGCTAAATTATAAGGATTCAGGAATGTCTGTAATGGAGATGAGCCATCGATCTAAAGTCTTCGAGAGTATTATTCAGGAAGCAGAGAAGGACTTAAGAGAGCTTATGAACATTCCGGATAACTATAAGGTGCTTTTCCTGCAAGGGGGAGCTTCCCAACAATTTGCCGCTGTTCCGATGAATCTCATGAAGAATAAGGTGGCAGATTACATAATTACCGGACAGTGGGCCAAGAAGGCATATCAGGAAGCGTCTATTTACGGAAAGGCCAATGCTATTGCATCATCGGCAGATAAAACCTTCTCCTATTTACCGGATTGTACCGATCTTCCGATATCAGAGGATGCCGATTATGTATATATATGCGAGAACAATACAATCTATGGTACTAAGTTTAAAACTCTTCCTAATACAAAAGGAAAACCCCTTGTAGCTGATATATCCTCCTGTTTCTTGTCAGAACCGGTCGATGTAACAAAATATGGTGTTCTGTTTGGCGGAGTACAAAAGAATGTCGGACCGGCAGGTGTGGTAATAGTTATCATAAGGGAAGACCTGATTACAGAGGATACACTACCGGGAACACCTACTATGCTTAAGTACAAGATTCATGCTGACAGTGCTTCATTATATAATACACCTCCCGCTTATGGTATTTATATTTGCGGAAAGGTATTTAAATGGATTAAAGGCATGGGTGGATTAGAAGCCATGAAGAAGAGGAATGAGAAGAAGGCAAAGCTTCTTTATGACTTCTTGGATCAGAGTAAACTGTTTAAGGGAACCGTTGTTAAAGAGGACCGTTCATTAATGAATGTTCCGTTTGTAACGGGTAATGAAGAACTGGATGCCAAGTTTGTCAAGGAGGCAAAGGCGGCCGGGTTAGAGAACCTTAAAGGACACAGAACAGTTGGCGGTATGAGAGCAAGTATTTATAATGCCATGCCTTATGAGGGTGTAGAAGCGCTTGTTGAATTCATGAAGAAATTTGAAGAGGAGAATTCATAATTTTACTGTATTTATATAAGTAGGGAAGGAGAGTATAATAATGAAATATAGCTGTCTCAATCCGATTGCATCCATAGGCCTGAATATCTTTAACGATGATTATATAAGGACTGATGATGTAAATGAAGCGGATATGATATTAGTCAGAAGTGCATCAATGCATGATATGGAGTTTTCAGATAACCTAAAGGCTATAGCAAGAGCAGGAGCCGGTGTTAACAATATACCTCTGGATAAATGTGCTGAGAAGGGAATAGTCGTATTCAACACTCCAGGAGCCAATGCCAACGGAGTTAAAGAACTTGTTGTAGCAGGGCTCATGTTAGCCGCCCGTGATATTATCGGTGGTGTTAACTGGGTACAGACTATCAAGGACGAACCCGGCGTAGGTAAGCTTGTAGAGAAGGGAAAAAAGCAATTCGCAGGTACGGAGATTAAAGGCAAAAAGCTGGGAGTAATCGGTCTTGGAGCCATCGGTGTATTGGTAGCTAATGCGGCAACTCATTTGGGTATGACCGTATATGGCTATGATCCGTTTATTTCTGTAGACAGTGCATGGAATTTATCAAGAGGAGTCATCCATGTTAAGAGCAGAGATGACATTTATAGAGACTGTGACTATATTACAGTACATACGCCTCTTATTGAGGACGATGATCCGGATAGCAACACTAAGGAAATGATTAACAAGGAAGCAATCGGGAAGATGAAGGACGGAGTAATCATCCTGAACTTCTCCAGAGATCTTCTGGTTAATGATGACGATATGGAGGAAGCCCTTAAGTCAGGTAAGGTTGCGAAATATGTCACTGATTTTCCTAATGACAAGACCGCAAAAATGGAGGGCGTCATAGCTATACCTCATCTTGGAGCATCAACAGAAGAATCCGAGGATAACTGTGCCATGATGGCTGTTAAGCAGCTTATGGATTATATGGAGAACGGAAACATCAAGAACTCCGTTAACTATCCAAACTGTGATGCGGGAGTATGTACAACACAGGGGCGTATAGCGATTCTTCATAGAAATATACCTAAGATGCTTACTCAGTTTACCGGCAGCTTTGCGGCTCTTAATGTTAATATCGCCAATATGGTCAATAAGAGCAGGGGCGAATATGCCTATACCGTTATTGATATTGACACATCCGTAAACGGTGAAGTGGTTGATAAGCTAAGCTCTATTGATGGAGTGTTAAAGGTAAGACGTGTTAAATAATAATTATTTATAGAGTATATGTAAATGTCAAAAGGATGTCCTAAGGACATCCTTTTCTAAAACCTATTGCATTTTATGAAAAAAGGCTTAGAATTCTTTATAAGAGGATTTATATAATAAAAAACAGGAGGATACTAAAGTGGCAGTTGTGAACCCATTTATTTGTACCAGACCCAACCAGTCGGTTGCACATCGAATTGCAGCTTTGCCCTATGATGTATATAGCCGCGAAGAAGCAAAACAGGAAATTTTAAAGGAGCCTTTATCATTCCTAAGAATTGACCGTGCAGAGACGAACTTTAGTGACGATGTAAGTACTTATGATGCAAAGGTATATATGAAGGCCAGGGAATTATTACAGGAAATGATTGAGCAGGGTAATCTGGTGGTAGATAATGAAGAATGCTATTATGTCTACGAACTTGTAATGGACGGCCGGTCACAGACCGGTATTGTTGCATGTGCTTCAATAGAGGATTATCTTGATAATGTCATAAAGAAACATGAAAACACGAGAGAAGATAAGGAACTTGACAGAATCTGTCATGTAGATGTCTGCAATGCTCAGACGGGGCCGATTTTTCTTGCATACCGTTCCAGGGAGGAAATTAATGCGGTGGTTAATGAAGCGAAGACCGATGAGCCGCTTTACTATTTTACTTCAGACGACGGTATAGGGCATCATGTATGGAGAATCTCTGACAAGAAAAGTATTGCGGCCATACAGAACGCCTTCTCTGAGATTTCAGAGATATATATAGCCGACGGACACCACAGGTCTGCATCGGCTGTGAAGGTGGGACTTCAAAGAAGAAAGGAAAATCCGGGATATACCGGCAAAGAAAAATTTAATTTCTTCCTTTCAGTGCTGTTTCCCCATGATCAGCTAAAGATTCTTCCTTATAATCGTGCCGTGAGGGATTTGAACGGACTCACTAAGGAGCAGTTCCTTGACAGGGTAAAAGAGTATTTTGAGATAAATGAGTTTGGAGTGACACCTTATTCACCGACTGAGAAGGCATCCTTTGGGATGTACCTGGACGGTACCTGGTACCGCCTAAGGGCTAAGGAAGCCATAACAGACAATGATGATCCGGTAGAGTCACTGGATGTGTCTATTCTTCAGAATTATCTTCTTAATCCGATTCTGGGGATTAAGGACCCAAGAGTGGACAAGAGAATTGATTTTATCGGGGGGATAAGAGGCCTTAAGGAATTGGAAAGACGCGTATCTGAGGATATGAATGTTGCCTTCTCAATGTATCCGACATCTATTACAGAGCTTTTCGAGGTATCTGATGCGGGTAAGCTAATGCCCCCTAAATCCACTTGGTTCGAGCCAAAACTTAGAAGCGGACTGTTTATTCATTCGTTATCATAGAGAAACAGAAGCGGATATATCATTTAGATGATACTAGATAAAATATGAAAAATATGCTATTATATATTATGCAACAAAAAAGCCTTATCATAATACATAGGAGGTAATTATGCGTAATTTAAGAGGAACAAAGACTTTAGAAAATCTTATGAAATCATTTGCAGGTGAGTCTCAGGCCAGAATGAGATATACCTATTTTGCATCAGTTGCAGGTAAAGAGGGTTATAAACAGATTCAGAACATATTTTTAGAGACAGCTGAGAATGAGAAGGAACACGCCAAGGTATTTATGAAGTTTGCTCTTCAGTATCTTGATGGCGAGAATCCCGCTCCGGTTGAGATTAATGCTACATATCCTTTTGCATATGGAGATACTATTGCCAACTTAAAGTCAGCGGCTGCCGGAGAGCATGAAGAAGCAGAAGTGGATTACCCTGCTTTTGCAAAGGTTGCTAAGGAGGAGGGCTTTGATGATATCGCAGAACGCTTCCTACTTATTGCTGCGGTTGAAAAGCATCATGAAGAAAGATATCGTAAGCTTCTTGCCAACATCGAGAATGGAAAGGTATTCAAAAAGGACGAGAAGGTATTCTGGAAATGTCTAAACTGCGGTTATGTACATGAAGGAGATGAGGCACCGGATNTTTGTCCCGCATGTGTTCATGCACAGGCNTACTTCCAGCTTCTTGACGACTGCTTCTAAAAATTAAGATTCAGAGGGATGTTTCATTTGATATGAAACATCCCCTTTTGCTTGTAATAACAATTAAATAACAATTTTTCACTTTCATATAAATGCGATTTGTGTTAAAATATACAGAAATATTGAATTACGAAAAGGGAGATAAAATATGGGTAATTTTTTTAACATGGATAATCCGCTTTTTTCGATACTGAGTAAAGTGTGTGACATGCTGTTTATAAGCATTGCATTTATATTAATATGTATCCCTGTTATTACAATCGGACCGGCATGTACNGCACTGTATTATGTCGTTGTTAAGGTTATACGAAGAGAAAGAGGATATGTATTTAGAGAATTCTTCAAATCGTTCAGACTTAACTTTAAAAGGGCAGCTATTATCGGTGTATTAATGACCATTTTATTTGTTATCTTAGGTTTTGACCTGGCATATGCATATGGATTGACTGCACCGGACAGTACAAAGGGCTCACTGCTGATGGGTGTATTTATCGGAATTACTTTTCTGGTACTTGCATCGTCAATCTATATATTCCCTATTCTGTCCAGGTTTGATATGACGGTAAAGCAGCTTATAAAGGCGGCCATATTTATGTCAATGCGTCATATTCATTTTACTTTACTGATGATGATTGTCTATGTATTAGCGGCATTTGCAATAGTATACCTGCAATTCTTTCCTTTTGTGTTTATAGCTCCGGCAACCATTGCATTAGTGAATTCCTTTATGCTGGAGCATATATTCAAGAAGTATATGCCTGTATCCGAAGGACCACCGGAGGAAACCGGAAAGGACGAGTGGTATTTAGAATAGAAGCTGGGAGGAAAGCTTATGTCAGAAAGATTAACTGATATTTTCGGAATAGACGTTTTCAGCGATGCCGTAATGCTGGAAAGACTACCGAAGAAAACCTATTTGGCCCTTAAGAAAACAATTGAAAACGGTGAGGATCTAGACCCCAGTGTGGCAGAAATCGTTGCCAACGCCATGAAGGACTGGGCTATTGAGCATGGGGCTACACATTATACTCATTGGTTCCAGCCTATGACGGGTATAACTGCCGAAAAACATAATTCATTCATATCCCCNACATCTGACGGGCGGGTTATTATGGAATTTTCAGGTAAGGAATTAATCAAGGGGGAACCGGATGCATCCTCATTTCCGTCCGGAGGTCTGAGAGCCACATTCGAGGCCAGAGGCTATACAGCCTGGGATTGTACATCACCGGCATTTCTGCGGGAGGATGCCCTGGGCGTGACATTATGTATTCCGACTGCGTTCTGTTCATATACGGGAGAAGCCCTGGATATGAAAACACCTCTGCTTAGGTCCATGGAGGCCCTTAGCAAACAGGCTGTTCGTATACTTAAACTATTCGGTCATGAAGATGTGACCAATGTAAACCCGTCGGTTGGCCCTGAACAGGAGTATTTCCTGGTGGACAAGGCCAAATATTTAATGCGGGATGACTTAATATATTCAGGAAGGACTCTTTTTGGTGCCATGCCCCCTAAGGGACAGGAGATGGAGGATCACTACTTCGGAATTATTAAGGAACGGGTAGCGTCATTTATGAAGGAGCTTAATGTAGAGCTATGGAAAATGGGTGTGACCGCTAAGATACAGCATAATGAAACCGCTCCTGCACAGCATGAGCTTGCCCCTATTTATTCCACAGCCAATATTGCCACGGATCACAACCAGTTGGTTATGGAATGTATGAAAAGGGTGGCAAACCGTCATAATCTGGCCTGTCTGCTTCATGAGAAGCCATTTGCGGGAGTCAACGGCTCAGGTAAGCATAACAACTGGTCAATGATTACCAATACCGGTGTAAATCTATTAAAACAAGGGAAAACACCCCATAAGAATACACAGTTTCTGTTGTTTTTGTCAGCCGTAATAAAGGCAGTGGACCTTCATGCGGATCTTCTGAGAGTTTCCGCAGTTAACCCGGGTAATGACCATAGACTCGGGGAGGATGAGGCACCTCCTGCCATCATATCTGTATTTATAGGCTCTTTGCTTGAAGACTTATTTGACCAGCTGATAGAGAACGGTGAAGCAACAGGATGTGATGAAAGAGTCAGAATTAACGTAGGAGTTCATTCGATTCCCGAGCTCTATAAGGATGGTGCCGACAGGAACCGTACATCCCCGTTTGCTTTTACAGGCGACAAATTTGAATTCAGAATGGTCGGTTCCTCTATGTCAATCGGAACTGCAAATACCGTTATCAATACAATAGTAGCGGATGTGCTGAGTGAAATGGCCGACGAATTAGAGAAGGCAGAGGATTTCGATGCGGCAGTCCATGAGATGATTAGAAAGACCATATGTGAACATAAGCGGATTATATATAATGGCAATGGTTATTCCAAGGATTGGGTGGAAGAAGCCGAAAGAAGAGGGCTTCCCAATCTCAAATCCATGGTGGAAGCAATACCTGTTCTGGTTTCTGAAAAGTCTATCAATTTGTTTGAGAAACATAAGGTGTTTTCAAAATCAGAGCTGATTGCCCGCAAGGAGGTACTGTACGATTCATATTCCAAGGCAATTAATATTGAAGCCAAGACAATGATAATGATGGCAAGTATACAGTATATTCCTGCGGTAATTAAGTATACTACAATGCTGGCAGACTCTATTAACTCTGTAAAGGATGCAATACCGGAGGCAAATCTGGATGTGCAAAGAGAGCTGCTTATGGAGACATCAAAGCTTTTATCGGAAGNCAGGACTGCATTGCAGAAGCTTCGTACACTGGTAGAGGAGGCTAATACCAAGACAGAATTTAAAGACAGAGCCGAATTTTTCTATTATAAGGTAAAACCTGCAATGACGGATCTTCGTTCACCCATCGATGAGTTGGAGTGTATAGTCGATAAAGAGCTGTGGCCTGTTCCTTCTTACGGAGAGCTACTGTACGAGCTGTAATATAAGATTCAGATAAAAATACTTCATAATGGGCAACTTCGAGACAAANTGTTTCGGAGTTGCCCATAAATATTTATATATTGTGTCAAAAAATATTCCTTGACATAGAATGTAATATATTATATATTTTGATTATCAAACTATTTGTAAAACAAAATAATTTTAACTATTTGATAATTAATATATAGGAGTGAATCATGTGAAAGAAAAGTTCTTGGAAATAAACAAATTGTTGGTGGAGATATATGATGACATAACCCACATCGAAGAATTTTCAATTAAGAATGGTGCATTTAAAGACCTATCCATTACGGAGATTCATACAATCGAGGCTATCGGCTTATACGGATCAAGAACTATGTCTGAGATTGCCGCCAGGCTGGATATAACCATGGGTACATTAACCACAGCGGTGGATAAGCTTATTAAGAAGGACTATGCCAAACGTTCCAGAAGCGACGTGGACCGTAGGATAGTTAATGTCAGTCTTACCAATAAGGGCAAGCTGGCATATCGTATTCATGAGAAATTTCATTTGGATATGGTTAAGGAAATCATGAGTGATTTTACTATTGATGAGGAAGAGATTTTACTATCTGCTCTTAAAAAACTGAATAAGCATCTTAAGGACATATATTTGCCTTCACAAAAAAACAGTAAAAGTATCTAATAGGAGGACACCATGATGAGCCGTGCGGTTATAATTGGGACCGGAAAATATCTTCCGGACAATATAATGACCAATGATGATTTAAGTAATATTGTTGATACAAGTGATGAATGGATAAGTACAAGAACAGGTATACGGCAGCGAAGGATTTCAACCGGAATGAGTACATCGGATTTGGCATATGAAGCCGGACTAAGGGCTCTTAACAAATCAGGACTCAGGCCGGAAGATATTGATTTAATTATATGTGCAACTATTACCCCGGATTACTTCATGCCCTCCTGTGCATGTATTATTCAGGATAGATTGGGGGCCGTAAATGCGGCGGCTTTTGATTTGACCGCCGCATGTACCGGCATGATTTATGGAATGGTTACGGCTGAGCAGTTTATAAAGAGCGGAATGTATAGGAATGCTCTGGTGATTGGTGCCGAAACCCTGTCAAAGGTTCTGGATTGGGAGGATCGGTCTACATGTGTTCTGTTCGGAGACGGTGCGGGAGCAGTGGTTATGGCTAAATCTGAGGGGGATGGTGGAATACTCACATCCAATCTGGAGGCTGACGGCAGTAAATATGATTATTTAACCTGTGAAGCGGTTCCCTTGGAAAATCCCTATGTGGATTCTGGTATTACACATAAAGTGCCCAGGATTAGGATGCTTGGGCAGGAAGTATTTAAATACGCCGTACGAACCATTACAGACAATATTAATACTCTTCTAAGCAGGGCACAGATAAGTAAAGAGGAAATCAAATTCATAATTTCCCATCAGGCCAATCAAAGAATTATTGAGCAGGCCTCAAAGTTCATTAAAATTCCCATAGAAAGGTTCTATATGAATTTGGACCTATATGGCAATACTTCTGCGGCAAGCATTGGGATAGCATTGGATGAGCTGGTTTCCGGCAATGAGATAAAAAAGGGTGACAAAATTATACTGGTTGGATTCGGCGGTGGGATGACAAGCGGTTCAATTCTTTTGGAATGGAGCTAAGAGAATTTATATATAACAAATCAAGGAGGTTTTTATTATGGATTTAAACAAGGTAAAAGAGGTAGTGGCAGAGCAATTAGGAGTAGAAATAGCTGACTTAAAGCCTGAGACATCATTAAAGAACGATCTGAATGCGGACTCACTGGATCTATTTCAGATTATCATGAGTCTAGAGGAAGAATTCGGTATAGAGATACCTACAGAGGACACGGAGAATATCAATACTATCAGTGATATTGAAGCCTATCTTGAAAAAAGAAAAGCTGAATAGGAGTATTTTTATGAAATCACAAATTTGTGAGATGTTAGGAATAGAATATCCCATTTTCCAGGGTGCAATGGCTTGGATTGCCAATGCATCCCTGGCTGCTGCAGTATCGGAAGCCGGAGGGCTTGGTATTATTGCAGGAGGAACAGCCCCTACAAAACTGATACGGGAAGAGGTTCGAAAGGCTAAGGAAATAACCAAAAAGCCAATCGGAGTGAACATCATGCTACTAAGTCCCTATGCTGATGATATGGCAAGGATGGTATGTGAGGAAGGGGTTAAGGTTGTTACTACCGGAGCGGGGACACCCGGTAAGTACATGGATATGTGGAAGGCTCATGACATTAAGGTGATCCCCGTGGTACCTTCCGTAGCGATTGCCAAGCGAATGGTACGAAGCGGTGCAGATGCCGTAATAGCCGAAGGTACGGAAGCGGGAGGCCATGTGGGGGAATTAACCACAATGGTACTTGTTCCACAGATTGTGGATGCAGTAGATGTTCCCGTCATTGCGGCAGGGGGCATCGGAGACGGAAGAGGTATGGCGGCGGCATTTATGCTTGGTGCTGATGCCGTACAGGTGGGAACCCGTTTCCTTGCGGCATATGAATGTACTGTACATGAGAATTATAAGAAGAGGATATTTAATGCCAAGGATATCGATACTATTGTTACGGGAAGAAGGACGGGACATCCGGTTCGAATACTTAAGAACAAATTGAGCAGAAGGTTTATTGAGCTTGATCAAAGACTGGCTCCCCTCGATGAATATGAGAAACTTGGAGCAGGAGCCCTGGCGAGGGCGGTTATAGACGGAGATATGGATAATGGCAGTATTATGGCCGGTCAGATTGCCGCTATTGTAAATAAGGAGCAAAGCTGTAAGGAAATTATATTGGAATTAATGACTCAGGCCAACAAGCTGCTTAGTGGAGGTTGATATGGAGAAGATAGCTTATCTGTTTCCGGGGCAGGGTTCTCAATATATAGGTATGGGTAAGGAGCTTTATGACAACTTTACCGAATGTAAGGAAGTGTTTGAAGAGGCTGATGAAAGCCTCAGTATTAAGCTTTCGGATATAATCTTTAAAGGCGATAAAGAGGACCTTAACCGTACTGAATATACACAGCCAGCAATCGTAACCATGTCCATAGCTGCATACAGAGCTTTATCTAAATACGATGTTAAGCCATATGCGGCTGCCGGATTGAGTCTGGGCGAATATTCAGCGCTTACGGTAAGTGGTGTGTTTAGTCCGTCACAGGTTATCCCCCTGGTACAAAAGAGGGGACGGTTCATGCAAAATGCTGTTCCTGAAGGAAAGGGCAAAATGTGTGCAATTCTGGGCTTATCCGAAGATAAGATAAGAGAGGTCTGTGATAAAGCCAAGGATTATGGCATAGTTCAGCCGGCTAATTTTAACTGTCCGGGTCAGATAGTAATCGGNGGAGAGACAAAGGCTGTGGATGAAGCGGCCAATATAGCCAAGGAACTGGGAGCCATAAGATGTGTCTTTCTTGCGGTCAGTGCACCGTTTCATACGAAGATGCTAATTCCTGCGGCTGACAATCTAAAGAAGGAGCTGGAGGATTTGCCCTTGGGAGATATGAANCTTCCGGTAATCTCCAATGTTACAGCAGATTATATTAAATCGGTGGATGAGGTTAAGAGGCTGTTATACGAACAGGTAATGAGTAGTGTTATGTGGGAGCAGACCATCCGTAGAATGATAAATGACGGTGTCAGGCATTTTATCGAGCTGGGACCCGGTAGGACCTTATCCGGCTTTGTCAGGAAGATTGACCGAAGCCTTAATACTTATAATGTGGAGGATTTAGCATCTCTTGAAGAAACCGCTTCTGTTTTGAAATCAGTATTTTCAGGTTAATTAAAGCTTGAAGGAAATGGAGTAGAATATGCTAAGAGGAAAAACTGCTATTATTACCGGTGCCGGAAGAGGAATTGGCAGGGCAATAGCACTTCAATTCGTCAAATACGGCGCGAGAGTCGTGTTAAACTATAGAAACAGTATTGCTCAGGTGGAAGAGCTTCTTAAGATTATCAGAGAGGCAGACGGAGAGGCTATTGCAGTCAAGGCCGATATCAGCAAGGAAGAGGAAGCGAAGCACCTTATAGCCGAGGCTGTAAAGGAATATATCAAACTGGATATCTTAGTTAATAATGCAGGCATTACTAAGGATAATCTTTTAATGAGAATGTCGGAGGAAGAATTCGACAGTGTGATTGACATCAATCTTAAGGGGACTTTCTTCTGTATGAAGCATGCCGCCTCGGTTATGCTCAGGCAGAGATTCGGTAAGATAATTAATATATCCTCCGTCGTAGGGATATGTGGAAACATTGGTCAGGTAAATTACGCAGCCTCCAAGGCAGGAGTAATCGGTATGACTAAGTCAGCGGCTAAGGAGTTGGCAAAGAGGGGAATTACCGTAAATGCCGTTGCTCCGGGATTTATTGAGACGGATATGACGGATGCCCTGCCTGACAAATATAAGGAGGCCGGTATTGCTGCCATTCCTTTAGGGCGTTTTGGCAGTGTAGATGAGGTGGCAGGAGCAGTCAGCTTTCTGGCATCTGAGGCCGCCAATTATATAACCGGTCAGGTACTGCAGGTGGATGGCGGAATGATTATGTAGGCAGCGAGGAGGGATTATGTATGATTCATAGAGTTGTTGTAACCGGATTAGGTGCCGTTACACCGATTGGGAATACGGTAGATGAGTTCTTTGAAAATGTTAAGGCCGGTAAATGTGGTATAGATTTTATCACCGGCTTTGATACGGAAGTGTTTTCTGTAAAGCTGGCTGCCTCANTTAAGAATTTCGACCCTAAGCCATATTTGGATTTCAAGGAAATAAGAAGGATGGATCGATTTTCACAATTTGCCATAGTAGCTTCATCACAGGCAATTCAAGATTCGAAAATCGATTTGGAAAGCCTGGATAAGAACCGATTTGGAGTCATAGTGGGTTCGGGAATCGGCGGACTTGAGAACATTGAAAAAGAAGCCAAGGTACTCGTGGATAAAGGACCAAGAAGAGTAAATCCACTGTTCATACCCATGATAATAACCAATATGGCAGCAGGTAACATTGCCATAAAATTCGGTGCTCAGGGTGTATGCAGCAACATAGTCACCGCCTGTGCAACGGGCACCCATAGCATAGGGGAGGCATATAGAAACATAAAGCATGGATATGCCGATGTGATATTGGCAGGTGGTTCGGAGGCATCTATTACACCACTTGGAATAGCAGGCTTTAGCGCTCTTACTGCTTTATCGGTTAGTCAAGACCCCTTACGGGCTTCGATTCCTTTTGATAAGGACAGGGATGGATTTGTCATGGGTGAAGGAGCCGGTATACTGCTGCTTGAGGAATATGAGCATGCCAAAAGACGCGGTGCGAGAATATATGCTGAAATCGTAGGCTATGGAGCTACTGCCGATGCGTATCACATTACATCGCCGTCTCCGGATGGACATGGCGGTGCAATGGCTATGAGAAACGCCATGAATGAAGCAGGCATTACTCCGAATGATATTTCCTATGTCAATGCTCATGGAACGAGTACTCCAATTAATGACAGGCTTGAGACTATGGCTATGAAGGCCGCCTTTGGAGAAGTTGCTTATAATATACCTGTCAGCTCGACGAAATCCATGATAGGACATTTGCTTGGTGCAGCGGGAGCGGTCGAAGCGGTTGTCTGTGTTAAGGCGATAGAAGAAGGCTTTATACCGGCAACAATCGGTCTGTTAAATCCTGATGAGGAATGTGACTTGGATTATGTGCCGATAAACGGCAGAGAGAGTAAGCTGTCCTATGTAATGACCAACAACCTAGGCTTTGGAGGCCATAATGCCAGCTTAATTTTTGGAAGTGTGGAGGTTTAGCTATGGAATATAATGATATTATTAATCTCATGCAGGAGATGACAAAGATAGGGATTACGAAGGTTAAGATAGAACAAAGGGATTTTAAACTGGAGATAGAAAGAGGACCTCAAGGTATACAACATATACAGCCTAAGTATTTGGAGCAAACAGACCAAGCCGTACAAGAAACTCCTGAACCTCCAAAGAACGAGGATGTGCCAAAGAAGGAGATTCCGGGAGTTAAGAAAATACTGTCTCCGATGGTAGGAACCTTCTATGCCCAGCCTGCCCCTGATAAACCACCATATGTAAGTGTGGGAGATGTGGTGAAGAAGGGACAGCCCGTATGTATCATAGAGGCTATGAAGCTCATGAACGAAATCGAAAGCGAAGTAGAGGGTGAAATCATAGAATGTCTGGTAGAAAATGAAGATATGGTGGAGTTTGGTCAGCCTTTATTTTTAGTAAAATAGTTAAAATATGGAATTTATATTGCCATAATGAATGAAAGGGATTATTATGTTAAATGTAGATGATATACAAAAAATAATTCCTCACCGCCCTCCGTTTCTTTTAGTTGATCGTATTGATCGGTTAGAGCCCGGGGTACACGGTGTGGGAAGAAAATGTGTTACCATGAACGAGCCCTATTTTGCTGGGCATTTTCCGGGCAAGGCAGTTATGCCCGGTGTCATAATCTTGGAGGCTCTTGCACAGACCGGTGCGGTCGTAATGCTGTCAGAAGAAAAGAATGCCGGGAAAATAGTCTATTTTGGCGGTATGGATAAGGTGAAGTTCAGACGACAGGTCGTACCCGGCGACGTTATCATACTCGACGTAGAAATCATCAAGAACAAAGGAAGCTTCGGTGTAGGCTCTGCGGTTGCTTATGTGGAGGACGAGGTAGCCGTGGAAGCAATATTTACATTTGCCATCGGAGAATGAATTATTGAATGTAATATAAGGAGAGACAGATGTTTCAGAAAATATTGATAGCTAATCGCGGAGAAATCGCCGTTCGTATAATACGCGCCTGTAGGGAAATGGGTATTGAGACCGTCGCTGTATACTCCGAAGCAGATAAAGAGGCTTTGCATGTATTAATGGCAGATGAGGCTATATGTATAGGTCCGAACAAATCTAAGGACAGCTACCTAAATATGCAAAACATCATAAGTGCTACGGTGCTTACCGGTGCCACGGCAATACATCCCGGCTTTGGCTTTCTTGCAGAGAACGGCTCCTTTGCCAGAATGTGTGAGGACTGTAATATTACATTTATAGGTCCCGATGCTGATACTATAGAGCTTTTAGGCAGCAAGGCCATGGCCAGGGAGACCATGCAGAAGGCAGGTATACCGGTGGTGCCGGGCTCTGAAGGCGAAATCGACAATATTAAGGATGCACTTAAGCTTGCCGATTCGATAGGCTATCCGGTGATGATTAAGGCTTCTGCAGGCGGTGGCGGAAAAGGAATGCGTGCGGTTTTTGGTGCATCCGATTTAGAGAGAGCCATAATCTCCGCTAAGAATGAAGCCAAAGCGGCATTTGGTGATGATAAGGTATATATGGAGAAGCTGATTATTAATCCTAAGCATGTGGAGTTCCAGATACTTGCCGACAAGTACGGAAACATAATCCACTTAGGCGAAAGGGACTGCTCTGTTCAACGAAGAAATCAGAAGCTTATGGAGGAATCTCCTTGTCCGATTATGAGTAAAGAGCTTCGTGCCAAGATGGGAAATGTGGCTGTGAAAGCAGCAAAAGCAGCAAATTATGTGAACGCAGGAACCATTGAATTCTTGCTTGACTGCCATAATAATTTCTATTTCATGGAGATGAATACACGAATTCAGGTAGAGCATCCCGTTACGGAGATGATTACCGGAATAGATATGATAAAGGAACAGATACGAATAGCTTATGGTGAAAAGCTGTCCTATCGGCAGAGGGATATTGAATTTAGGGGACATTCTATCGAATGCAGAATAAATGCGGAGGATCCTAAGAGAGGATTCTTACCCTGTCCCGGTCTGGTAGAGAATGTACTGTTTCCCGGAGGACTGGGTGTCAGGGTAGACAGTGCCCTGTATCCCGGTTATATGGTGCCTCCCTGTTATGACTCCATGCTGGCTAAGATTATAGTTCACGGAAGAAACAGAGAGGAAGCAATAAGCCGTATGAAAAGAGCTCTTGCAGAGCTTGTTATTGACGGCATAGAGACTAACGTTGATTTTCAATATGAGCTGTTTGAGAGAGATGAAATCCTGTCGGGATATTATCATACCGGCTTAATTGAAGGAAAGATGTATAATGAGTAGAAATATATTTAAAGCGAAGCAATATGCTACTTCCAAGGTCTATCGGTCCAGGCCTCAGGAGCTAAAAGGATCAATAGAAGAGAGGCCCAACGTCCCTCAGGGTATTATGACAAAATGCCCCGGTTGCGGTAGAGTCATCTATACCAAGCTTCTGATTAAAATCCATAAGATGTGTGAATGCGGTTACTATTTTAAGGTGTCAGCCAATGAACGTCTCGCAATGGTGATGGATGAAGATACATTTATGGAAATGGATCAGCATCTGACTACCAGGGATCCGCTAAATTTCCCCGGATATGGCGACAAACTGGTTAAAACCCAGACCCAGACCGGTCTTGTGGATGGCCTTGTAACCGGAAAAGGATTAATCTGTGGCATACCCACATATATCGGAGTCATGGATGCATCATTTTTTATGGGAAGCATGGGTACCGCCATAGGTGAGAAGCTGACAAGAGTCTTTGAAAAGGCAACCGATGAGAGGCTGCCGGTTATAGTATTTACTGCCTCTGGTGGGGCAAGAATGCAGGAGGGCATCTTCTCTCTGATGCAGATGGCGAAGGTAAGTGCGTCTGTAGCCAAGCATAGTGCAGAGGGACTTCTGTATATCACGGTTTTGACCGATCCTACTACGGGCGGTGTCACGGCCAGCTTTGCCATGCTCGGGGACATTATATTAGCCGAACCGGGAGCATTGATAGGCTTCGCAGGACCCAGGGTAATCGAACAGACCATAGGGCAAAAGCTTCCCGAGGGTTTTCAGAGAGCCGAGTTTTTACTGGAACACGGCTTTGTGGACAGGATTGTTACCAGAGATAAGCTGAGGGATACCTTAGGAGCATTGCTAAAGCTTCATTATAGAGAAGAAAAGGTTCAGCCGATGGGAGGGACATGATGGATTTAACACCGTGGGAAAAAGTGAAATTGGCAAGAATGCCGATAAGGCCTACCGGGATTGATTATATTGAACGAATATTCGAAGGATTCATAGAGCTGCATGGAGACAGGCTATATGGTGAGGACAGGGCGATAATAGGAGGACTTGCTTTTTTTGATGATATCCCCGTGACTGTTATCGCACAGCAAAAGGGGCGCAATACCAAGGAGAATATCGCAAGAAATTTTTCCATGCCTCATCCCGAAGGATATAGGAAGGCGCTTAGACTTATGAAACAGGCAGAAAAGTTCAAAAGACCTGTAGTTTGCTTTATTGACACACCCGGTGCCTTCTGTGGGATTGGTGCCGAAGAACGGGGGCAGGGAGAAGCTATAGCTACGAATCTGGCCGAAATGATGATGCTCAAAACCCCGATTATTTCAGTGGTTATCTCAGAGGGCGGCAGCGGAGGCGCACTGGCTCTTGGCGTCGCTGATAAGGTATATATGCTTGAGCATGCCATTTATTCAATCCTATCACCGGAGGGCTTTGCCAGTATATTATATAAGGATTCCGCTAAGGCAGAGACTGCGGCAAAGGATATGAAGCTTACTGCACAGGACCTTTACCGATTTGGAATAATCGATGGTATAATTCCCGAGCCATCTGGTGGAGCCCATAATGATTATGAATTCGTGACAGGCCGGACAAGAGAGATAATCGAAAAGGATCTGAAGGAGCTAATGCTCCTGCCGGTTGATGATATGCTTAAGAAAAGATACCGAAAATTCAGAAATATATAGTCTATCGGAATTTAGACATTCCAATAGACTATTATTTTCATATTACTTACGGTTTGCCTTCTTATCTTTGATAAATGTAGATACTAAGCATATTAATATACTTAGTATGAAGTTAACCAATAATAACAGTTCGAAATTTAATGCAATATCATAATCCCAGCCATAGTACTTCGATGCCTCTGTGATGGGATTTTTCCATAGAAAAATCAGGACAGCGCCATCTATAAATCCCATAATAACATTTATATAAAAAATCTTTTTAAGCTGTGAAGCGGCATAGAATACCAGAAAGATACAGATTAGATATACATATAATCCGGTTTCGGTATTTAAAGTGTCGGTCTTTGTGCTAAGCTGAATATATACTGCCCCTACAAGAGCCGTTCCGATAATTGAGGATATCAGTCTTCTTCTGTAATTGTTTTTTAAATTACTGGTTATAAAGAAAGGCACTGCTATGAATAACCAAATAAGATAAGTAAAGGATTCATTTTGTGGGCGATTAGCCAATTTCTGTATCTCAGAGATACCGTATAGAACAAATATACCTGCAGGCAATAGCTGTGTAAATATCTGATAGCCGGTATTTAACTCACGGTCTCTGCTGATAATATAGTCCAGGATGACTCCTATTAAAAAAAACGGTACGAACACAGTAAGCACATTCCATTGGGTTTCCCATTGAAACGATTCTAAAAACAAAAGTATGATTACAAACAGTAAATATATTGCGACAAAAACTAAGAAGGATAAATTTCTACGCAGAAAACCGGTTTTCTTATCCATATTCTTTCCCCCAATACTAAATTAATCAACCTCTTCGTCCAGAACATCATCCACGTTGTTAAAGCGCATTATCTGTCTCTTTCTAGCCATGATATCACTGTCAAGATATTCGTCATAGGTGGTGATTTTGTCAATCAGTCCATGGGGAGTTATCTCCATAATTCGGTTAGCCGTAGTCTGGATAAACTGATGATCCTGTGATGTGAACAGAATTACCCCCGGGAATTTAATAAGGCCGTTATTTAGCGAGGTAATCGATTCCATGTCCAGATGGTTAGTCGGCTCATCCATTACCAGTACATTCGCACCGGCAATCATCATCCGTGACAGCATAACACGAACTCTTTCTCCCCCAGAAAGTACATTTAACTTCTTAGTACCCTCCTCGCCGGAAAACAGCATTCTGCCCATAAATCCACGGACATAGGTTACGTCCTTTTCGGGCGAATAAGGCATAAGAAAATCCACAATGGTTTCCTCGCTGTCGAAGAGATGGGTATTATCCTTAGGGAAATAGGACACATTGGTCGTTACTCCCCATTTGTAAGTACCCTCATCCGGCTCAATCTCACCGGCCAGTATTCTGAAAAGCGTGGTAGTGGCAAGGGTATTTGGCCCAACAAAGGCAATCTTGTCGTCATGGCCCACTATAAAGCTTATGTTATCCAGCACCTTCTCCCCATCTATTGTTTTTGATATATTGGAAACGGTAAGTACCTCATTTCCGATTTCTCTGCTGGGTCTGAAATCAATATAAGGATATTTTCTGCTGGACGGACGGATATCCTCCAATTCAATCTTTTCCAAGGCTCTCTTTCTGGATGTGGCTTGCTTTGATTTTGAAGCATTGGCGGAGAACCGTTGAATAAATTCCTTAAGCTCTTTAATCTTTTCTTCCTTCTTCTTGTTCGCTTCCTTCATCTGTCGAATCATGAGCTGACTGGACTCATACCAGAAATCATAGTTACCGGCATACAGTTGAATCTTAGCATAGTCGATGTCGGCAATATGTGTACAGACCTTATTAAGAAAATAACGGTCATGGGATACCACTATTACCGTGTTCTCGAAATTAATTAAGAACTCCTCCAGCCAGCGAATAGCCTCTAAATCCAGATGGTTCGTAGGCTCGTCAAGAAGAAGTATATCGGGATTACCGAACAAAGCCTGTGCAAGAAGAACCTTTACTTTTTCGCTACCGTTTAGCTCATGCATCATTTTATAATGAAGATCTGTCTCGATTCCCAAACCATTTAACAAAGAGGCTGCATTTGCTTCTGCCTCCCAACCGTCCATGGAAGCAAATTCCGCTTCCAGTTCACTGGCACGGATGCCATCCTCGTCGCTAAAATCCTCCTTAGCATAGATGGCTTCCTTCTCCTTCATTATATCGTATAGCCTTTGGTTACCCATGATGACAGTATCCAGTACCGAAAAAGCATCATATTTAAAATGGTCCTGCTGTAGGAAGGATAATCTTTGACCGGGTGTAATAATAATCTCACCCTTTGTAGGCTCCAATTGGCCGCTTAATATTTTAAGAAAAGTGGATTTCCCGGCGCCGTTAGCTCCGATAATTCCATAGCAGTTGCCCTCGGTGAATTTTATGTTCACATCCTCAAACAATGCACGCTTTCCTAATCTTAATGTTATGTTACTGGCTTGTATCATGAATAACCTCCTTTATTTCGTATCGGTACCTGGTACCGTACCTGGTACCGTACCTGGTACCGTACCTGGTACCTTTAAATTTGCTGTGATATTTCAGCCAACCTATCTATGATAGGAAGGTGTTGTGTGCATAGTTCTTCGCACTGACCGCATTTTATACAGTCTGCTGCCTTCGATACAGGAATATTCCAATGGTATTTTATTCGACCTATCATATCCTGCCCGAGAATCTTGGCGTTATAGGCATCCATATATTTAGGAATGTCTATATCTACGGGACAGGAATCACAGTATGCGCATCCTGTACATAAATTATTAAGTGAGACACCCTTGTGCTCAAACTCCTCATAGATTTCCGATGCGGGCCGTTCCATAAGATTCTCCACGGCTTTAACGGCATCATCCACATGTTCTTTTGTGGTGAAGCCTGCCAATGTAACGGTTATCTCCTTGTGGGAAGCAACAAAACGAAGCGCCGCCTGTGCCACATTGAGGTCGGTTCCTTCAGTCAGATAGGAGAATGTATCCGGATTATTAGGAATAAGACCTCCTCCAAGAGGATTCATAACTACGATTCCCATTCCTTTATCAGCTGCTGCGGTTATGCCTGCCTGACGGAAACGATAATTAAGTGCGTTATAGCCTATTAGCATCCCATCAAACAAGTCGGTATCTACTACCTTTTCCAAATCAGAACCCTGCATATGGGAGGACACCGTAATATGACGAATCAGTCCGTCCTTCTTAGCTTGTTCAAAATGTTTATATAGTAAATCGTATTGCTTCTTAAAGGATTCCAAATCCAACATACACCACAAATAATAGAAATCAAGATAATCGACCTGAAGACGCTTTAAGGAGTTCTCCAATCTATGGCGAAAATCGTCAGCAGAAGTCTTTTTCTCCAAAGTATTAAGGTTTACTTTTGAAGATATGTAGAAGCTATCACGTTTCAGCTGTGATAACGCCATTCCCGTTATAATTTCACTCTTATCCTGACAGTAGAACGGAGCACTGTCAAAGAAGTTGATTCCCTTTTCATGTGCATATAGTACCAGCTCCGAGCATTTTTCCAGATTGCCTGCATTAATATCATCATCACTGTAACGCATGGTTCCCATACCTATCGCGCTCACCTTTAAATCTGTATTACCATATTGTTTATAATACATATATCTTCCTCCTAGCTATACATGAGTTAAGTCAAAATAATCCAAAATCACAATTTGCACGATAAATAGTATAGCATATGATAAGCTTTACCTCAATGTCATATTATATGTATTTTACCACTGGTTGTACTTGATTATTATTATGTAATAGCTTATTCTAAATTTATGTTATACGGACTATTACAGCGACAGGAACCGACAGAGAATATACATACTAAAATCAAAGGAGAATGCGGCAATATGAAGAAGGTTGATGAAAAAAGAATAGATGATTTGATGTCACAGTTAACGCTTGAAGAAAAAATTACTATGATCCATGGAGAGGGTATATTTCAGTCAGGGGGCGTTCCAAGACTGGGAATACCTCCGATGAAAATGTCCGACGGGCCTATGGGAGTGAGAAAGGAGTTTGCACTGGACAGTTGGATAAATATAGGAACAACAGATGATTATGTGTCCTATCTTCCCAGTAACAGTGCGATAGCCTCAACCTGGAACAGGAAGATGGCATACAACATGGGGAAAGTTCTGGGAGCAGAGGCACGGGGCAGAGGAAAGGACATAATATTGGCTCCGGGTATCAATATTAAGAGGAGCCCTCTGTGTGGAAGAAATTTCGAATATATGAGCGAGGACCCCAGAGTAATCGAGGAAATGGCAGTCCCTCTGATTAAGGGGATTCAGGAGAATGATGTGGCTGCCTGTGTTAAGCATCTGGCTGCTAATAATCAGGAGACTGATCGTTTGAAGGTAGACACATATCTGGATGAAAGAACCCTTAGAGAAATTTATCTGCCGGGATTTAAGGCTGCGATAGATAAGGGAGAAAGTCATACAATTATGGGTGCATATAACCGTTTGTATGGAGAGCATTGTTCCCAGAGCAGATTCCTTCTTACGAAGCTTCTACGGGAAGAATGGAATTATGACGGTGCGGCCATTTCAGATTGGGGCGGCGTTCATGATACCAAAGAGGCTGCCGAATCCGGTCTTGACATAGAAATGTCTGTGGGAGCCGATTTTGATAATTACTATATGGCAAAGCCCTTACTCGAAGCTGTCAGGAAGGGAGAAATCGATGAGGAGCATATTAATAAAAAGGTCCGTAACATTTTACGAACCATGCTTAGACTGAATATGCTGGGAGAGGATCGGAAGAACCGTGCTTCCGGTACCTATAATTCCCGTAATCATCATGAGGAAATCCTAAGCTGTGCAGAGGAATCTATAATCCTACTGAAAAATGAAGAAAACCGTCTTCCTTTAAATACAAAGGATATTAAGACTTTGGCAGTGATAGGCCAGAATGCCGAACGTCTGCATGCGGGAGGCGGAGGAAGTGCCGAGATTAAAGCGCTCTATGAAATATCACCGCTTCTTGGACTGAAGATGCAATTGGGAGGAAATACTGAGATAAGATATGCTAAGGGTTATTTTATACCTGCCAAGAAAGAGAAAAAGCTGAACTGGCAGCAGGACAGCCTTGACAGCGAAGCAATCAGTAGAAATGAAAGCAAGAGCAGGACAAAAAAGGCCCGTCAGGAGGAACTGCTTCGGGAGGCAGTCGAGCTTGCAAAATCAACCGATGATGTAATAGTCTTCTTGGGATTGGACCACGAGTATGATGTAGAGGGCAGAGACCGCAAGGACATGAAGCTACCCTATGGTCAGGACAGACTGGTTAAAGAGGTCCTGGCAGTAAATCCTAATGCTGTGGTGGTAATTGTAGCAGGCTCTCCGGTTGAGATGAGCTCCTGGTCTGACAAGGCGAAGGCAATAGTATGGAGCTATTATGCCGGTATGGAGGGCGGTAATGCCTTAGCTAAGGTACTTTTAGGAGATATTAATCCTTCCGGTAAGCTGGCGGAATCATTTCCGAAAAATCTTATGGATTCGCCTGCACATAAGCTGGGTGAATTCGGAATACACAATAAGGTTATCTATAATGAGGGTGTATATGTGGGATATCGGTATTATGACAGTAATAATATTGATGTGGAATTCCCCTTTGGTCATGGACTGTCATATACAACCTTTGAATACGTTAATCTTAGTGTGACCCATGATGAATCGACAATTGCAGATGATGTAGAGGTTAGGATTCGGGTTACCATAAAGAATACGGGTAAGGTATATGGTGCAGAGACGGTGCAGATATATGTGGCCGATAAAGAGGCATCAGTACCAAGACCGATTCATGAGCTTAAGGGCTTTACTAAGGTGTTTTTGGAGCCAGGAGAGGAGCAGACGGTGGAACTTAGCCTTTATAAGGATTCATTTGGCTTCTACGATGTGGAGAAGCATTGCTTCGTGGCAGAGGCCGGTGATTTTGAAATTCAGGTTGGTTCGTCATCGAGGGATATAAGATTAAGTGAGACTGTTAAGTTGAACAGGGAATATAGGTATAATTGACTTTTATAAATAACTAATTTAAAATGTACTTAGCAAACTTTAGGAGGAATTCATGGCAATCAACAAGGCAATGAGAATTGCATTAAAAGCATTGTCATATCCGGATATAGATGTTAAGAAAAACTATAAACTTCATAGGCAGGTCAATAATGTAGCTCATCCATATATCAAGCCAAAATACAAGATATGGGATCACAAAATTGCCGGAGCAGATCATGAGATTCCGGTAAGAGTGTTTCTGCCACCCGATATTCCTGAAGCCGAACCACCCCGGGTTATGATATTTTTTCATGGCGGAGGCTGGGTAATAGGAAATATTGACAGCTACAGTAATGTATGTGCCAATATGGCTAGGCAGACCAAAGCATTGGTTGTATCGGTCGATTATCGTCTGGCACCGGAGTATCGTTTCCCTTGTGCCCTTGAAGATTGTTATGCGGTTACAAGGGAGATTTTTCTTGATNCTACTATATTTGGTGTTGAAGCTGAAAACATTACAATTATTGGAGACAGCGCGGGAGGTAACCTTGCNGCCGCCGTATCAATCATGGCCAGGGACAGGGGAGAGTTCAGCGTATCAAAGCAGATTCTTATCTATCCTTCGACTTATAATGACCATAGCGATGAAAACGGCTTTTTATCCATAAAGGAATACGGACAAGATTATCTGTTAACATCAAAGAGAATCAGAGATTATATGGATTTGTATATAAGCTCCGAAGAGGACCTTAATAATCCTTATCTTGCGCCTCTGATAGCAGAGGATTTGTCTGATCAGCCTAAAACACTGATTATTACCGCAGAATATGATCCTTTAAGGGATGAAGGCGAGGCTTACGGTAAGAAATTGAAGGAAAAAGGAAATACTGTAGAAGTATATAGGATGAAGAACGCTCTTCATGGATTCTTTGTATTACCGAAGCATTTTGTTCATGTCAAAAGAAGCTATGAGCTTATTAACAGATTTCTAAAAAGTTAATAACATAAAATAAAGAATAAGAAGAAGTAAAGCTTAGTTATGGGCAGCAAAAGCATATGGTATGAATAAGGAGAGGAATTAATGACCAGAAGAAAGCCTGTTGAATGGACAAAACTGGATAATGCAGCCAAGATATTTCCTCCCAACAGCAATGAGAGGGATACAAAGGTATTTCGTTTTGTCTGCGAGCTGAAGGATGAGGTTGATAAGGACATCCTTCAGGAGGCTGTCGATAAGACCTTGCCGCTATTTCCTTTTTACAGGACCGTTTTAAGGCGGGGCTTTTTTTGGTATTACTTCGAGAGCACAGATCTTATGCCGGAGGTTTCCGAGGAAACCAAGCTACCTTGCAGCATGCTGTATAGGCGAAGCCGTAGGAATCTTTTATTTGAGATTACCTATTATAAGAAGCGTATAAATCTTGAGGTGTTTCATGCCCTTACAGACGGCACCGGAGCCTTAGGATTCTTAAAAACACTGCTTTATTACTATATAACAATAAAATACAGGGATGATTTTAAGGGACAACTTCCGCTTTTGGACTATGATGCGTCTCTTTCACAGAAGATGGATGACAGCTTTCAAAAGCACTATAGCGTCAAGCGAATTCCCAAGAAGATTAAAATTACGAAAGCATATCGAATCCAAGGCAGAAGGTCTATCGACAATCGTATTAAGATTATAGAGGGATTGATGCCGGTTAATGAGGTTCTTAATCTTTCCCGTAAGCACAACACTACACTTACGGTATATCTGGTTGCATTATTTATAAAGTCTATTTATAAGGAGATGCCTGCCAGAAGCAAAAAGAACCCCATAGTCCTATCCGTGCCGGTGAATTTAAGGTCGTATTTTCCTTCTGTTACTGCAAGAAACTTCTTTGCCACTATAAATATAAGCTATAATTTTAGTACATCCGGTGATGAGCTGGGGGATATTATAGCATCGGTGAAGGAAAGCTTTGAAAGAGAGCTTACGAAGGAAAATCTTGAAAAGCATATGAACCGCCTGTTATCATTGGAGCATAATGCCTTCATGCGGGCTGTACCCTTGGTAATCAAGGACAGAGTGTTAAGATTGGCCACAAGGCTAAGCGATAAAGGAATCACTGCTACATTGTCTAATGTGGGTAAGATTACAATAGGCTCTGAGTTTGATCCATACGTCACTATGTTTAACTGTTTTGTCAGCGCCAAGAGACCTCAGATTGCCATTTGCTCATATCAGAATAATTTGGTGGTAAGCTTTACCTCTCCGTTTGTAGGCACGGATATTCAAAAGAACTTTTTCCGTCACCTGGCTAATGAAAATATACCGATTATCATATCTTCAAATGCTAAGGAGATATAGAATGGAGGCCGGCATGCAAAACTGTATTCATTGTAAGGTTAAAATCAGGGGAGAGCATACTGTCTGTCCTCTATGTGCAGGTATACTGGAGGATAAGGGTAATCCTAAGGAGGATGTATTTCCTCACATCCCTACTATTTATCAGGAGTTCAACCTTTTCATCCGCTTACTTATTTTGATTTCTATAGTGGGTGTGGTGGTTAGCTTTGCAGTTAATTTGATATTTACTAAGGATTCCTTTTGGTCGATACTGGTTGCAGCCGGGGTGCTGTCCATGTGGATTAGTCTTTTCTTTATAATACGCAATAAGAATAATATAGCAAAAACCATCCTGTGGCAGGTAGGGATAATCAGTATCCTGTCATTTATATGGGACAGGTCAATGGGTTGGATCGGTTGGTCAATTGATTATGTAATACCGACCGTCTGCGTACTTGCGATGATAGTGATGGCCGTAGGGGCTAAGATATTGAAAATCGGTGTAGGGGACCTAATCATATATCTGCTTATAGATGCTATATTTGGCTTCGTGCCGGCTATCTTTATTATATTTAAATGGGTTAATGTGCAATTTCCCTCAGTAATATGTGTGGCTGTAAGCATAATATCACTTTCGGCTATGATATTGTTCGAGGGTGATAATATGAAGACAGAGCTTAAAAAGAGGATGCATATTTGAGAATCCGGAAATCTAAAATAACAATAAGGAAGGTATTTTTATGAGCACATTCGCTTTAAAGTTGGTGGCTATTATAACGATGTTAATCGACCATGTGACAGCAGTATTGGTTCCGGTTGACACATGGTTATATATAGCGGGGAGATTAATCGGAAGACTTGCTCTTCCAATCTTCGTGTTTCTGTTAGTTGAGGGATTTTATAATACCAGGAGTGTTAAGAAATATCTTACAAGACTCGGTATATTTGCCTTGATATCAGAACTTCCCTTTGATTTGGCATTTTATAACTCTTTCTTTTCAAAGTCAGGTGGAGATATTAAAGCCGACTTACCAAGGATATTTTCGGATGCTAAAATATTTGATATAGTGCTAGAAAGGTTTATGAGGCATCAGAATATATTCTTTACGTTGTTTCTCGGTCTTATGACTATATGGCTGATGAGCATGGTTGAAAAGAGATTTAAGAATAATATGCTGTATGTCAACATAATTAACGCCATAATCACAATAGCATCCTGTCTCATAGCGGTAATTTTAAGAACGGATTACAATTTTAGGGGTGTTCTGCTAATCGTGGCATTTTACTTATTCCGGGGAAGCAAGGCATTACTTGTCCTATCCTTACTTATAATAAGCTTTGATATTGTGCAGGCTTTTTCAGCCTTGGCAGTACTGCCGATAGCATTTTATAACGGAAAAAAGGGTACCGGCATGAAGTATTTCTTCTATGCATTCTACCCCGTACATCTACTGCTGTTATATGTTATAGTTCTAATTACTTAAAATCGTTGATATGTTTTACTTCCGGCATATAATCCGTAGACCGATGATGAGAATAGAAATCTTCTGTGGCATGGGCCGGTTTTTCAGGAAAATACATCCGATGGTCCATCATTAAGATGCTTTTGTTGGAAGGAAATCGATAATAGACTTTTTTGGATGGTTCGAAATACATAAACAATCCTCCTTATTTTAAGCTACGGTTCATTAATTATGTGTATCCATATTGTTTGTAATATGTAAGAATATATACAGGTACTTTATAAAAATAAATACCAAATAATAAGAGAGCAGGTCATCAAAAGAAGATATGATTTCATTAAAAATTACAGATGTCAAATCCTTTATGTCAAAGCTTCTTGCCAATACCCTATTTGATGAATTTGTGTTAAGGGAAATGGATATTCAAACCTTCACAAGCTTTTCTGTATCAGGGCAATTTTATAAAAATTTTTTCTCAAAGGAAGAGCTGGAGGAGAGAAGCATAGAGGATGCAGTATTATGGGGTGAAGTTAGGGGAATTGCCTTTGCGGTAATAAAGGGAAATAAATCACCGTTACTTATGAAGATAGTATTCCAGCTCCCGAAGAATCAGACAGACAGATTTGTAGATGGTCTGGGGGGCAAGCTTACATCCGAGGATGTGGGTGGATTATATTTAAATATATGGTTCGAAAAGAGCGAACTTCATATAATTACCGGAACCGCAATAAAGACCTTTACCCTGGATAAGACAATTGAGACAGAATGGGATACATGGGTTAAGAGGTTCTTAAGCAGTCAGAATATATCTTTTGAAGAAGAATAGAAGCAGTCTAATTGTTAGCACTCTTGTCGTGAGAGTGCTAAAATTTTCTTGACAATTTATAACACACATATTATGATAATTGGTAAAAGAATTAAAAGATAATTATGTGAGGAAAGGAAGAAAAGCATGAGTACAGAAAGAGGTAATTTATCTATTAATTCGGAGAATATATTTCCAATAATTAAGAAATGGTTGTATTCGGATCATGACATATTCATCCGCGAAATGGTATCAAATGCTGCGGATGCCATCACAAAACTGAAGAAGCTTGAAATCATGGGCGAGGCTGACATTCCCGAGGATAACCATTACAAGATTATTGTTACGGTAAATCCTGATGAGAAGACCATAACCTTTTCCGATAACGGTGTCGGAATGACCGCAGATGAAGTAAAGGAATATATCAATCAGATAGCATTTTCAGGAGCAAAGAAATTCCTGGAGACATATAAGGATAAGACAAATGCCGATCAGATAATCGGACATTTCGGGTTGGGCTTTTATTCTGCATTTATGGTGGCAGATAAGGTTACCATCGAGACTAAGTCTTGGCAGAAGGATGCTCCTGCCGTATACTGGGTATCCGACGGCGGCACAGAATATGAGATGGGAGAGGGTAACAGAAGCGAGAGAGGAACTGATATCATTCTCCATCTTAATGATCAAAGCTATGAATTCTCTAATGAGTACCGGGTAAAGGAAGTTCTTAATAAGTACTGCTCCTTTATGCCTGTTGAGATATATTTTAGGAATGCCAACGATCCTATCGAGGAAGAAGAGGACAAGGTTATATCCACCACGGTAGATGAGGACGGGAAGGCTGTGGAGGATGCCGATTCGGCTAAGGATGACAAGAAGAAGGACAAGAAGAAAGATAAGAAGAAGGATGAAAAGAAAGAGGAACCTATTAATGATACTACCCCTCTGTGGACAAAGCATCCCAATGACTGTACCGAAGAGGAATATAAGAAGTTCTACAGAGACGTATTTTATGATTACAAGGAGCCATTATTTTGGATTCATCTGAATATGGATTATCCTTTCAATCTTAAGGGAATACTGTATTTCCCTAAGATAAATACGGAATATGACTCTATTGAGGGTGTTATAAAGCTATATAACAACCAGGTATTTATAGCGGATAATATTAAGGAGGTTATTCCTGAGTTTCTTATGCTCCTAAAGGGAGTGATAGATTGTCCTGACCTGCCTCTTAATGTATCCAGAAGCGCTTTGCAGAATGACGGCTTTGTAAAGAAGATATCGGAATATATTTCGAAGAAGGTTGCCGATAAGCTTACCGGAATGTATAAGGTTGAAAGAGAAAATTATGATAAATTCTGGGAGGACATCAGCCCGTTTATTAAGTTTGGATGCCTTAAGGATGAGAAATTCAGTGACAGGATGAAGGATTTTATCATATATAAGAATCTGGAGGGCAAATATATTACATTGGATGAATATGTTGACTCTATTAAGTCCAAAGCATCCGAAGACAAGAAGGAAGAGGATAAAACCAAAGAGGATACTGCTGATAAAGAAGATGATGATTATGATGAGACTAAGGAAGAGAATAAAACTACTGTATATTATGTAACCGACGAGAAACAGCAGAGCCAGTATATCAATATGTTTAAGGAAGCCGGCATGGATGCTTTAATCCTGACCCATAATATAGACCAGCCCTTTATATCTCACGTAGAGTTTAAGAATAAGAATATCAGATTCCAGCGTATAGATGCTGACATTACAGACGACTTCAAGGATGAAACCAAGAAAAAGGATNTGAAGATACTAAAGAACAATACTGAAGCCATGACCAAGCTGTTCCGTAAGGTGCTGGGAAANGAGAAGCTGGAGGTCAAGGTAGAAAAACTCAAGAATGATAAAGTATCTTCTGTAATTACCTTGTCCGAAGAAAGCCGCAGAATGCAGGACATGATGAGAATGTATAATTTATCGGGTATGGACTCCGATGCTTTTGGNGGCGGTGAGACACTTGTATTGAATGCGAATCATAAGCTGGTACAGTATATCATCACCAATGAAGGATCAGAGCATACACCTATGATTTGTGAACAGCTATATGATTTGGCGTTACTTGGTCATAAGCCTCTGGATTCCGAAGCTATGACAAAATTCATTCAGAGAAGTAACGAAATCATGATGCGAATAATATAAATGATACATTTGGGCAAAATAATATAGACAAATATTAAAAAACTATAAAATTTATTATATTTTCAATGAGGCACTTGTAAAATTAAGCAAAATACCTTATCATGTAGTAATAGAAACCATGTTATGAAGCTCAAATGCAACAAGATATAGAAATGCAGATAGCATAGAAGAATTTGATGCTTTAGTTTTATACATGCAACAATGGAGGAATAATATGGAGCATAAAATATTAGTAGACAGTTGCACAGATCTCCCAAAGCATCTTAAAGAAGACTCAAGATTTAAGGTTGTTCCGCTATCTCTAATGGTTGATGATAAGGTGTTTGTGGATAATGGCGAGTTTAATCAAAAGGAATTTTTAAAGACTATGAAGGAAAGCTCTAATAGTCCAAAATCNGCATGTCCCTCACCTGATGATTATCTGAAGGAATTCAACAAAGAGGGCGATACCTTTGTAGTTACAATATCTTCAGAATTAAGTGGCTCTTATAANAGTGCTGAATTAGCTAAGAGACTATATCTTGAAGAAAATCCGAATAAGAATATTGGAATTATTGATTCCCGTAGTGCCTCTGTGGGTCAAACCTTGATATCTATGAAGATAAAGGAGCTTATTAGTGAGGGGCATCTGTTTAATGACATAATTAAGAAGGTTAATGCATTTCGTTCNGAAATGAAGACCAAATTCGTACTAGAGAATATAGATAATTTACGAAAGAGTGGCAGACTTAGTCACCTTCAGGCATTAGTGGCAAATGTATTAAACATTAAACCGATTATGGGAGGCACACCTGAGGGAACNATAGCTAAGTTAGAGCAAGCTAGAGGAATAACGAAGGCTTTAGTAACTTTGGCAAAGACTATTGAACGGGATGTAATAAAGCCTAACGAGAGAATTCTTGCAATCGCTCACTGCAATTGCATTGAAAGAGCTCAGTTCATTAAGGAGGAGATTCTTAAGAGAGTTCCTTTTAAGGATAGCTTTATTGTAGATACCGCAGGAGTAAGTACCCTGTATGCCAATGAAGGCGGCATAATAGTGGCATACTAAGTCATTCTAATCACTTAAAACAAACTCCTCATATCTTTAAATTGCATCAGGCTTAACTAAATAAAGTAGTTATTAAAAACAGTAAAACCATGGTTATCAGGGTCAAGGAAACCCCGATAGCCATGTTTTTTAATTTCTTTTGCCTACATATTTATATGTGCATTATTTGAAAATGAGAAGAATTGAATT
>JGI24709J26583_10000334_pt2 | contig 38948 bp, 35 predicted proteins | sample BioPla2DNA1_FD_26583 | JGI IMG/M metagenome (IMG submission 26583) | reverse complement strand
AAATAAGGCCTATTAAAGGATTGCTACAGATAGTAAAGATTCTAATGTTTATAGTTATTGCAATAATTATTATAGCAATATTATTAGATAAGAGTCCTTTAGTTCTTCTTAGCGGTGTAGGTGCCGCAGCAGCCCTATTTTCATTTGTTTTTAAGGATTCTATTCTAGGCTTTATTGCTGGTATTATGCTTACTTCAAATGACATGCTTAGAATTGGAGATTGGATTGAAATGCCTAAGTATGGAGCAGATGGTGACGTTATAGACATAACTCTAAATACTGTTAAGGTGCAAAATTGGGATAAAACTTTTGTTACCATACCTGCCTATGCACTAATTTCTGATTCATTTAAAAACTGGAGAGGAATGTTTCAATTCGGTGGCAGGAGAATAAAAAGATCAATATATATTGATGTAAATAGTATCAAATTTTGTACTGATGATATGATTGAAAAATATAAAAAGATACATTATCTTAAGGATTATATTAATAAGAAAGAGAAGGAACTAGAAGAATATAATATTGCAAATAATATTGATACAGAGCAGAAAATCAATGGAAGGCGTATGACCAATATTGGAACCTTTCGGGCCTATTTACAAAGTTATATAGAGAATCATCCTGGAATAAACCAAGACAAGATAAAAATGATTAGACAACTTGCTGCAGGTGATAATGGAGTTCCCATGGAAATATATGCTTTTACCCGTGATACGGCTTGGGTTAATTATGAAGGAGTGCAATCTGATATATTTGATCATGTATATGCTATAGCGGGAGAGTTTGATTTGAGAGTATTTCAGAGTCCTTCTGGATATGATATCAACACATTCAAAGAAAAGTCAAGGTCATAATCTAATATAATAAAATATAAAAAACAAAAGCAAATGACAGAAAGCAGGGAAATATTACCCTGCTTTCTGTCATTTGGTGTCTCAAATATTCAATTGTCTGGTATAACCTCGATTATGAGTTTACAAGAACTTATACCAATTTAGGTTAGTATTCCTGCATAAATGATTGAAAACTTAATGCCTCGTTTGTAAAAACTAGACTGTCCAACGCAACCACCTCATTTTCTTAGCTAAACCCTTGTCTGTAATTCTGAGACTAAATTACAAACTTTTCTCTCTATTTTCAGATACAGATGAGCTCTTTAGATCTAGTTATTCGCATGATGCTTATGAGTTCTTGTCTGTATCTAATAATTATTATGTCTAATAAAATTTTAATTATACAATAAATTAATATAATTTTTTTCTTTTTTTATAAATAAGTAAGTTAAAGTATATCTTTATATTTATAAACGAAAACGATTAAGTAAAAAATAAAAAAAGACTTGCCAAAAGGATAAAAAAGAGTTAATATATGGTTATGACCAGTAGCAATTTAGTCATTAAAATAAATATAGTATAGAAAAATTACAATTAATTATACAAATTGCCTAACTTGGTATAAAGAAAACGATTAAGTAAACATAGATTTTATTAGGAATAGGGGATTTAAATGGTTTCGATTAAGGATATATCTATAAGATGTGGCGTATCAGTAGCCACAGTTAGTAAGGCTTTGAATAACCACAGTGATATTTCCGAAGCTACCAAAAGTAACATTATAAATGTAGCAAATGAGATGGGCTATTATCCAAATTCCTTTGCAAGAGCCTTAAAAACAAATAGAACCTATAATATTGGTGTTCTTTTTGTAGATGAAGCGCAGAGTGGATTAACACATGAGTATTTTGCTAACGTTTTGGACAGCTTCAAGGTGGAAGCAGAAAGTAATGGTTATGATATTACATTTATTAATAAGCATATGGGAGTTAGGAAGATGTCTTACTATGAACATAGTAAGTACAGGGGTGTTGATGGTGTAGTAATAGCATGTATTAATTTCTCTGATCCTGAAGTCCTAGAGCTAATTAATAGTGATTTACCAGTGGTAACTATCGATCATGTTTTTAACAATCGTACTGCTATAGTATCTGACAATATTAAGGGCATGAGAGATTTAATTACATATATTCATGATATGGGACACAGAAATATAGCCTATATTCATGGAGCTGATTCTTCAGTTACACAAAATCGTGTGGGAAGCTTTTACAAGTCGCTTAGTGAATTAAATATCAAAATTCCTGATGAATATGTAAGGAGTGGTGTTTATCATGATGCTGATACTACATATCACATTACAAAGGAATTATTAGCATTAAAGAACCGTCCCACATGCATTATATTTCCAGACGATTTCTCCTGCATCGGAGGAATCAATGCCATAAAGGACTTTGGATTATCTATTCCTGATGATATATCAATTGCAGGTTATGATGGAGTATTATTATCACAGGTTCTTAATCCGAAGCTTACTACACTAAAGCAGGATACTAAAGCTTTGGGGAAATTCGCTGCAGAAAAGCTTATAGCATTAATTGATAATCCCAAGGCTAATATAGTAGAAAAAGTAGTTGTAGAAGGCCAGCTTCTTTATGGTGAATCCGTAAAAAGGATTTAAAGTGAGATTTTCCAGTCATTTTATGATATGAATACATATGTAAGACGATGTAGGGGAGTTTTAACATATAAAAAATTCAAATCATAAAATGAAGGGTGTCTATATTTTTCCTCCTAGCAAAATACCAAGGCCTTCAAATAACCTGGGGAGAGTTAGATGAATGGCTGTGGTTACATTGCATCATATTATTGTGAAAAAAGCTATCCGTGATAAGTTTATGGATAGCTTTTTTCATAAATATCTTTATATATTTTATTTATATAAAGATTGTTATATTTTTGTCATTATTGTTGAATGATATTGTTATATTTAGCGTAGTATTTAGTAAAAATAAATAAAAACATATAAAAATAAAAGCCATAATCTGTTGAATAAAAATGATATATGGGATATAATACTAAAGGCGTTAATTTTGCCAAAAATCAAATAAAGAGGTGAGTTAATGGCAAAAGAAACAGTACAAGCTGTCCGAAAAGCAGAGATTGCTGCAGAGAATATTATTAAGGATGCGCAAAGTCAAAAGGAAGCAATAATATCTGAGGCTGAACAAAAAGCTAAAGAGTTATCGACTTCTATGTTAAGTGAAGCGCAAATGAATGCAGAAAAGGATGTTCAGGAAGCTGTACACCGTAGTAATCAAATATTGGAGGAAGCAAAACAGGATGCTGAAAAGGAAGTACAGCTTCTTATAGCTATGGCTAAAACTAAGGAGCAAGCTGCAATAGACCTGGTTATCTCCAATGTCATATGACACATGACTAACAAGTTTTAATGAGGCAAAGGAGGTGTATTAGATATGGCATTGCTGCAAATGCAGCGTATTAATATTTATGCTTTAAAGAAGGATAGAAAGCAAATTTTAGAACTTTTACAACGAAAGGGAGTTGTAGAAGTAAGAGACATGCTAAAAGAGGATAAGGTCTTCAATAGATCCGATGTTTCTCATGCAAAACAAATCATGGAAAAAAATATATCCACTGTAAATGAAGCATTAAGTATACTAAATAATTATGTTAAGGAAAATAGTTCTATCCTTTCAGCTCTAGAGGGTAGAAAAGAGCTAGCTGTAGAGGTGTATGATTCCTTTAAAGAGAAATACAAGCCAGCAGTAGGCACTGCAAAGCGTATTATAGAGCTATCGAAGATTATAGCTGAAAATAAGGCTGAGGTATTAAGGCTCCAGACTCAAATTGAAATTTTGACACCTTGGATAAATCTTGATATTCCTTTAAACTTTAAAGGAACAAAGCATACTACAGGATATATTGGTATATTACCAAATTCTTGGACCTTGGAGGAGATATACGAAAAGCTAGCTCAATTTATGCCGCTGAATGTAGATATAATCAGTTCCAGTAAGGAACAGACCTGTATCTTCGTATTATGCACCAAGGACAATAAGGATAAGGTGTATGAAACTTTACGTGGCATGGAATTTACACTGCCATCCTTATCAATTGATTTATCCCCATCAGAGCAGTTAGAACAAGTTAAGAAACAGGTAGAAGAGGCTAATAATCGAATAAAGGCTGCTACGGATGAAATGATATCCTATGACAAGCTTAGGGATGAACTAAAATTTCTACTGGATTACGATACCATGAGACTGGAAAAATACGAGGTTATTGGAACACTTCTTCAATCTAAGAATGTCTTTATAATCTCTGGGTTTATAGCTGAAAAGGATATTAAAAGCCTAGAAGAGGAGTTAACATCAAGGTTTGATTTAGCTATAGAGACAAAAGAGCCAAGGAAGAAGGATGATGTACCGATACTTTATAAGAACAACGGTTTTAGTGAACCTTTAGAGGGTACAGTAAATTCCTTTAGTCCACCAGGCAAGGGTGAGATGGATCCTACCATGGTTATGTCCCTATTCTACTATGCCTTATTTGGGCTTATGCTCTCTGATGCAGGTTATGGATTTATAATTGCCCTAGCTTGTGCCATTGGACTTATTAAATTTAGAAAAACCATTGAAAAGCCCATGAAGAACACCTTAAAGATGTATATGTTCTGTGGTATTGCCACCGTCTTCTGGGGCATTATCTTTAGCTCTTATTTTGGTGATATATTTGATGTGGTAGGTAAAACATTTTTTGGAGTAACAGATTTGCCGGTAATACCGCCAGTATGGTTCTTCCCTGTTGAAAAACCTATGCTGATGCTTACATTTTCAATGGCCATAGGATTAGTTCATTTATTAACAGGCCTAGCTATGAAAGGCTATCAGCTGGCAATGCAGCGGGACTATAAGGGTATCATTTATGATGTTGTACTATGGTATATACTATTAATTAGTGGAGTGATTCTCCTATTATCCATGGAAATGGTTACAGGTATACTAGGTATTAATATTAATATTCCCAGTAATGTGGTTACTATAGCAGGTATATTATTTGCTCTAGCTGCTGTAGGTATTATCCTTACCAACGGTAGGGAATCAAAACAACCCTTCAAGCGTATATTAAAAGGCTTATATGCCTTGTATGGTATTTCAGGCTATCTAAGTGATGTCTTGTCTTATTCAAGATTACTTGCCCTTGGACTGGCAACAGGAGTAATTGGCTCTGTAATTAACCAGATGGCTGCTATGGCTGCAAAGGGTGCTCTAGGTCCTATTATATTTACAGTTATAGTTATATTTGGACATGCTCTAAATCTAGGAATTAATGCTTTAGGAGCATATGTCCATACGAACCGTCTCCAATACGTGGAGTTCTTTGGTAAATTTTATGAGGGCGGAGGAAAAGAGTTCAAGCCCTTTGGAATTAATACAAAATATTATAAAATCAAGGAGAGTTGGAAAAATGGAAATATTAAATGATTATGGTATAGTATTAGCATTAGCAGGTGCTGTATTAGCAGCACTGATTCCTGGAATGGCTTCCGCGAAAGCTGTAAGTATGGGTGGTATCGCAGGTGCAGGTGTTATCACAGAAGATCCAGCACAATTCGGTAAGGTTCTTATTCTTCAGCTTCTTCCAGGTACCCAAGGTATTTACGGATTATTAATAGCATTTATAACCTTATCACAGATCGGTATTTTAGGCGGTGAAGGAGATATTTCTTTTGTTAAAGGTGCTCTTTATTTTGCAGCTTGTTTACCTATGATAATTGTAGGTTATACATCAGCTGTCAGACAAGCTAATGCTTCAGTAGCAAGTATTGGTGTTGTAGCAAAGAGGCCTGATCAATTTGGTAAAGCCATGATTTTCCCTGCCATGGTTGAGACATATGCTATCTTAGCACTTCTTATTTCAATGTTAGCTGTAAATGGAGTTAGCGGATTGAGCATATAACAGTTAACAGATGGAGGTTGAAATGACTGGATTAGAAAAGATTATTAAGGCAATTGAAGCAGAAGCTCATTCTAGCGCCAATAGAATTCTTACTGAGGCAAAGGAGGAGGCAGATAAGATTCTGTCTCTAGCTAAGGAGGAAGCAAAGCAGGCGGTAGCAAATATTGCCGAAAAGCCCGTATCTGAGGTCAAAGCCATTATAAATCGAGCGGAATCTGGTGCTAGGCTTATAAAAAGGCAGATGATTTTAGATGCAAAGCAACAAATGATAAATGATATAATCCTTATAGCAAAAGAAAAGCTTACCAGTCTTCCGGATACTGACTATTTTGATACAATCCTTCAAATCCTTAAGAAGCATGCTCATAAGATGCCAGGTGTAATTAAGTTCTCTCAAGCAGATTTAGAACGATTACCTAAGCAGTTTGAGAAGAGCATAAATACCGCCATAAAGGGAATTGAAAATGCATCCCTTACTATTTCACAAGATAGTGCACAGCTTGATGGTGGCTTTATACTGGTTTATGGAGATATAGAGGAAAATTGTTCCTTTGATGCCTTATTAGATGAAGCGAAGGAAGAACTACAGGATAAAGTAAATGCATTTTTATTTGAATAGAAGGACCGGAAAGAGGGTGAAGCGGTTTGCGTAAGGAAAATAAAAGTGAAATAACTGATAAGCAATATATTTATGCTGTAGCACGCATACGTTCAAAGGAGCTTTCATTAATAAGTAAGTCTGATATCGAACAGCTTATGAGTTGTAAGACTGAGATAGAATGTCTTCGCTATCTGGCTGATAAGGGATGGGGTAAGGAAGGTACACATACCTCAGATCAGATATTAGCGTCAGAAAGAGAGAAAACATGGGAGCTTCTTAAAGAGCTGGTAGAGGATATTTCTGTATTTAATACATTTCTTTATGGAAACGATTACCACAACCTTAAGGCGGCAATAAAGCAGATATATAAGGGTACAAATAATCCGAATATTTATCTATCTAATAGCACTATCGACCCTAATATTATTATCAAGGCAGTTACAGAAAGAGATTTTTCTTTACTTCCCGAGCATATGAGGGAGGTGGCCGAGGAGGCCTATCAGATACAGCTTCATACTGGTGACAGCCAGTTATGTGATCTTGTCTTAGATAAGGCAGCTCTTGATAGTATATATTCTCATGGAAAGGCTTCTGGCAATGAACTTATCTCACAATATGTAGAGCTAAAGGTAGCCGCTGCCAACATAAATATAGCTATCAGAAGTGTAAAAACAGGTAAGGATGAGGAATTTCTCCAGCGTTCACTTGCTGAATGTGAAAGCCTTAATAAAAGCAAGTTGATTCAAAGTGCCTTAGAAGGTATGGAGGCAATATATGAGTATCTACTTACAACTGATTATTCAGATGCCCTACCTGCCCTTAAGGAATCCTCGCAAGCCTTTGAGCGTTGGTGTGATAATAGGATAGTAGAATATATACGTCCACAAAAGTATAATCCATTTACCCTGTCACCTCTGGCAGCCTATCTCTTAGCCCGAGAAAATGAAATCAAGACAGTAAGGATTCTACTTTCAGGTAAAAGAAATGATATATCGGATGATATAATCCGGGAAAGATTGAGGGAAATGTATGTATAGGGTTGCAATTTTGGGTGATCGTGACAGTATATATGGATTTGCCGCGATCGGCCTGGATACCTTCCCGGTGGAAGATGCTACAGAAGCCGCAAAGAAATTAAAAAAACTGGCTGATGGAAGATATGCAGTAATATATATTACAGAGAGTCTTCAAGCACAGCTGGAGACTGAGATATATAATTATGTATCATTACAGTTACCAGCGATTATACCGATACCGGGTGTATCTGATAATACCGGAATGGGAATGAGAAATGTAAAGAAATCAGTTGAGCGTGCAGTAGGCTCTGATATTATATTTAATAATGATTAGTAAAGCAGGTGAAAAATATGAGCAATGGCACCATAAAAAAAGTAGCCGGTCCTTTGGTTATTGCAGAGGGTATGCGCAATGCCAATATGTTTGACGTGGTAAGAGTTAGTAAACAACGTCTTATCGGTGAAATAATTGAAATACATGGCGACCAGGCCTCCATTCAGGTTTATGAAGAAACTTCGGGACTTGGTCCCGGCGAGCCTGTGGAATCTACCGGCCAACCTTTAAGCGTAGAATTGGGCCCTGGTCTTATCGGAAGTATATTTGATGGAATACAACGTCCTTTGGTAGACATCATGGAGGCTACAGGAACAAATCTGAAGCGTGGTGTTGAGATACCTTCCTTAAACAGAGAGAAAAAGTGGCATTTTGTACCTAGTGTTTCTGTTGGTACTGAGGTTGAGGCAGGAGATATCATTGGAACTGTTAATGAAACAGATATAGTTGTTCAGAAGATAATGGTTCCTGTCGGAATGAAGGGAAGGATTACATCCATTACCGAAGGAGATTATACTGTAGTTGATACTGTCGCTATACTTGAAAAAGATGATAATACTACAGAGAATCTTACATTAATGCAGAAGTGGCCAGTGCGTCAGGGCAGACCCTATAAGCAGAAGCTTTCTCCGGATAAGCCTATGGTTACTGGACAAAGAGTTATTGATACCCTTTTCCCAATCGCTAAGGGCGGAGTTGCAGCTATACCTGGTCCTTTCGGAAGCGGTAAAACAGTTGTACAGCATCAGCTAGCAAAATGGGCAGAGGCAGATATCGTAGTATATATCGGATGCGGTGAGCGTGGTAATGAGATGACAGACGTTCTTAATGAGTTCCCAGAGCTTAAGGATCCTAAGACAGGAAAATCACTGATGGAACGTACTGTTCTTATAGCTAATACCTCAGACATGCCGGTTGCAGCCCGTGAGGCTTCAATCTATGTTGGTATAACCATAGCGGAGTATTTCCGTGATATGGGCTATTCAGTTGCTCTGATGGCTGATTCTACATCCCGTTGGGCTGAAGCCCTTCGTGAGATGTCAGGTCGTCTTGAGGAGATGCCTGGTGAAGAGGGTTATCCCGCCTACCTGGCCAGCCGTTTAGCTCAGTTCTATGAGAGGGCTGGAAGGGTAATTAGCCTAGGTAAGGATGGAAGAGAGGGAGCCTTATCAGCTATAGGAGCTGTATCACCTCCTGGTGGCGATATTTCCGAGCCGGTATCTCAGGCAACTCTTAGAATTGTTAAGGTCTTCTGGGGCTTGGATGCCAATTTGGCCTATAGAAGACATTTTCCAGCTATCAACTGGCTGACCAGCTACTCACTTTATGATATGGGAAAATGGTTTAATTCCAATGTAAATAGCAAATGGAATGATATGAAGGCCCGTATAATGAAGCTATTGAATGATGAGGCAGAGCTGGACGAGATAGTAAAGCTGGTTGGTATGGATGCTTTATCTGCACCAGACCGCTTAAAGTTAGAGGCGGCAAGGTCCATAAGAGAGGACTATCTACATCAGGATGCCTTCCATGAGGATGATACCTATACCAGCCTCGAGAAGCAATATTACATGATGGAGCTTGTTCTACAGTTTTATGATATATCCCTGGAGAACCTGGCAAATCTCTCTATTGATGATCTAGTTAAGTTACCCGTAAGAGAGAGAATAGGTCGTTTCAAATATATTAAGAATAATAAGATAAAGCAGGAATATGAAGAAGTCCTGATGCAATTAAAAACAGAGATTAATAATCTGGTACAGAAGGAGGATGCCTAATGCCAAAGGAATATAGAACCATAAGGGAGGTAGCGGGTCCTCTTATGCTGGTACAGGGAGTTGAAGGGGTTGCCTTTGATGAGCTGGCCGAGATAGAATTGATCAGCGGGGAAAAACGCCGTTGTAGAGTTCTTGAGATCGATGGGGGAAATGCCCTTGTTCAATTATTTGAAAGCTCTACAGGAATTAATCTAGCCAGTAGTAAGGTACGTTTTTTAGGTAGAAGCATGGAGCTTGGTGTATCTGAAGATATGCTAAGCCGCGTGTTTGACGGTTTGGGACGTCCTATTGATAATGGGCCTGATATATTACCAGAGCAAAGACTTGATATCAATGGCCTTCCCATGAATCCTGCAGCTAGAAACTATCCGCAGGAATTTATTCAGACAGGTGTATCTGCCATAGACGGATTAAATACATTGGTTCGTGGACAAAAGTTACCTATATTTTCAGCCAGTGGTCTACCCCATGCAAATCTGGCGGCTCAGATAGCCCGTCAAGCCAAGGTTCGTGGTACATCAGAACCCTTTGCGGTTGTATTTGCTGCTATGGGTATTACCTTTGAGGAAGCTCACTTCTTTACTGAGTCCTTCCGTGAAACTGGTGCAATAGATAGAACAGTTATGTTCGTCAATCTAGCCAATGACCCGGCTATAGAACGTATATCTACACCTCGAATGGCGCTTACGGCCGCAGAATACCTAGCCTTTGAAAAGGATATGCATGTGCTTGTAATCCTTACTGATATTACAAACTATGCTGATTCACTTAGAGAAGTATCTGCAGCCAGAAAAGAAGTTCCCGGTAGGCGTGGATACCCAGGTTATATGTATACTGACCTGGCTTCTCTTTATGAGAGAGCAGGACGTAAGAAGGGCAAGGCTGGAAGTATCACTATGATTCCCATACTTACCATGCCTGAGGATGACAAGACGCATCCTATACCTGACCTTACAGGATATATTACAGAGGGCCAGATTATACTTAGCCGTGAGCTCCACCGTCAAGGTATTGAGCCCCCTGTGGATGTATTGCCATCTCTTTCACGTCTAAAGGACAAGGGAATCGGTGAAGGTAAGACCCGAAAGGATCATGCAAATACCATGAATCAGATATTTGCAGCTTATGCAAGGGGTAAGGAAGCAAAAGAATTGATGGTAGTTCTTGGTGAAGCTGCCCTGACTGATATTGATAAGCTCTATGCAGATTTCGCCGATGCCTTTGAGAAGGAATATGTTTCCCAAGGTTATAATACCAACCGTGATATTGAAGATACTTTGAATCTAGGCTGGAAGCTCCTCAATATGCTTCCTAGGGCTGAGCTTAAGAGAATAAAGGATGAGCTACTGGACGAATACTACGGCAAAGGAGACTGATATGGCTACAACACAAGTAAATCCAACCCGTATGGAATTAACCAGACTTAAGAAGAAACTTGCCACTGCGACTAGGGGGCATAAGCTTCTTAAGGATAAAAGAGACGAGCTTATGAGAAGGTTTCTTGATATGGTTAAGGAGAATAAAGCTTTACGTGAAAAGGTTGAAGCAGGAATACACGCTGCCAATAAGAATTTTGTCTTAGCCAGATCAGTTATGGTAGATGAGATACTTAATGTATCCTTGATGGCCCCCAGACAGGAGGTTTATCTAGACACCCATACTAAAAATGTCATGAGTGTTAATATTCCTGAATTTGAGTATAAGACAAAGACCCCGGATGAAAATGATATTTATCCTTATGGTTATGCATTTACATCCAGTGACTTGGATGATGCTGTTAAAAGTCTTGCCAATATACTACCTGATATGCTAAAGTTGGCTGAGGTGGAAAAGTCCTGTCAGCTAATGGCTGCAGAGATTGAGAAGACCAGACGTAGAGTTAATGCCCTTGAGCATGTTATGATACCAGATATGCAAGAAAAGATAAAATATATTGTGATGAAACTTGATGAGAATGAGCGAAGTACGCAGATCCGCCTAATGAAGGTTAAGGATATGATGCTTGAAGCAGCTCACAACTATTCACAACGTTATGAGATCAATCAATAGAACAAAATAATTATTCTAACAACAAATAGTGGCATATAGGTAGACCTAAGTGGTGTGTAGGTATTCCTATATGCCATTTAATATCTTAAGCAAAGAAGAAAATTTCTTTTTATTATTTACTGAAACTAGTGTGTTTAATTGCTATATATGATACAATCTGGATATAAATATTTGACCTTAGAGGAAAAGGGGAGGGAAGATTACAATTGACTGTTCGGTATAACTGTGCGAAATGTAATGATAGTTTGTGCATGCATAAGGTTCCAATCTTTTCATCATTAGATAAGGAAGATCTTAAGAAGATAATGGGTTTAATTAGACATCATGAATATAAAAAAGGCGATATCCTGGTCTTTGATGGAGATCCAATGGATTCAGTAGTAATAATTAATGAGGGTAGTGTTAAGGCCTATAAGAATACTGCAGATGGCCGTGAGCAGATTCTATATGTATTTTCTGCAGGTGATTTTTTTGGAGAACAGAATTTGTTCAGTGGGCAAGCATCAACATTTTCTGTAGAAGCCCTTGGTACTGTTAAAACCTGCAACTTATCCAGAAAGCAGTTTCAAGAACTCCTTTATCGTTTTCCTGATATAGCAGTAAAGATTATAGATGAATTAGGTAATCGTATGACTAGGCTGGAGAATACGCTTCAAAGTATCGGAGTAAGAAATGTTGATAATAGAATAGGCAGTATTTTAATTGAATTTGCTGAAAAATACGGGTCCAATAATGATAAGGGTACTATTATTCATCTACCCTTAAGTAGAGAAGGTATAGCAAATTATCTTGGAATTGCTAGAGAAACAGTAAGTAGAAAGTTTAGTCAGCTTGAAAATGATGGAATTATTCATTCACTTAATAATAAGGAAATATTGATTCTGGATATGGATAGAATAGAGGCTCTTGCCGGAATTAATTAAAATTATGAATATGACTGAAGGGAAGGGGAATACTTCTTTATAGCGAAAAATTTATTAAAGCTAAGGAGGCCTTATATGTCAGTTGATTTTAAGAACAGTCAGACAAAAGATAATCTGATGAGAGCTTTTGCTGGTGAAAGCCAGGCTAGAAATCGTTATACCTTTGCTGCATCACAAGCTAAAAAAGAGCATCATCATGTAATTGAAGCTATTTTTAGATTTACTGCAGATCAGGAAAAGGAGCATGCTGAGATTTTCTATGAACATCTAAAGGAGCTGGCGGGAGAGAATATTCAAGTTGATGGAGCATATCCAGTAGATATAGCAGATGATGTATCTAAGCTATTACGTATGGCTCAGCATAATGAATATGAAGAGTATGATCCTGTCTATAAGAAATTTGGAGATATAGCTAAAGAAGAGGGCTTTAATAAAGTCGCAGCATCATTTCACATGATTGCAAAGATAGAGAAGATTCATGGTGATCGTTTTGGTAAATTTGCCGAGCTACTTGAGGAGAACAAACTCTATGTATCCGATGTGGAGATAGGGTGGATGTGCCTAAACTGTGGCCATGTGCATTGGGGTAAAGAAGCTCCAAAAGAATGTCCAGTCTGTCACCATGATAGAGGATACTTTATTAGGCTTGAGCTGGCACCATTTCATAACCTAAAATTAGATAAGGAATAAGAAAAATAACACACTAGGAGTAAATGATTATTTCTCGCTTTCTTCCATAAGATATCGGTGGTCACACCCCTGGAGGACTTGATCTTAAGTGAGGAAATTGATCTTATATCTCTTAGTGTTTTTATTTATGGCTTTACACATAGTAATCCATACTACATAACAAGGAAAAGAATACTGCAAGATGTTGACAAGAAACCTTTGTGTGGTTATAATTGCAATATAATAGTTTGATTATCAAAGTAAATTCATAGAAGATATGATTGATTTGGAGGAATAATATATGAATATGAAGCCCTTAATTATAGGTAATATAAAAGCAAAATATCCAATTATTCAAGGGGGAATGGGTGTAGGTGTCAGTAGGTGGCGCTTAGCAGGAACGGTTGCTAGAGAAGGAGGAATTGGGATAATCTCCACAGCTCAGATTGGATATGATGATCCTGAATTTGAGCAAGAGCAGATTCCTACAAATCTAAAAGCTATTAAGAAACATATAGATAAGGCAAGGGAAATAGCGAATGGAGGTATTATCGGTGTAAATATTATGGTGGCCACTAAGCAGTATGAAAGCTATGTTAGGGCTGCCTGTGAGGCAAAGGCGGATGTCATTATATCAGGAGCAGGCCTTCCTATTAATCTTCCAGAGCTAACCAAGGGTTTTGATATAAAGATAGCCCCTATAGTATCCAGTTTAAAAGCGGCTTCGGTTATACTAAAAATGTGGGATAGAAAATACAAGCAAACAGCGGATTTTATAGTTATAGAGGGTCCAAGGGCAGGAGGACATCTGGGATTTACAAGAGAAGAGATTGTAAGTATGAGTGATTCTGATTTTGATAAGATTATTAAAGATATAGTGGAATACCTAAAGGAGTTTGAGGAGAAATACGAAAAAGATATTCCCGTGATAGTAGCAGGTGGTATATATGATCGGGAGGATATTAAGCATGTCATGTCCTTAGGAGCTGATGGTGTACAGATGGCCACAAGGTTTGTCGTAACCGAAGAATGTGATGCTAGTCTTGAATTTAAGCAGGCTTATATTAAGGCAAAAAAAGAAGATATCGATGTGGTTATTAGTCCTGTTGGTATGCCAGGACGTGCTATTATTACTCCATTTATAAAAAGAACAAAAAAGGGCAGGATACCTGTCGATAAGTGTTACAAGTGTATACAGCGCTGTAATCCGAAGGATACACCATATTGTATAACAAGGTCCTTAGTCAATGCTGTTAAAGGTAATATTAGTGAGGGACTCGTCTTTTGCGGTGAAACTGCATATCGCTTAGATAAAATAACAACGGTAAAGGAAATATTCGAAGAACTAATATACTAATAATATAGTTAGTTTAAAAACTATAGTTGCCTTCAATTAAGAGCTTATGTATAATAAGTTTACAATTATTATCATATGTGATTTAGGTCACAGAATATATTTCCATAACATTCTATACTTTTAAATACTATAAATAATATATATGAACATATTATTATGGTTCAATCTATTGATATAGAAGGAGTATTTTTATGGAAGATAAGACAGTTGATTTAAATAAAAGTGTTTATGAAATATGTAATGAATATAAGGATTTACCTGAAATATTACATGACTTGGGTTTTGTGGATATTATAAAGCCAGGAATGCTTCATACGGCAGGTAGATTCATGACATTAAAAAAGGGAGCAGCTTTAAAGAAGATAAGCATAGATAGTATTAAGGAAAGGCTCTCCCTACATGGATATAATACTATAGACTAGAATATAATATCATCTAATAACGAAACCTTGATGTAATATCANGGTTTCTTATGAATAGGAGGGAATATAATGTCAAAGCAGACAGTTGGATTAATAGGATTAGCAGTTATGGGAAAAAACCTGGCACTAAATATTGCCGACCATGGATATTCTGTGGCGGTATATAACCGCTCTAGAGAAAAGACCGATAGCTTACTAGATGAGGCAAAGCATGAAAATATTATAGGTACTTATTCATTGGAGGAGTTGGTAAATTCTCTTGAAAAGCCTAGAAAGATAATATTAATGGTTAAGGCAGGTAAAGCAGTGGATGACATGATAGAGCAGCTTATCCCCTTGATATCACCAGGTGACTTATTAGTGGATGGTGGGAACTCAAACTATCTAGATACCATGGAAAGAGCGGCAAGACTTGAAGAAAAGAATATTCATTATCTTGGCTCAGGAATATCAGGTGGTGAGGAAGGAGCCCGTAGAGGCCCAGCTATAATGCCTGGGGGAAGCAAAGAAGCTTACAGGATGATGNAAAAAATTCTTACAGATATTTCTGCCAAGGTTGGAAGTGATGCTTGTAGTACTTANATCGGAAAAAACGGTNCTGGGCATTTTGTGAAAATGGTTCATAATGGGATCGAATATGCAGATATGCAGCTTATTGTAGAAGCGTATTCAATATTAAAGCAGGTACTCGGTCTTACAGCTCCTGATTTTCATGAAATCTTTACTAAATGGAATGAGGGAGAGCTTAACAGCTACTTGATAGAGATAACAGCAGATATATTCAAGAAAAAAGATCCTGAAACAGGCAACTATCTAGTCGACATGATTCTTGATGTAGCTGGCCAAAAGGGTACTGGCAAATGGACAGGACAGGTATCACTGGAACTTGGCGTACCTACACCAACCATTACCACAGCAGTATATGAGCGTTATATTTCATCCATGAAGGAGGAAAGAGTAATAGCACATAAGGTTCTTAGTGGTCCAGAGAGCGAAACAAAGCTTTCAAAGGAAGAGGCTGATAAATTCATAGAGGCAGTACGAAAGGGATTATATGCTAGTAAGATATGTGCATACGCCCAGGGATTTAGCCTTATGCGCGTGGCTTCATTGAAGTATGACTGGGATTTAAACCTAGGAGATATCGCAAAAATATTCCGTGGTGGATGTATAATTCGTGCCCAATTTTTGAATAGAATAATGGAAGCATATGATCAGAAAAAAGATCTTATTAATCTATTGTTAGCAGATTATTTTAAGGATATAGTCAGCGAATATCAGGCTGATTGGAGAACTGTTATAACTACAGCCATAGCTAATGGGATTCCTAGCCCGGCATTTTCCAGTGCCCTAGCCTATTACGACAGCTACCGTTCTGTAGAATTACCCATGAACCTTCTCCAAGCCCAAAGAGATTACTTCGGTGCCCATACCTATATGCGTACTGATAAGGAAGGCATCTTCCATACCCAGTGGTAAAACTGTACCGGGTACGGTACCAGAAGTAACAGTAATCAATACGGTACCAGGTACCAAAACTATCGGTACCTGAAAGTATAGATAAAAGGTACCTGGTACCGNTAACACACCTGGTACCGGAATGACTGAAGCAACAGTACGCAGAAGGAGGAGAGTACTTATGATGGACTATAATAATATGTTTGGTGGAGATAAGGATTTGTCTGCAATTCTTGTGATTTTTGGTGGTACTGGTGACTTAACTCATAGAAAACTGATGCCAGCCTTATATAATATGCTTCTAGATGGCTTAGTGCCAGAGCATTTTAAGGTGGTGTCTATCGGTAGGAGAGATAAGACTGACGATGAATATAAGAATGAAATACGAGCATCCATAGATAGACACTCAAGAAATAAGGTGGACGAGGATATATGGACTAGGCTTAAGGATATGATTAAATACTATCGTTTTGATTTTAGAGATAATGATGGTTATCCTAAACTAAAAGAATATCTAGAAGAGATTGATAAAACGGCTAATACTAGGGGAAATAGGATATATTATATGGCTGTTGCTCCTGAGTATTTTGAGACTATAGTCCATGGATTGCATAGCGCTAAAATGGCAAAAGTAGAGGGATCATGGAGTCGCCTTGTGATAGAAAAACCCTTTGGCAAGGATTTGATAACAGCTAGACAGCTAAACCAGAAACTCCTGGAGGTTTTCGAGGAAAAGAACATATATCGAATCGACCACTATCTTGGTAAGGAAATGATACAGAACATAATGGTACTTAGATTTAGCAACTCAATCTTTGAATCCATTTGGAATAATAAATTTATTGATAATATACAGATATCCTTGACTGAAAAGTTGGGAGTTGGAACCCGTGGAGGTTATTACGAGCATTCAGGAGCTATGCGGGATATGATTCAAAACCATATTATGCAGATATTATCGCTTGTAGCCATGGAACCCCCTGTAAACCTTAAGACTGATTCAATTCGTACGGAGAAGCTTAAGGTTATCGAAGCCATAGAGGATATATCGCCTGAATTTCTCAAAAACAATGTTGTATTTGGGCAATATGATAGGGGAGTAATAGATGGAAAGCCTGTGGTCGGCTATAGAGAGGAAGTTAATGTTCCTAAGGATTCAGGTACAGAGACTTTTGTGGCATTAAAACTTCATGTCAATAATTTTAGATGGGCAAATACACCCTTCTATATCAGAACAGGCAAAAGACTAGGTAACTACGGAGCTGAGATAGTTATTCAATTTAAGGACTTACCCAATATTTTGTATTTTGAGGATAGCAATATCCAAGAGCCCAATCTCTTGGTTATAAGGATACAACCAAATGTCGGTGTCTTCTTTCAATTTAATACAAAGGATTTTTCTAGCCATCATGGTATCATTCCTACCAAAATGGATACCAGCTATGTAAGTCCTACACAAGGAAACACTCCAGAGGCCTATGAAAGATTGATTTATGATATTTTAAGAGGAGATTCTACTCTTTTCTCTAGGTGGGATGAGGTAGAGGCAGCTTGGACTGTAGCGGATAAAATAATTAGTTATAGAGAGCAAAGCAATGTAAGATTTCCGAATTATGATGCAGGCTCTATGGGACCAATAAGAGCTTTTGAGCTCTTGGCAAAGGAAGGAAGGAAATGGTGGAACATATGATAATAAATACAAAGGATTTTAAGATATTCGATATATCAATGCCGATTTCATATAATATGCCTGTGTATAAGGGATTGGAATACAAAAGACCAATTATAAGTATTGATGGAGATTTCTCCACAGGCTCCTCCTATGAGACCAGACTAGAGATGAATCTTCATACAGGAACCCACCTTGATACCCCAAAGCATATGATAGCAGAGGGCTATACTCTAGAGGAGCTAGAGCTGAATCGGGTGGTAACCCATTGTAGGGTATATGACCTTACAGATCTAAAGGATAAAATNACAGATAAAGACCTTATGAAATTAGATATCAAGGAAGGGGATTTTATAGTCTTAAAAACAAGAAATTCATTTGAGGAAATTCTTGAGAAGGATTTTATATATCTCGATAAAAGCGGAGCTGAATACTTAACCAAGTTGAATATAAAAGGTGTTGGAATAGATGCCCTAGGCATAGAGAGAGCTCAACCAGACCATGAGACTCATATTAACTTGTTTAACTCTAACATCATGATTCTTGAGGGTTTAAGACTAAAGGATATTGTAGAAGGGGAATATATGCTGAGTGCCGCTCCCATATATATTCCGGGAGCAGAGGCGGCTCCTGTAAGAGCTTATTTGATAAAGTAAATTGTGTACTGCAGGGTTCGGTACCAGGTACAGAAACCAGTACCTGGTACCTGAACCCCTTGGTACCCGAACCCCTTGGTACCCGAACCCACAGAAACGAAGTTGTGTACCCGGTACAAGAAAATAAAAAGGAGGAATATATGAGCGAACATATTAATAACAGAGAATATAGGCAGAAGGTTTTAAAAGAGCTTATTATGGAGCTTCATGATGGTAAGACTGTTGATGAAGTTAAGGAGAGATTCGAAAAATTAATCGAAGGTATATCTGCATCTGAAATTTCTATGATGGAAAATCAATTAATTATGGAAGGCTTACCGATTACTGAGGTTCAGAGACTCTGTGATGTCCATGCTGCTGTCTTTAAGGGCTCAATTGAGGAGATTCATATGCCTGATAATCCAGCTGATATACCAGGCCATCCTATACACACATTTAAGATGGAAAACCGTGCCCTTGAACGTTTAATGGACAAAACTATAAAGCCCTTACTTAATGAGCTGATAGAAAATGATAATCAAAAGCTACGTGAAAATATTCTGACTGAATTTACTAAGCTATACGAGCTAGATAAGCATTATTTAAGAAAGGAAAATCTTTTGTTTCCATTCCTTGAAAAGTATGAGATAACTGGTCCGCCTCAGGTTATGTGGGGAGTGGATGATGAAATAAGAGAAGATATAAAGGATCTAATGGCTTCTTTAAGCAATTCAGACCTTGATGCCAAGGAACTTTCAACTAAGGCACATGCTGCTATAGATCGTGTACATGAAATGATTTTTAAAGAAGAGAACATCTTGCTTCCTATGGCACAGGAGACTTTAAATGAAGATGAATGGCTTAAGATTGCTAAAGAAAGCCATGAGCTGGGTTATTGCCTCTATGAGCCGAAGAAAGAATGGAAACCAGCCCGAGTAAATGTTGAGGAAAAGAGTAAGAAATCACAATCTGCGAATACAGCTGATAGTAAAGAAGCACCAGCTGGCTATATCAAGTTTGAGACCGGGGTTCTTACTCAAAAGGAAATAGAAGCAATGCTTAATGCTATGCCTGTAGATATAACCTTTGTAGATAAGGATGGAATCGTTAAGTACTTTTCAGAGGGTAGAGAGCGTATCTTCCCAAGAACAAAGGCGGTTATTGGAAGAACAGTTGCCAACTGTCATCCACCGGGCAGTGTTCATATAGTAGAGAAAATAGTAGAGGATTTAATGTCCGGCAAGAAGGATAATGAGGATTTCTGGATTAAGATGGGTGACAAATATACTCTTATCCGTTATTTTGCTGTAAGAGATAAGGACGGTAGTTATTTAGGAACCCTAGAGTTTACACAAAATATTGCACCAATCAAGGCGATTGAGGGTGAAAAAAGACTATTATCTGAATAATCTTTATAATTACATTATTCAAGGGTAATCAGCTACTATATTTTACATGATCTTAATTTTTTGATTATGTTGACAATAAATACTTTTCGCTCTATGATTAAATAATAGATAAAATATATTCTTTTGCTGTTCATATAATAGCAAGGGAACTTTATATGATAGAGGATAAGGAGAATAGCTGATGAGTTGTATTAAGATTGTTGCAGATAGTACTTGTGATTTATCCAATGATTTATTGGAGGAATACGATATTAGTGTACTTCCATTAATGATTTCAATGGGGGATATTACGAAAAAAGATGGTATAGAGGTCACTCCTGATGAGATTTATAAGTGGTCAGATGAGACTGGTCAGACACCTAAGACAGCCGCTCCAACCATAGGAGATGCCATAGCATTTCTAGAGCCCTATATGAAAAAAGAGATGGATATTATATTTTTTGGTATATCCGAGTCTATGTCAGCCACTTGTAATGTTATAAGACTTGCTGGTCAAAATATGAACTATGATAGACTTTTTGTAGTGGATTCTAAGAGTCTTTCAACAGGAATTGGTCTACAGGTGCTTCGTGCAGCGGAATTGGCCAAGAATGGTGCCTCTGCAGAAGATATAATAAAAGATAATAACCAAATCAATTCAAAGGTAAGGGCCAGCTTTGTTATAGATACCTTGACTTTTTTACACCGTGGTGGAAGATGTTCTGGTGTAGCAGCCCTGCTTGCAAATACCCTTCGACTTAAGCCTGAGATTGTTGTAAAGGATGGCAAAATGGTTGTGGGGAAGAAATACAGAGGTAATATCAAATCTGCTCTTCTAAAATATGTTCAAGATAGAAATGATCAACTATTAGCAGCTGATTCAAAAAGAATATTTATAACTCATTCAGGCTGTAGCCCTGAACTAATTGATGAAATAAAGCAGTATCTTAAAGACTTGAATATATTTGAAGAAATATGTGTAACCCGTGCAGGAGGGGTTATTTCTAGTCATTGTGGTCCTAATACTCTGGGAGTATTATATATAATTAAATAAACTATTAATAAACTATAAAAGAAGACTGTTTATATTAGCAAGAGAACCGGTAGATAAATTCCGTTTCTTATTATGCTATTATGAACAGTCTTTTTTGTTATAGGAAAGTTTGTCCTTTTATATAAAAAATAATATCAATTAATAATTCCAGTAATAGAAATTTATGAATAAGGAAACAATGACTATAGCAAAATAGAATAAATATAATAGAAGGAGGTTTCTTATGAAGATTAATGATGGTTATAATTTAAAAAATAAGAATAATAAGAGATTGGACAAGATTCAACCAACCAACAAGGAGGGAACAGCCGCTTGGCAGAATTTCGAGGGCTTTTATAAGGTTGATCAAGTGGGTAAACCCTCTGAAGAAGATGTTATTGAGGCCAAGGAATGGGTCGATAACGGTAGTAGATTATAAAAGGAGCGAGTAAAATGGCAAAACTTTCGATGACATTGGATGGAAATACTGCTGCAGCTTATGCAGCCTATGCTTTTACTGAGGTAGCATCTATTTATCCCATAACACCTTCTTCAGGAATGGCAGAATCAACTGATGAATGGGCTGCAAATGGAAGGAAGAATATTTTTGGTCAAACAGTAAATGTAGTAGAGATGCAATCAGAGGCAGGAGCCAGTGGTGCTTTTCATGGCTCACTACAAGCCGGAGCCCTGTCAACAACCTTTACAGCCTCACAGGGCCTTCTATTAATGACACCTAATCTATATAAGACTGCAGGAGAGTTGCTACCGGGAGTATTCCATGTCAGTGCAAGGGCTATAGCAACTCATGCACTTAGTATTTTTGGAGATCATCAGGATGTTATGGCTGTTAGGCAGACAGGCTGCGCCCTCCTGGCTTCGGGGTCGGTTCAAGAGGTTGCTGACTTGGCTCCTATAGCACATCTTTCGGCCATTAAGGGAAGAGTTCCCTTCGTACATTTTTTTGATGGATTTAGAACATCCCATGAGGTTCAAAAGGTCGAGCTTTTAGAGTATAAGGATTATGCCGAGTTACTTGATATGGATGCTGTGAAAATGTTCAAGGACCGAGCATTATCACCAAACAAACCATGTTTTAGGGGAACAGCCCAGAATTCTGATATATATTTTCAAGGACGGGAAGCGTCAAACCAATTTTATATGGATTTAATACCCATAGTAGAAGATTACATGAAGAAGATGGCTGAAAGAACAGGCAGGTCATATAATTTATTTGATTACTATGGGGCCAAGGATGCAGAATATATTATTATCGCTATGGGTTCTGTAACTGAAGCTATTATGCAGACTGTTGATTATTATAATAATAGAGGTGAGAAATACGGTCTTGTAAAAGTAAGATTATATAGACCTTTCTCTGTAAGTCACTTTTTAGATGCGCTACCTTCTTCAGTTAAGAAAATAGCTGTACTTGATCGTACTAAGGAACCAGGAGCAGTCGGTGAGCCCCTATATGTGGATGTCTGCTCAGCCTATAAGGATCATCCTAATCCTCCTATTATTGTAGGAGGAAGATATGGACTGGCATCTAAGGATACAACTCCTAATCAAATTGCAGCTGTCTACGAGAATTTAAAACAAGACCAGCCTAAGAACTCATTTACAATAGGCATAATTGATGATGTAACCAAGACATCCTTGCAAAGTATTGAAGACATAGATGCAGAGCCTGAAGATGTAAGGGCCTGTCAGATATGGGGTTTAGGTTCAGATGGTACTGTTGGTGCGAATAGGCAGGCTATAAGGATTATAGGTGATCATTCAGATATGAATGTTCAGGCCTATTTTGATTATGATTCTAAGAAATCTGGTGGCATAACGGTATCACACCTACGTTTCTCAGAACAACCTATACGTTCGACTTATCTTGTTAATAATGCAGATTACGTTGCCTGTCATAACCCCTCTTATGTAAATAAGTATGATTTGGTGGAAAGCTTAAAGCCTGGAGGTATATTTGTTCTTAACACTCAATGGACTGATGAGGAGCTTGAAGAACATCTTCCTGCTAAAATGAAGCAAAAGTTAGCCAAGAAGAAGGCAAGAATTTATACTGTAAATGCAATAAAGATAGCAAATGAAATNGGTCTTGGTAATAGAATAAATATGGTTATGCAGGGAGCCTTCTTTAAGCTGACCAAGCTATTACCTGAAGAGGTATATGTTAAGGAACTTAAAGATGTAATAGCAAAGATGTATGGTAAAAAAGGTGAAAAGATCGTCAAGATGAATCATGATGCTGTAGATCAAGGCATCAAAGCCATACATGAGGTAAAGATACCAGAAGCCTGGATGAATTGCAGCGATGATAAAGCATCTACGACTAAAGAACCTGATTTTATTAGAAATATTATGCGCCCTATGTCAGAGCTTAAGGGAGGCGAACTTCCTGTTAGTGCATTCTCTGGTATTGAGGATGGAACATTCCCATCAGGTACTACAGCCTATGAAAAAAGAGGTATTGCAGTAAATGTTCCCGAATGGATTTTGGAGAATTGTATTCAATGTAATCAATGTTCTTATGTATGTCCTCATGCTGTTATAAGACCATTCTTATTAAATGATGAGGAGCTTTCAAAGGCACCTGATACTTTTGTTACAAAGAAGGCCAATGGAAGAGCCTTTGAAGGACTTAGTTATAAAATCCAAATTTCTCCTATGGACTGTACAGGCTGTGGCAATTGCGCCGATGTATGTCCGGCCAAGGATAAGGCTTTGGTTATGAAGCCAATAGAAACTCAACTTCCTGTACAAGTAGAAAACTGGAACTTTGCCATAAACAATGTGCATTTTAAGAAGGAACTGTCCTATGGTCAATCATTCAAGGATAGCCAATTCAAACAGCCATTGATGGAGTTTTCAGGGGCATGTGCAGGATGTGGAGAGACACCATATATTAAGCTGGTTACACAGCTTTTTGGTGAGAGAATGATGATTGCCAATGCTACGGGCTGCTCTTCAATCTGGGCTTCATCAGCACCGAGTACCTCATATACAGTTAATAGAGAGGGAAAAGGACCATCTTGGGCAAATTCTTTATTTGAGGATAATGCTGAGTTCGGCTTTGGTATGTATCTTGGTGTAAAGCAGATAAGGGATAAGCTAGAGCAATCCATGAGAAAATTAAACGGAATGAAGGTAGAAGAAAAAGTTAAGGAAGCACTTCATGATTGGATACACTATAAGGATGATGGAAATGCATCGGAAGAAGCAGGAAGAAGGGTCTTAGAAGTGCTTGAGAACTTCAGTTCAACAGATGTTGAGATCGTTCAGCTTGTAAATGATATAAAAGAGAATAAGGATTACCTAACAAAAAGATCTATTTGGCTTGTAGGTGGTGATGGATGGGCTTATGATATTGGCTATGGCGGGCTTGACCATGTGCTTGCTTCAGGAGAGGATATAAATGTATTGGTATTTGATACAGAGGTTTATTCAAATACTGGTGGTCAAGCATCAAAGGCTACTCCAACAGCAGCTATTGCAAAATTTGCCGCATCAGGAAAGAAACAGGGCAAGAAGGATCTGGGTAGGATGATGATGACCTATGGAAATGTATACGTGGCTCAGGTTGGTATACACGCTGACAATGCACAGCTAATAAAGGCCCTAAGAGAAGCAGAAGAATATAAAGGTCCTTCCCTTATAATATGTTATTCTCCATGTATAAATCATGGACTGATGGAGGGAATGGGCCGTAGTATGGCAAATATAAAAAAGGCTGTAGCAGCAGGCTATTGGCATCTATACAGATATAACCCTAATTTAAAGAAGGAAGGTAAAAATCCATTTATTCTGGATTCCAAAGAGCCAACAGAAAGTTTTCGCGATTATATTTTAAACCAGGTACGCTATAGCTCATTGGTAAAGGCATTTCCTGATATGGCCGAGCAATTATTTAAACAGGCAGAACAGCAAGCAAAGGAAAGATATGCTATATATAAACAGATGGCTTCAGTATACCCTAATTAAATAAAAGTAAAAAGATTTAGGACAGGATTGGAATCAAAAAGCAAAGCCTGTCCTATAATTTTATCCTTATATTGTGTTAATTGGATACTAGTTCATATAAATGTAACTTATGTGCCTAGATATGGTAGTATGTGGTTTCAAATGCAGTAATTACATGTGAAAAATCAATAATCCATATATGATTATTATAATTTTACTGATATAATTATTATGTCTAGTAAGGTATGACTATAGACCTAAAATAATATACATAAAGGGGTGGCCGTATTGCATATAATGCAGTCTTTACGAACCATAACTACTTCTGCAAAAGAAAAGGAAATTGAAATTATTTACAACCTGATTTTCAAGAATGCACTCTATAGTATAGAATGTATTAGACTTGGAGGCAATGATGAAGAGCATAACAATTATTGCTTTGTAGAGAACATTACTGAGGATGAGGGTGATGCAGAGATATTTATGCAAGAATTGACTAAGGGAAAGGTATTTCCGGTACATATTAGGGATTTAGTAGAGGATTATTTTTATTAATTTATTGTTTAACAAAGGAAAAGCTGGTAGGAAGCTAATCAGATAATGGTTAGCCTCCTACTTTTTTTGAAGCTAAGATTTTTGTATATTTTCGGCATCAGTAGGAAAATATAGATATATGAATTATTTAATATTCGATAGATATTCAGATGAATTTTAACATATAAGGAGGCTGGACTTGGAAAATAGAATAAATTCATCATGGATTACAAGCTTATTTGAAAAAAGCCAGGATGTAGTCGTTAGACCAATTAAAATAAATCAAAATAATATAACAGTCTATCTCTTTTGTGTAGATGGCTTAATTAATCAAGCTTTATTTGATGAAGCAGTATTTAGGTCCTTGAAGTTCGATCCATATTTGTCACATTGTGTAACTGAGAGAGCTATGATGGACTATCTGTTAGAAGGTGGAGCATATCATGTCTTTACAAGTGAAGAAGCTGATTATCAGAAGCTATTAAAGTCTGTACTTAGCGGTATGGTGGCTTTAATCTTTGATTCAGAGGAAAAAGCTATTGTATATGACATAAGGATGTTTGAGAAAAGATCCATACAAGAACCCTCAGAAGAAAACGTTATGAAGGGCTCAAAAGAGTCCTTTATTGAAGTCATGCGCATGAATACTGCTTTGATACGAAGAAGAATTAGATCAGAGCATCTAGTTGTAGAGAGTTTGACAGCGGGAAGGGTTTCCAAAACAGACATGTCTTTGGTCTATATAAGCAATATAGCAGATATGAATACAGTGAATAAGATACGAGAGAAAATTAATAGCATTGAAATTGATAATGTATCTACTCCAGCCTTCATAGAGGAGTTTTTAATAGAGAATAAGCATAGCATATTTCCCCAGATAATGTATACCCAGAGACCAGATCGGGTATCTGCTAATTTATCAGATGGAAGAGTAGCGCTAGTTGTGGATGGAATCCCATTTGTATATATTCTTCCCTGTCAGCTTCCCATGCTCATGCAGTCTCCAGATGATTATGCCAATCATTTTTTTATCGGATCATCATTAAGGATTATAAGATATTTGTCTATGATAGTTACCCTATTTTTACCTGCCTTTTATATAGCTGCTACAACTTATCAGAGTCAAATGCTACCTGTTCAGCTGGCCTTATCAACTCAAGCAGCCAAGCAAAATGTACCCTTTTCTTCAGCGTCTGAGGTCTTAGGGCTCCTTATATCCTTTGAGATTCTCATAGAAGCAGGGTTACGGCTTCCCAAGGCTGTAGGAACAGCCATGTCGATTTTAGGAGGTTTAGTCGTAGGACAATCAGCAGTTGCGGCGAATCTAGTGTCTCCTGCGGTTGTAGTGATAGTATCCTTGGCTGGAATATCGGGGTTTATTATGCCTAACCAGGATTTAAGTAGTGGTATTAGACTAACAAGATTTCTTTTGGCAGTTTTAGCCGCTCTAGCAGGCTTCTTTGGTCTAGCCATAGGGCTTATATTGATAATCACCCATTTATGCAGTCTTAATAACTATAATACAGCATATATTTGGCCCTTTGTTGATGTGGAAGAGAGAAATATAAAGGATACCTTATTTAGGTTTCCAATTAGATATTTTAAGAAAAGACCGGATGAGGTGGCAGCTCAAAATAAGATTAAGCAAGGAACCAAGAAGGATGGGCAGGAGGGTTAATATGAAGAAGCTAATTATTTTTTTATTTTCCCTTATACTATGCGGATGCAGCCATGATATGAATCGAAGAGAGATTGATGAAATAAATTTTATACATGTAATGNGTATTGATTATTCAGAGGGAGAATATGTCTTATCAGCTATATATAGCTCAAGTCAAGGGGCTGACCCTGAGAAGGGCTNAGCTGGTGATGAAGAAAGCTCAGAGGGAAGAGGGGCAACACCTTTTGAGGCTTTTCAAAACCTAAAACTAAAGAATAAAAAAACTGTATCTATTGCCAATACCGGCTATTTTCTTATAGGTGATAGGGCAGCCAGTAAAGGAATTGATGTATGCATTGACTTTCTATCAAGAGATGAGACCGTTAAGATGGAATCCCTACTTTTTATAGTTAAAGATATGAGGGCAGTAGATTTTATTAATGAAAGCTTTGAAAAGGGTCAAAATGTACATGAGGATCTAGAAGCGGTAGAGCAGAAACAGCAGGAGCTTGTTACTAGGAATGACAATACATTGGTTAATATACTTAATGCTTTGGAGAATGATATTACCTGTGGACTTATACCTTATCTAGTAGCAGATGAGAATTCCTTCTTACTTCAAGGCTATGCTGTATTCGATAAGCTCATATTGGTAGACTACCTTGATATGGATACATCCTCAGGTGTTAATTTTATTAAGAATATAATTANAGCATATCCAATTTATCTAGAAGATAATATAGGCTTATCAATATCCTATTCAAAAAGCCGTATAAAATCTAAATTAACTAATAATGAGCTTAAGGTGATGATAGATTTAAGCTTTGAGACTATGGTTAAAGAGGTAAATACAGATAACAATATATTCACAGAGGAGGAATTAAATAGACTTACCAAGATGCAAAATACCTATATAGAAAACATAATCAAAAAAGCAACCAATTACTCTATTCATACTGGTAGAGATATTCTTCAGATAGCTAGATTGATGGAGAATCAGCATAATAAAAAATGGAGTGAAATAGAAGATGATTGGTCCAGTATGATTTCCACTATAGAATATGAATTTGATATAAAGTCACAGATAACAAAATCCTTTATTCTTGGTAGCAGATAAGAATTAAGAATATTATCTTTTATTTAGCAAGATATGACCGCGCTGCGCATAAGACTTGCTTAGAAAATATGGCAGCGCAGATGTGAGGTAAAAGCATGATTTATATTTTTGGAGGATTGCTCTTAATATCCTTTATTAAGCAAAAGGATGTGATATTAAATAAAAAAAGAAATCTTGTGCTTTTCTTATTGCTATCAGTTTGCGGTATAGCACTAGGAACAGTTCATATGATAAGTCCATATATTCCAAGCATTGCTTATAGCCTGGAAGTTATTCTACGGACATTATTAGTAAACCGCTAAAGCGGCAGATGGAGGTTACTATGAATGAGCAATTATCTATGAGGCAAATTGTTTTNATGTATCTGTTTATATCACTGTCCCCTGTACTTAGGCAGATACCNACAGCTTTAGCAGATGAANCNGGTAGAAGCGGATATTTAAGTCCCTTCTGGTCTGTCTTTCTTATATTACCTCTTGCCTCTATTATTATTTTACTTATAAAATCATTTCCCAGTCTTAATTTATATGAGATTATGGTACATCTTATAGGTAAGGTATTTGCCAAGTTAATTATAACGCTATATTTGGTTTGGATTATAGTGTTCCTGACTGCTAAAATGAATATTTACTCTTTGACATTACAGTTTACATTGATGCCTAAGACTAGGTCTGACTTTTTTATGCAGATAATGCTTATATTAGTTTTTTATGCTCTTCTTAGGGGAAGTAAGACTATATTCAGGTTTTCTGAATTTTCCTTAGGCCCTATACTTTTACTCATAGGAATACTATTTGCATGTGCAATTACTAGACTTAGAACAGACTATCTCTTACCTGTTTCTACTATAAATTTACCATCGACCATAAAAGCCTCAACGAGCGTTATTGCTGTTGGTGGTAATATGATTATTGCTTTGTTTTTTGCTGATAAGCTTGGTATATCTCTTACGAAAAAGCAGGTAAAGAAGTTTTGGTTTGGAGCAATATTTTTTATTATATTTAGTTTTGTTATAACTGTTTTTACATTCGGCATCACAGGAGCAGGACTAACAGCAAGGCTTCCATTTCCTTTTTATATAACAGTTAAGAGTATATCATTCTTTAACATATTTGAACGCTTTGAAGTTATTGTAACCTTAATATGTATACTATCTGATTTCATTACCATATGTATATCTTTCATAATATTAATGAAGTTAATTCAATGGCTCTTTGGATTAGAGCAGGTATGGTTTTGCTTCCTACCCTTAGCAATTATTGTTTATTACTTTTCATATTTTTTAAGCTCTACACAATTTGAATTTAACTTTTTATACAGATATATTATTGTGAATATGAATTTATTATTTCAATATATTATTCCCTTCCTCTTGGGGCTGATTTGTTTACTTAAGCGAAAACATATTAAAAAGCAATATTGATTATTATTCGTATATATGTATCCCAATATTATCGTCATCATAATCATAAATCTGGTGCTTAATATAGTCTTCAGCAACAGGATCAATGAAATTATATACCCTGTGGTATTCCTTTGTTTCAGGGTCTTTGACGGTTTCACTGCGGTTCTTATATAGGAATTGGATTAAATCATAGCAATCAATCCATATTTCATTAACGCTTTCTTTCTGTGATTCGTCAAAAATTAATTGCAGGCCGAAATGAAGATGAGGTGTTCGGATATTGCTTACATTTTCCTTTCTACTATAACCGGTCCTGCCAAGATATCCTATTACATCACCGGCCTGTACCACGCTACCTATTTCAAGAGATTTATTGAAGGGAAAGTTTTGTCTAAGATGGGCATAGTAGTAGTAGCGTTTTTTATCAAAGCTTCGTATTCCTATTCTCCATCCTCCATATTGGTTCCAGCCAAGTGCTTCTATATAGCCGGATTCAGTAGCGATAATAGGAGTGCCTACCTGCCCCATCATATCATGACCAAGATGTTTTCTTTTAAAACCATAGCTCCTTGAAACTCCAAAGTCATCAAAATGACTATAGGGATAGAATTTTGCGATGGGTAGAAAGGCTTTTAAGCCATATTTTTCTTCCCATCGTTTACCATTTGGAGCACTTTCATCCTTTACCTCAATCTTATATTCCCCCACCATACCACCAAGGACAGCGGAATATGCCTCATAATAATAATCATAATATTTCATGTCCTTGGTTAATTCATCCATAGTCTCTTTTTTGGAGCTAAGCTTTTCTGCCAGGTCTGTCATATGTTTTTCCTTATATCTTGAAAAATCACCACCGTACCTGGCTCCAAGATAGGCCAGTAGCTCTATCNAGTTCAAATGTACCTCGCNATCCACAGTTTCCACGTCATATCGATATGCTCTATCAAGAGCCTTATGGCTAACATCAAAGCTAACCCATTTAATATAATTCTTTTCTGTATCATATATTGAGGTGTACATTGAGGCTTCCCGCTCAATGCCTTGCTTAATTAATACTGATGAAAAAATTAGCAAAAGTATTAGCTCACATATTACAATTTGCTTAGCCTTAAAATTTGATAACATAGACAAGATTCCCTAACTTAAAACTCGTAATATCTTATGAGTTTTTCTTGTCTTTCATTCCCTTTATTCAAAAATGTCGTTTTTATATTTCTTATGAAATTTTAAATATATATTTATATCATCCTTTGTACTATCAAATGTAGCAAGCATTACTTCATTAATATCTATAATGTTTTTCTGTCTTAGTTGCTTTATCAGCCATGTTTCATTTTTACCTGTGCTTTGAAGATTTCCTTTCATAATACGCCCATCTATAATTACATTAGCCATAGGTGTGTTTTGTACTGGATTAATATTTAAGTCCTCTGGGATAACAGGTCTAGTGCTTGCAATAGGTAGAATGCTTATTTTACCATTGCTTTCTAGATATATAGTGTGAATCTCTTCCAGATCATAATAACCCATAATCCTACATTCTGCTAACAATTCACCAATGTCTAGTTTGGCATACAAGAGGTTTTTCTCATATATTTGACCTTTTTGATATAGCAACAAGGCTTGTCCCTGAAAAAATCTCCTCAATATAATGGACTTACAGGTCAAAAAATTTATAGTAACTGTAAATAAAGATAAAAATGTCATAGATAACAAAGGCTCAATCAGGTTGTCAGTGGACATGGCTGCCATCTCACCGGCAATTGAACCTATGGCTATACTACTGATATAATCAAACATACTAAGCTGTGCCATTTCTCTGTTACCCATTAGCTTTGTCAGGATAAATAAAGACCCTAAAGATATTAAGGATGATATTAAAACTCTACCAATCTCCATATTCCTCCTAGATAAACTATAATAATACAAAACATACTACGGAGGAATTCTCCTCCTAGATAAACTATAATAATATTCTTATCATTTGCATTTTGGCTAAAAATATTAGTAGGTAGATTATAAAATCATACTGCCTTTAATAATATTTTATCGATGTAGTCATCTATTCTTACAGGGCCCTCTAATAACTCCCGGCCTACAAAGAGAGAACGGTCATGCCTAGTCATAACAGCCCATTTAACCAGTGATAAACTTCCATTAGTTATTTCTATTCCAGTAATGCATCTAGGATGAACACAGCTTCCATCATTAAAATATAGTATTTCTCCAGGTTTAGGAAAGACTGGTCTATGGGTATGGCCTGTGATAATCATCTGATTATTCTTGTCAGACCAGCTAGCCAGCCTTCTCTCAACCTTGCTTTTTCTTTCGCTATTTTTTGCAGCACTGGTAGGATCTCTTATTCCAATTAATTCAAGAGGCCTCCATAAGTAACGGACTAGGAAACGAGATAGCCTCCAGAAGCTATCATTTAATATATCTGCCTGATGTCCATGGGTTAGAAAAATCTGACAGGGCCTATGTCTATAATCAAGAATTAGTCCTTCGTTTAATTTAATGCCCGGAAATAGAGGTATATGGGAGTTGCTACTATCACAAAAGAAGGATTTGCATTTTGTATTAGAGTATTTTGGATCTCTTTTTACCATGTCATGGTTACCATAGAGCATATGAAACCTACCCTCTCTATAAAACTGAGACATAAGCCAGAAGGCATCACTATGGGTATTAATAATTAAATCTATATTTCGACATTCCCATAGTTCATCCCCATCACCTAGTTCAATATAAGTGAAGTCTCTCTCATAATAATATTGCAGGGCGGCAAAGAAGATATTTTGATTATTAGAGAAATTATCTGAAAAACCACCGTCTCCTCTATGGCAATCACTCATGATTATGATCCTTGAATTATCATCAAAAGGGATTCTTATGGAGGAGGACAATACCTGTGACAATCGTTTATTAAAACCCATTATTATTCCTCCTTATTTATATTTTGCTTATCAAGATATCCTTTTACACTATCGTATGCATCAAATATTTGTTGGGGCTTACCCATTCTAACTATTTGGTTATACATATGAGGCGATTTTAATTTAACATAGGCTAGCTTATCTAGGGTATTTACATATGATTCGGTTAGATAGTTATAGGCATCGCAGAAGGATTTGTTATTTCTTTGCATAAGGTATTCTGTAATAGAATTTCGTGTAAAGGGCTGTTGAGTATGGGGCTTATCAAAATGAACAAAAACCCTTCTTCCTCTGATTGCATATTCGCTTTCCGAATAGCCTGCCTCAATCAAGCCATCAACAAATGCTTCGGCCATTTCACGATCATATAGATCCAGAATTATATCCATAGTGAGTTCAGCGGGGTGTGAAAACTCAGCAAGCTTAAAACCGGTTAACCACCAATGATAGTCACTTCTGGTGAACATTAATTCTCCATTCTTATGAAAAGCAAATGACATGTTTATCCTGTGTTCATCCTTTACGCAATTATAAAATGTTCCATTGAAAACTCCAGGAATATTAAGATCAGGTCCTGAGCTATAGTAAATCCCCACTTCACCGCCTGTTGTCATTCCATATTGTCCCTTCCAAAATTCAATCATCCACTTCAAACCCTTATAACGAAAATAGATTGGCTCACAGTCAATTATCATACTAAATGTTGCACATGCCTCATCGTAAAGCCTAAAATAACCGAATTTTCTTTGCCAGGAATCCATTAGTGAGTAAAAGATATCCTGTGTTTCATCGTATGCAAAGCCAAAGGGCTTTAAATCACGATTCAAGGCCTCCAATTGTTCTTGGTTTGTTCCTGTTATGTCTGTAATGGGTCGAACAACTTCTTCGTCCTTGCCTTTACTTTTTCTTTTTTTACCAATTCTAAATATGATTGATACAAGAAATAAAAGAAGAAGAGTACCAATGATGACAAGAACCTTGTTCTCTATATATAAACTCCACAAAATAGAAGAGTTGATGATAACTAAAAGCTTCATAGTATACTCCTTTCACATTGCTATATATCATCATATTCTGGATACGGGGAAGATGTTAAAGGATAAGAGAAAATTATGTAATATTTTGAAATATTGAGAAAATTTTATTATGCTAGTATTATTTTTTAATAATGATGTTATGCTATTATAAAGAATATAAAATATGGGGCATAGTCGACTAGCATATTTATATTTAGGTATAAATGTTACCAAATAATATGCTATTACTTGACATTTATTTATGCTCGTATTATTATGTTTGAGATAAACATATTTACCTGATAGCAGGAGGGCTAAAAGTATTGAAACATTATTTTCATGGTGGTATTCATCCAGCTGATGGGACAGATAAATTGTTAAGCAATCAAAAGCCAATTCGTATCTATAGGCCGAAGATAGTAGAGATATCTATGAAACAATCACCAGGCAGTGTATGTGAAGCAATTGTTAAGAAGGGTGACAGAGTTTCTAGAGGAGACTTGATAGGTGAGCCTAAAAGATTTGGCGGGGCAAATATCCATGCCAGTATTAGTGGCATGGTTATTGATGTTAGAATTGATTCTGTATCATTTAGCCAGGATATAGAGATAGTTGTTATAGAAGCTGATGATAAGGAAGAACCTGAATATCCAACTGGTGATTATGAGGAAAGACTCCTTGATCTTTCTGACTATTCTAAAGATATGATTATAGCTAAAATGAAAGATGGTGGTCTTACAGGTTTAGGTGGTGCAGGATTTCCTACTTATATAAAATATGAAACTAAGGAAAAGATAAGCCATGTATTAATAAATGCTGCAGAATGTGAACCTTATCTTACCTGTGACCATATGCTTATGCTGGAACATAGCTATGCTATCATTAATGGTGTCCTACTATTAGTAAAGGCCTCTGGTGCCGAAAAGGCTCTTATTTGTCTTGAGGATAATAAACAGGATGCCGCCCAAGTTATGGAGAGGATTATTTCTGATAAAGATCTTCCTATAGAGATTAAAATATTACCCACAAGATATCCTCAGGGAGGAGAACGTCAGCTGGTTGAGGCAACACTTGGTATGGAGGTACCAGCTGGACAATTGCCTGCCAGTATAGGTGTAATAATCAATAATGTGGGTACTGCCAAGGCTTTAGCGGACATTGTATTAGGTGATAGGCCATTAATTTCACGTCTAGTTACAGTAACCGGTAAGGTAAAGGACCAAGGCAATTATTTAGTTCCTATTGGGACAAGGTATAGTGAGCTTATAGGTGCTTCCGGTGGCTTTACAGCTGATATCAGTAGAGTAATTGAAGGTGGCCCTATGACAGGAACTTGTCTACAGATTGGTGGTAGCCATGAAGAACTTACAGGAAGCATATCTAAGGTTACATCTGGACTATTAGTATTGGAGGATGAGCAAAAGGATGAAACCCCTTGTATCCGCTGCGGTGAATGTGAGAGGGTATGTCCTGCTGGGCTTGCTCCATTTAAAATTGATTTTGCTGCCATAGAGAACGATATTAGTTTATGTGACAAGCTTTATGCTACTGAGTGTATCAGCTGTGGTTGCTGCTCTTATGTATGTCCTGCAAAGAGAGAGCTGGCATACCGAATTACCGAAGCTAAGAAAGAGATTTTTAAGCTTAGATGGGAATCGAATAAATGAATGGAGGACACGGATGAAGCTTAAGGTAGGTAAAGAATTACATGAAGTTGGCCCACATATAGAGATAAATAGGACAAGCAAGGTAATAATGCAAGATGTTGTCATAGCCATGATACCGGCATTATTGGGATCAATATATTTCTTTGGTATCAATTCACTGATTCTAGTTCTTGCCGCTGTTACTACCTGTGTTTTATCAGAGTATATATGGCAGAAAATAAGAAAAGAACAGTTAACAGTTAGTGACTGGAGTGCAGTTGTAACTGGAATGCTAATAGCATTTAATGTTCCATCTACGACTCCTATATGGGCGGTCATGATAGCATCAGTATTTGCCATAATTATAGTGAAGCAGTTNTATGGTGGTATAGGAAGTAATTTTGCTAATCCTGCNCTTATGGGTAGAGCCTTATTGCTTTTTCTCTGGCCTGCCTCCATATCTAATTATGTTACTAGCTATCATGCAGGTACAGATGCCATAAGCTCTGCTACAGTTTTAGGTCTATATAGGACAGGCAATGAAATCACTCAGTTTTCAAAATGGGATATGTTTATTGGAAATATACCGGGATGCTTAGGTGAAACAAGTGCGCTTTTATTACTTATAGGTTTTGCTTATTTATGTTATCGTAGAGTTGTTAATATAGCTACAACAGGAGCATATATTTTTACAGTACTTATTATGACATTTGTATTTTCTCAAGATGGACTATTTCAGGGAGATATATTAACCAATTTGCTATCTGGAGGACTTATACTTGGAGCTTGCTTTATGATGACTGACTATGCCTCTGTTGCCCCTAGAGTCAAAGTAACCTTGGCTATTATAGCAGGGCTAGTGACAGCTGGAATAAGGATTTGGGGTATGCTTCCCGAGGGAGTGAGCTATGGTATACTTGTAGCAAACTGCCTATCAGGATTAATTGAAACAATAATTAGGCCTCATATTTATGGAGTTAAGATTAAAAAACAAAAATGATATAGATAAGGAAAGAGAGGGAATAATATGAAGGATAATAGATTAAAAGGTATAATTGCATTAGCAGTAGTAACAATAATTGCGTTTGGCGTAATTTATGGTAGTAAGATTTTAGTTAAGGATGAGGCTGCTAATGATTCTGATAAGGAACAGATAGTAGAGGATCTTCCTGGAGCAATTGATGTAGCGGATTCAGAAGGAATCGTATCAGCAAGGGAAATCACTGATGATAGTGGAGCTGTAACAGCTTATTCAGTTGTATCAGAGGCTAGAGGATTTGCTCCTAAGCCAATTACCTGGGAGATCGTTTTTGAGAATGATGCAAAGACTATTAGAGAAGTAAAGGTTGTTAGCCATGCTGAGACTCCTGGATATGGTGCAAATATGGAAGAGGCCAGTTATCTTGATAAGTATAAGGGAATATCTGCAACAGAAACTAGTGAAATTGATGGAATCTCAGGAGCAACGGTTACTACCGATGCGATTCGTCTGCTTGTAAACAATGCTTACGAATTTATCAGCAGCTACGCAGGCAATTAATCATTTCGTGGAAAGGGATGGGTTATGAAAGCAAGATATCCAATAGAAGCATTTGCACTGGCCATGGTAGTTTTTTCGCAGAATATGAAAGATGCCCTGATATCGGGTATTCTTATATTGCTTATAACCACGCTTGGTTTGGTCTTAGATCAGTTGTTTTCTAAGGATTTACCGAGATGGAGCAGGACTTCCTGTATTATAATACTTATTGTATCTATTACCCATTCTCTATTTCAGATTGTATTGATTGCTGTCTTAGGATATGAGATTACGGATAATACTTATATATACCATATCTTTTTAGGTATACTAATTGCCAAACATATTATTGATGCAGAAGGCCAAAGGGACTATAACCGTCTTTTACTTGAAGGAGCAGGAGCATATGCTACCCTCCTCATAATATCTATAATTAGAGAGTTTATGGCCGAGGGAGCCATACATGGTTTTGAACTACTTGATTTTTCATACAAATCCTATGGATTTTCCCTTGTTACAATAGGATTCATATTATCAGGTATGGGAATTGCTATTCTAAATAGGATATTTTACAAGAATAGAGACCTTAAAAGAACTGAGTCCTTACTGGTCATTATTCCTGTAATTTTTCTTGTTCAGCCTTTTGTGATTGACAGTATAGATCCGACGGTTAGTATGGTTATAACCATAGTTATAACCTTGGTTTGCTTTTATTCAATTAGAAAATATCTTGTGTTTTCACGACTAAGTAAGGAAATCAAGAACATGCCTATAGAGCTCTTATCCATAGGTATGATTTATATGATATTTTCTATGTTTTAAATATGTAAAATAAATATGGAGCTTAATGATGGAGCAAGTGTAGCTACCCGTAATCTGGCAAATTAACACTTGCTCCTTATTATCGTAGGGTATAATATTATGAAAAAGAATGATTTTTATTTGATAGGGGCCCTTCTGCTTATAATTGCTTTATCATTTTTAGCTATCCAGATATCAAGGAAAGATAAAGTAAAAGAAGGAAGCAGGGTTTTGGTAACAATTAATGGAGAAGAAGATAAGAGTTTTTATCTTAATGAAGATACTACTTATAAGATATTACATGAGAATGGGGAATGGAATACACTAGAAATCAAGGATGGTTATGTCAGGATGGTAGATGCTAGCTGTCCCGATAAGTTATGTGTAAAACATAGAGAGATCCATGATGACAACGAATCCATAACATGCCTTCCCAATAGGGTTGTTCTACGAGTTATTGGTGGCCAAAAGAGCGAATTAGACGGTATTGCAAATTAAGATCTATTACAAAGGAGTAATAATGAAATCAAATAAAATAGCTTTATACGGTTTGTTTATTGCATTGGCATTTATATTCAGCTATATAGAATTTCTTCTACCTATTCCCTTTCCGGTACCAGGTATAAAGCTTGGATTGGCAAATCTCGTTATTATCATAGCTTTATATGGTATCGGTGTAAAGGAATCCTTCGTTTTATCTATGGTTAGAATTCTTCTTGTTGGCTTTACCTTTAGAGATCCATCTACATTGATATTTAGCTTTGCAGGAGGAATCTTAAGCTGGCTCACTATGGTTGGATTTATGAAGCTAAGGCTCTTTTCTATGGTTGGAATCAGTATAATTGGCGGTATTGCTCATAATATTGGTCAAATTATAGTAGCTATTATCTATGTAAATAATACCAGCCTTATTTATTATTTACCCTTATTGATGATAGCTGGAGTAGTTAGTGGAACCTTGATTGGTATTTTGGGGGCAACTATAATTAAAAGACTAAATAAGTTTCTTAATTTATAGATAATAGGTTTATCTTTAGGCTATTCTAGAGACAGAAAAAAAGGAAAAGGATGAGGGGTATGGCAAAGCTTTATTTTAAATATGGTGTAATGGGAAGTTCCAAAACTGCTCAGGCTTTGATTACAAAATTCAACTATGAAGAAAGAGGCATGAGCGTTTGGCTTATTGAGCNT
>JGI24709J26583_10000345_pt1 | contig 38986 bp, 32 predicted proteins | sample BioPla2DNA1_FD_26583 | JGI IMG/M metagenome (IMG submission 26583) | reverse complement strand
AAAATCTTCGTTTCACCATCAGCAATTCGTACAGCTTTTACCTTTTGCAGTACATCTTTCAACTCTACACCGTAAGCCCCGATGTTCTGTATAGCAGATGCACCCACTTCCCCTGGTATCAAAGAAAGATTTTCAATACCATGCCAGCCGTGCTGTACGCAATATTCCACCAGGTCGTCCCACACTACACCGGAACCCACCTCCAACATCACAGAATCTTCAGATTCTTCAATCAACGTAATTCCTTTTAAAGCAGAATGAACAATTACGCCGTCAAAATCTCTCAAAAAAAGCAGGTTACTCCCCTGCCCTATAGCTAACAGTTGGTTTTTACGCACCACTTCACTGTTTAAGATTTCCGACAATTCATCTTTAGAGCTATATTCAACAAAATACCCGGCATAGACATCCAGGCCGAATGTGTTATATTTTTTAAGCGAATGATGCTGATAAAATCTCATGCTTTCTTTATGGCAGGTTTCCTACCCCTACTTTTTTTCTTCAATTCAAAATCACGTCCCAAATACTTCTCTCTTACCACCGGATTATCCGCCAATTCCTGTGAGGTCCCCTGATACAGAATCTGACCTTCAAACAGCAAATAAGCACGATCGGTAATACTTAAGGTTTCGTTCACATTATGGTCGGTGATCAAAACCCCTATATCTTTATCTTTCAGTCTCCAAACGATGTCCTGAATATCCTGTACTGCTATTGGGTCGACTCCGGCAAAAGGCTCATCCAGCATGATAAAGCGAGGTTCAATCGCCAGGCAACGTGCAATCTCTGTCCGACGACGTTCCCCGCCGGAAAGGCGATCACCTATATTATGACGAACTTGCTCCAAATTAAACTCAGCAATCAGCGTTTCCAGTTTTTCATGTTGGTATTGCTTGCTAAACTTGGTCATTTCGAGTACAGCCTTGATATTATCCTCCACCGTCATCTTTCTAAAAACCGATGGTTCCTGGGCCAGATAGCCTATTCCCTGCTGTGCTCTTTTATAAACAGGATATTTGGTTATATCAACATCATTCAGAAAAATTTTACCCGAATTTGGGGTAATCAGTCCGGTCGCCATGTAAAAAGTAGTAGTTTTACCCGCACCATTAGGACCGAGCAAACCTACAATCTCACCCTGCTCTACATAGATAGAAACATCATTCACCACCATGCGTTTCCCATATTTCTTATATAGATGTTCAGTCCGTAAAATCATTGCTTCAATCTCAATTATTGGTTAATCTCTCATTATTCATCATTCTTCGTTTTGTACCACCCCGCATACATGGCATAATTATGCGCAATTTTGCGATTTATTTCATGGGTTTGCTCCGGCTCCACATTTTTTATAAACTTTGCTGGAACCCCACCCCAAAGCGTATAAGGAGGAATTTTCGTATTGCTTAACACCAAAGAACCGGCAGCAACAATGGCACCCTCGCCCACTTCAGCATGATCCAATAATATGGCACCTATACCAATTAGTGCATAATTATCAATTTTGGCCCCATGAACGGTAACATTGTGACCTATCGATACATAATCACCAATTTCTACTACAGACTTTTGATACAGGGTGTGCAGCACACTCCCATCCTGAATATTGACGTGATTACCTATGCGGATAGAATTGACATCACCACGAAGCACTGCATTGTACCAAATACTGCAACCGTCACCCATCACTACATCTCCAATAATCGTAGCATTCTCAGCCAAAAAACAATCTTTTCCAAATTGAGGTATAAACCCCCTAAGCTCCTTAATTAACGCCATATCAACTGACAATCATTTAAATAAAACTCAAACTTTTATTACTCTTTTCTTTTTCTGATACCCTGATTTGTAGGGACATACAGAGCGTGCAACAAAAACTTTTCCCGCAGCAGAACCCTCAGGAACAACAAGGCCTGCATGGGTAAAAGAAGCAACAAAGTAGTATGTGTAAGAGAAACAGTGACGATAAAATAAACAATCATCATCAACATGTACACGATATTGTAATAGAACAACAAACTACGTGATTTTTTCGACCATATCAACAAAGCAACGATAATATTCAGCGGATTGAGCCATAATAAATTCAGGTTTTTATCTACCAGGGGATGCTCAGAAAAGAACATGAAAAGAAACAACACCAGTCCGGCAATTCCGGTTACCATAAACAATACAAAATCAAACAATCTATTGGTAACGCTATCCATATTTCTTCTGTACTTCATGATCAATCCACCCATAATAAGCCATAGTGTGGTAATCAAAAAAGGATGAACGAACAAAGCTAAATGATTTGGACTTTCACGCTTCGCCATGAATAAGGTTTGTGCGTGATGCACAAGGGGCCTTGCATGAAAGCCATTATCAAGATGAAGAATTTTAGCCTGTTGAACATAATTTTTCAAGTACTCGGGTAAAAAAATGCTTTGATTCTCATTGAGTAATTTATCGGCATCCAAACCAAAAACAAGGTTCACGCCGAGCTCAACCCACGGAGTATCAGAAAGATAATTCGTTATCATGGTACGAGCCGATTCAAACTTACTTTGCTGATCAAAAATGATAGCTCCGGTGACAGCTTCACTGATGATATGATAAGGACGGGTAGAACAGTTGTCATTAAAAAAATTGTACCTGTACATCCTGTTTTCAGGCAAATAATTAATGTGCAACAGTTCAATCAACCTGTCCTTTTCCGCTTTGGTAAGATTCAACACCTGTTCCCAGACAGTAGAATTTCTTTTGCGGTAATCATGCATAAATAACTCTGTAGGATAAACAGCCAGCATATAATCGGTGTGTCCTCTCAGAAATTTCAAATAAAAATTATCCGTCTTAAAATCAAACACCCCGTAATTATAGACCAGGTCTAAACCTTTCGTATCCCGGATCCGAATGGCCGTATGGCCAAATTTCGTATATACAGCCCTTCCGGGCTCACAGGTAATCAAACTCACAATTGTCGAGTCGGAATATTCAATAGTTTCCGAACGTAAATGGAATGCCGTCATCAGCAAAAACAACAAAAAAACCGCTATTTGTTTCATGTTGACAAAATTGAAATAAACATTGACAAAAGTAACATTTTTTATTGACTTGTGAATATTTAAAGAAAAGTTTGAAAGCACATATACAACTTTGACCAACAGATGAATCAAAAAAACAGGAAAAGATTGTTTATTTTAGAATAATATGTAAATTTGTGCTTTAAAACATTGTTATCTAACATACTTTCTTATAATTCATGGCTAAAAAAACAATTTCAACGCCCAGGCCGATTGAAAAAGTCATGACCGTTTGGGATGTTTTAACGCCTGATGAAAGGCAATTTTTACGAAACAATCATACTGTTCATCGGTTTAAAAAAAATGAACTGATTCATTGCGAAGGCGACATTCCAACCCACATGATGATATTGGAATCGGGAAAGGTTAAGGTCTTCAAAGAAGGAGTAGGAAGTCGTGCACAAATCATCCGTATGCTTAAACCGGGCGAGCACTTCGGTTATCGTGCCATCATTACTAACCAGCCGCATAACACCAACGTAGCGGCTGTTGAGCCTTCTACCATTTTTATGATCAAGGCTGATATTTTTACTTCTATCCTGAAACACAATAATGCATTTTGTTATCGGTTCCTGGAAGAGCTTGCATGTGATTTGGGAGTATCAGATGCACGGATAGTAAATTTAACACAAAAACACATCCGCGGGCGACTGGCAGAAGCCTTACTTACACTCAAGAAAAATTATGGAGTAGAAGCTGACGGTGCAACCATCAGCATCTATTTGGCGCGCGAAGATTTAGCCAATTTATCCAACATGACCACTTCCAACGCCATCCGTACCTTATCCAATTTTGCCAATGAACAAGTGATTGCCATGGACGGGCGAAAATTAAAAATCATTGACGAAGAAAGACTGATAAGAATCAGTAAAATGGGTTAAATTTTTCACATATGACCTCATCACAAATTGACAGCACTTACAAATCCGTTATCAATCTGCTTCTGGCAGGAAAGCTAAAGTTGGCTTTTGACAAAACACGCCTGCTCGTTGCTGAGCTGCAATGGGGCGAGCTGACCGATGAATTTGAAGACTTGCTTCGAAACTATCGGTACATGCTCCAATACTTCATTGAAGGTGTTGATGATCCGGATCGTAAAAGTGTTTACAATAAACTGATTAGCAGATTAATTAGCCTGAATGCTTTGGTGCGCGAAGAATTGATGGTGCGCATAGATAATACATTTGAGTACACACAGAAAAGATATTTTCCTCATAAACTACATTTTAGTTCTGTCTCCGACCTGTACGATTCTTTTGTTTACTTTCACAACCAACAATCCATTTTGAATGAATCCGAGGTCGATACTGAAAATGAGAAACAAAGAATCCGGAGCAATTACGAGAAACTGCTGCTTGACCTGTTTGCAATATTTTGGTTAAGTACCCACATTCGGTCAGAAGAAAAGAAAGTTTTCAAACTCATGATTAATGAAGCTTATCCGGCAAGTATAGAACAAAACCTGATTATATCTGCTTTGACCCTGAACATCTGGAGAATGTTTGATGAAGAAAAAATAATGTTATTGCTGGATGCTTGCCAGCACAAGGATATGCAAGTCAGACAACGGGCTTTGGTAGGTTTATGCTTCATTCTCACTAAATACAACGACTTCCTTCATTTTTACCCCTCTGTCAGAAATCGTCTGGTCATCCTGGTGGACCATACTACCATTACCGAAAACCTAAAAAACATCATTTTGCTGATTATCGGGACAACAGATACCGATCGCATCACCAAAAAGATGCAGGAAGAAATTCTTCCTGAGATGATAAAAATCAGTCCTGTCATCAGGGATAAAATAGAAGAAGAAAAAATGTTCAAATCAGATGATTGGAATGAAGAGAATCCTGAGTGGAGCGAAATCCTGGAGCAAAGCGGAATAGCCGACAAGCTACAGGAGCTGACGGAATTGCAGATGGAAGGAGCTGATGTGTATATGAGTACTTTTTCGATGCTAAAAAACTTTCCGTTTTTCAATGAAACTGCTCACTGGTTTTTGCATTTCGATCCGGAATTTTCAGCTATTCAGGATTTATTTCGGCAACATGACCAAAGTTTGGTTACTGCATTTTTAAAAAATAATATTATTTGTAATTCCGACAAATACTCATTTTGTTTGAGTGCTTTACAAATGCCTGCCGGTCAACGTTCCATGATGAGTAAATCCTTTAAGGCAGAAGCAAAACAATTGGAAGAGATCAGCAAGGAAGAAACCTTGCTCAATCCCGATCTGGCAGCCAGAAACATAGCGAGGCAGTACATACAGGACTTATTTAGGTTTTTCAGACTCCATCCCCGGCATCAGGACTTTAACAATATGTTTAAATTATCATTAAACATACATAAAACCACTTTTTTTGATGTATTAGCTTCCGGAAGTGATATCAAGCTTCAAGCAGCAGAATATTATTTCACCAAAAAACTATATGTGCAAGCCATTGAGGTCTATGAGGAGCTGATTCAAGAACAGGAACCTTCTGCTGCTTTGTATCAGAAAATCGGCTTTTCCTATCAAAAAAATGCGCAAATCAATCAAGCTTTAAATGCTTATATCAAGGCTGATTTAATCTTGCCGGACGATCTGTGGACAGTTAAAAAAATAGCTATCTGTCACCGTTTGTCGGGAGATTATGAAAAAGCCCTGGAAGCTTATCGGCATGCCGACTTTTTGAAACCCGGAGAATTCAACACCAATATGCAAATTGCCAATTGTTTGATACAACTTGAAAAGTACAAAGCAGCCCTACAGGTATATGCAGACATTGAAAAGAATAATCCGGACAATGAAAACTTGTGGAGAGCTGTCAGTCGCTGTGCATTTCTTTCTACCAACATCCACCAGGCCGATTATTACATGGATAAAATTTTATCTGCACAGCAGCCTCGTGCAATTGATTTAATCAATGCCGGTCATATTGCTTTTTGTAAGCATAACAGATCGGGTGCCGTCCAATTTTACCTCCAAAGTATAGAGCAACAAGCTGACAACCTGCAATTAATTATTGACCAGATAATTGAAGACAGAAAACACCTGATTGCCAATGGTATCAATAACGACGATATCGCCTTATTAATCGATGAACTTTCATTCAGTGTGGAACAAACTAATCAATGATGAGAATGAAAGGATTGGTTGTTAAAAATACAGGAAGTTGGTATCAGGTTAAAACTGAGAATGGAGATTTTTACGATTGCAAAATCAAAGGCAACCTCAGGTTAAAGGGAATCAGAAGCACCAATCCCATTGCTGTTGGAGACTACGTTGACTTCACACTTTCCGATGATAACATTGGTAGCATCCATGCAATACACGACAGAAAAAATTACATCATTCGTCGCTCCTCAAATCTATCTAAGCATTCACATATTCTCGCTGCTAACCTGGATTTGGTTATTTTGATTGCTACTGTTAACTATCCCGAGACATCAACTGTTTTTATTGATCGTTTTATTGCTTCTGCGGAAGCCTACAGTGTTCCTGCTTGTTTGCTCATCAACAAAATCGATTTGTACAATGAGGAAGAACTGGAATATGCAAAAGCCTTGCAAACGCTTTACGAGATCATAGGTTATCCTACCTTCATGATATCTGCCGTAGATGCAGATTCTTTGAAGAACATCAAAGAATTTCTAAAAGATAAAACTACCTTGGTCTCGGGTAATTCCGGTGTAGGAAAATCTACCCTGATCAATTCTCTTTTACCCGAGCCTCTCGCCAATACAGCTGAAATATCATACTATCACAATCGCGGAGTTCACACCACCACATTTTCAGAAATGTACTGGCTGGAGAATGGCGGTCAGCTTATAGACACACCCGGTATCAAAGGGTTTGGAACTGTTGACATGGAAGAAGATGAGATCAGTCATTATTTTAAAGAGATATTCAAAACTTCAAAAAAATGTCGTTTCACAAATTGTATCCATATCAATGAACCAGATTGTGCAGTTTTGGAAGCTGTCAAGAATCATCATATCAGCACATCTCGCTATCAGAGTTATTTAAGCATGATGTCTGACCTGACTTCCGGGAAATACAGGTAAAATTCAATTTTTTATTTTATATTTGCAGTCGCTGTGTCGGAAAATCCATTGGGAAACCGAGGTTCAAAAGGATCGCAGAATTACATTTTTACAACAAAACAAATACCTTCCATGGAAAAATACCAAATTGATGATTTAGACAAGAAAATCCTGCAAATGATAGTTCGGGATGCCCGCATCCCCTTCTTAGAAGTTGCCCGTGAGTGTAATGTTTCGGGTGCTGCCATCCATCAACGCATTCAAAAATTAAGATCCAATGGAATTATCAAAGGATCGGAATTTATCGTTGACAATTATAAAGTAGGGTATCAAACCTGTGCTTTTATAGGTATTTCTCTATCCGACATCAAAGTATTCGCTACCATTGCCGATGAGTTAAAAAAGATACCGGAGATTGTCGAATGCCACTATTCGACGGGAAAATATCCGTTGTTCGTAAAGATATACGCACGAGATAACCGACACTTGCTTCAGATTTTGGTTGATAAGATTACCAAAATCAAGGGCATTTCACATACCGAAACCTTTCAAATTTCTCTCGATGAGGTATTCAGTCGTCAATTGTCAATTTTTGACAACAGCGCAACAAAGCAAGAAGATTGAGTCTAAGATTTCATCTAAAACATAGGTTGCATACCGCGCATACCACCGCCACGCATACCTCCTCTACCGAATCCCGGGCCATCATCCTGACCGGAGGAAGATCTTCCGCCAAATGACCTGATTCTGTAACTGAAGCTAACAATGAAATAAGAAGTAAGGGTGTTGTATTTGGTAAATGAAACTGAATTGTCCCCAACAGATTGCCTGATATTTAACTGTTGACGCAGAATATCAAACCACCTGACAGATAAAACTCCATTGTTTTTAAACAAAGATTTATCAATGGATGCATTCCAAAGTACTTCAGATTGATCAAAGTTCGAATAACCATATCTGTTCGAATAGTTGATATCGCTATTGATAGTGATATCAAAAGGTAATCGCAACACGACATTTCCCCGCACAGACCAATCGTAAGTTTCTGTCAACCTGTTGCTTAAATTATTCAAAGAATTGGAATACCGTATATTGCCGCGCACACCCGCTTCAACCACGTCGTGTGTAAAAGTAAGCGACAACTGTTCCTGGGCACTGTAACGACGCGTATAGCTCATATCTCCCAAAATCAAATTATCCACATCAATATTATCAAGGCTGACCTCTTTAGAAGTGTAACCGTAGCTGTTGTTATAACCCAGATTGGTACTGGTATTAAAATGTAAACGCTTCTGAATGATGGGCGTGTTAAACATCACATTCCCATTGAACGAAACAGGTATCTTGTCCAAATTGACCGTTTGAGTGTATTGCTTACCTGAACTGTCATAAATCCTGTTGGTCACCAACTGGTCTTTAGTAAAATTCCCTGATATCCATGTGCTGAAGGAAGAAAATGTAGAATCATTGAATGTACTATACATCAACCTCATATCATGAGTAAAAGAAGGGTTCAAACCAGGATTCCCGACCGTTTCCCGCATCAAATCATCATTATTTTTTACCGGTTGCATCTGACTCACACTGGGTTGACGGGTGTTTCCCCTATAATCGAAGCGCATAAACTCTTTCCTTCCGAAATTGTATTGGAAACGACCATTAGGAGCAAAATTAAATACTTCATTAGAAACATCACGTATATCTCCATTTCCGTAAACAGTCTCGCTGTATGTTTGTGAAGGTTCGGCTCTCATACCCAAAGTCAAAGAATAATTGGTATCCGTATAACGATAATTCATTTCTAAAGTTTCTCTGAAAAACCTATTGGTAAAGTTATTGCTGTAATCTGAAACCGTGTCGGTATATTCTTCAGCATCTTTTCTGGAAAAAGAAGTAGTATCCGTGGAAGCAAACTGATCCTTATTACTTTTTTGAGAATTTGTACTGAAAGCAAGAACAGCTTCTAACATGTTCTTTCTGTTCCAAAGAGGTTCAACAAAGGATATACGCGTATCAAAATTAATATTTCCGGACGTGTTGTGTGTGTATTGATTGATGATACTGGTTGAATCGGCCGTCACCTTATTCGAAAAATTAAAGCTATGACTGTCGTTCTGAGAAAAGCCTGAATTGAAATTAGCAGTCAGCGTTCTTCCGGGTTTTAAAACAGACCTGCGGCTGGCTATTAATCTGGCTCCGGCGGAAAGGCTGTTGTTGTAACCGGCATTTTGAGAACCTCCATAACTGGTTGTATCCTCATCCTGCAAATAGATATAATCACGTGAACTACCCGAAGAACCTTGATTATAGTTAATACGTGGTTGAATGATAAGTGTAGTCAATGAATCCGGCTTCCATTCTGCTTCTAACCTGAGACTTGTTGCATACCTATCATTGAATGAGGTGTTAAACGTAGAATCATTGAAGGTTGAACCTCGCAGATAACTCTCTTTGGTACTGTTCACTTCACTTAAATTATTGGAATGATTGAAAGAGCCATCACCTCCAAATTTAAAACTCTCGCTCAATATAGAGTTATTATTAACACCAAAATTCTGGGTTTGAGTAATACCGTTACCTCCTCCCCAGCCCCCCATACCACGGCGGCTGCGAGAAGTATTGACATTATTGGCTCCGGCTATGACAGATGTTTGGGTATCACCGGACATGAAGTTAACATTGGCATTAGCATCATAACGGATCAGATTTTCCGTATCCAAACCAATCCCTCCCAATATATTTCCAAACACACCCTTTCTGCGATTAGGCTTGGTAGTCAAGTTGATAATCCTTTCTGTTTCATCATCTTCAAAGCCCGTTAATTGCGCCATCTCAGACTTTTGTTCCAAAACCTGGATTTTATCAATCATCTCAGCAGGCAAGTTTTTGGTTGCCATCTCAATATCCCCGTCAAAAAATTTTTTTCCATCAACCCGTATCCTATTAATTTCCTGTCCATTTACAGTAATTTTACCATCAGACGTAATCTCCACACCCGGAAGTCTCTTCATCAGGTCTTCTACCATAGCGTTCTCCGCCACTTTAAAAGCGGTCGCATTATATTCAATAGTATCACCTCTAACCACCAACTGAGCGGCCGTTCCACGAACCTCCAACTCTTTCAAAAGTTGCACACTTTCTTTTAACTTGATATTCTTTAAAATAATATCCCTTCGCTGCATCTCAACATTCTCAGTATGATCAGTGTAACCTACAGAGCTGACGATCAGAATATATTTCCCGGGGCGAACACGTGTAAGGTTAAACCAGCCTTTTGCATTGGTCTGTGCACCCTGAACCAGGGCAGAGTCGGCAGCATTTAACAGCCTTACCGTAGCCAGTTCCAGGGGCATGCCGCTACTTTCCTCAAAAACAGTCGATTGAATAGACCGTTGAGCCAAAAGACCCATGCTGACAGTCAGTAAAAAAAGCGAAAAAAATATTTTTTTATTCATGTTTGATTGAAATTGGGAAGTTAGAGAAGAAATTAAAGAAGTTATAGTAGTTAGTAGTTAGTAGTTAGTAGTTAGTAGTTAGTAGTTAGTAGTTAGTAGTTAGGGAAGTTACGGGTTCCGTGTTCCGGAATGGCGAGTTCAGTTTTTAGTTCATCGTTTTTCGTTCTTAGTTCTTGGTTGTCTTTATTCTTTTGTCTTTGCTCTTTGTTCTTCATCGTTCTTCGTTCATCGTTTTTAGTTTCAACAACATCCCCTATGACTAAAAAATCGTGCAAAGGTTTAAAATGCAAAACGCCAAATGGTATTTAAACATGTTAATTTAGGGACTTCTTCATGATTATTAATATTTTTTCATTTACTTTGTATCGTTTTTAGTGCACATCCCAAACACAGTAATATGATTCTAAATTATATTTGGATTGGATTTTTGCTGATAGCTTTTATTGTTGCTTGTTTTCAAGCTTTCCTTTTTGGGAACACCCAGATCTTTTCGGATATCATGAATGCCACTTTTGAATCGGCTAAAACCGGCTTTGAAATTTCTCTTGGTCTTACCGGCGTTTTGGCTTTGTGGTTGGGCATCATGAAAATTGGTGAAAATGGTGGTATCATCAAAGCTTTCTCAAGATTAGTCGGTCCTTTTTTCTCAAAAATTTTCCCCGACATCCCCAAAGATCATCCCGCCATGGGAAGTATTTTTATGAATATTTCCGCCAATATATTGGGATTGGATAATGCAGCTACCCCTATGGGACTAAAGGCTATGAAAGAACTGCAAGAGATTAATCCTCATAAGGACCGGGCTTCCAACCCGATGATCATGTTTCTCGTGCTGAACTCTTCCGGCTTAACTATCATTCCGATTACCATCATGGTATATCGGGCACAATTGGGAGCAGCAAATCCCACCGACGTATTTCTACCTATATTACTGGCAACTTTCTTCTCAACATTAGTGGGCTTTTTGAGCGTTGCCATCATGCAGAAAATTAATCTCTTTAATAAAACTATACTACTAACCTTACTTGGATTCATAGCAGTGGTAGCCGGATTGATTTTCTTCCTCATGCGTTTACCGAAAGATCAATTGGCCATATATTCAAACTTGGCGGCTGCTTTTATCCTGTTTTCCATCATTATTGGCTTTATTGTATTAGCAGCTTTCCGCAAGGTCAATGTATATGAGTCTTTTATTGAAGGAGCCAAAGACGGCTTTCAAGTGGCTATCGGCATTATCCCCTATCTGATTGCCATTTTATTGGCTGTTGGGGTATTCAGGGCTTCCGGTGCCATGGACTTTATCATTGACGGCATTGGTAAGTTTATGGCAATGCTCGGCCTAGACACAGAATTCGTTCATGCGCTACCCACAGCACTCATGAAACCTTTGAGTGGAAGCGGAGCAAGAGGAATGATGATAGATGCGATGACGCAACACGGAGCTGATTCTTTTGTAGGGCGATTGGTGTGCATTGTGCAAGGATCAACAGAAACTACCTTTTATATTTTAGCTGTATATTACGGCTCTGTCGGCATCAAAAAAACACGCTACACACTTGGATGTAGCCTGTTGGCAGACTTGGCAGGTATCATTGCTGCCATTTTGATTGGATACCTTTTCTTTTTCTAAAAGTAACACCTCGACAAAACTGAGAATATATTGATTATCAACAACTCAAACTGACGTTATGATACTTTTTCGGACCATCAATATAGCCATGCCAACATTGGATGAAAAAAAAGTAACCCGATGGATTAAAAGTACCATTAGAGGATTTGATAAAGTAACCGGGATCATTACTCTTGTCTTTTGCACTGATGATAAAATATTAGAGATCAACCGTGAATATCTTCAACATGAATACTACACCGACATCATCACATTCGACTACTCAAAAAAGAATATCGTTTCCGGCGATGTTTTTATCAGTGTAGAAACGGTTCAAGCCAATGCAGAAAAATACGAGGTTACCTTCGAAAAAGAAATCCTACGGGTCATCATTCATGGCATATTACATCTTTGCGGATTAGAGGACGACACTCCTGATGCTCAAAGAATCATGACTTTCAACGAGGACAATGCACTTCTGCGCTACTTTGAAATCGTAATATAAACAATGATTGCAATTAATTGTTAAATTTGAAAGCTTCCGACTTCCTATTTTTTCTACATTAAAAGATAATCATTACTTTTGTTGCTGCTTTTCGGCATCAAAAAATAATTAATTGATGATTATACCGTTAGATATCTGATTGCGCAACTTAAAATAAATGATTCCTTGTCATGTTGAAATTAATTAGATGTCTCTTCTTAACGGTGATGATGTGGGTGGTAACTATCAGCCTGTACGCACAGGAGGAGATATACACACTTGAAGTGGGAGTTCACGGAGGTGTTTCTTATTTTTTTGGTGATGTAAAAGCAAAGCCCTTTGATTTTCAAGCTGATTATGGTGTTTTGTTCAGATATCTTTTTAATCAGAGGATGTCATTGCAAGCAGATTTCAATCATAATTCAATCCAAGGCGATTACGAACAAAAGATTGAAGCTCCTAATGTCACAATCAATCAAAATATAAATGCATTAGATTTTACCTTTGCTTTTAATTTTTTTGATTATATCCAGCTCGATTATGTATTGAAGAGTAGCAATCATACCGCTTATCTCTTTGCCGGAGCCGGACTGATTCACCTGAACAATGGAAATTCAAACAAGTTGAACGTCAGTATCCCCCTCGGTGTCGGATACAAATTTTTGTTATATGAACGGCTGCACCTGAATGTACAATGGACACACAGATTGATGCTTGCTGACAACATAGAAGGTTACCCCGAATTAAATAATTCACTGGGTATGAATGGCAGCAATATTTTAAATAATGATCATTTGGGTACTGTCACAGTCGGCGTAAGTTACGGCTTATTCAGGAGAAAGTGTAAATGCTTTAATTATAAGTAAATCTATGTCAAGCTATAAAGATAAGATTGATTTATCTCGTCTCCCGCAACACATCGCCATCATCATGGATGGAAATGGTCGTTGGGCAAAAGATAAAGGTCGTCCCAGGATCTTTGGTCATAAGAATGGCGTTGATTCGGTCAGTGTAATAACTGAAGAAGCTGTAAAGCTAGGCATTCAATACCTTACCTTGTATGTTTTTTCCACTGAAAACTGGGGCCGTCCTTTGGAGGAAATCAATGCGTTGATGGAATTATTGATTGACTCAATTGAAAAGGAGACTGCCAAATTACAAAAAAACAATGTCAAACTCAAAGCCATTGGCGATCTTGAACGCTTACCCAAAAAGGTACGTGAAAAATTGGAGGATTGCATCCATACCACATCGGCGAACACCGGACTTACTTTAATTCTTGCATTAAGTTATTCTTCCCGATGGGAAATTCAACATGCCGTAAAAAAAATCACGCAAGATGCTTGTGACGGAAAAATCAAACCCGACGAAGTTTCTGAAGAATTGATCTCATCGTATTTGCTTACCCGTGACATACCTGATCCTGACTTACTAATCAGAACAAGCGGAGAGATCAGAATAAGTAATTTCCTGTTGTGGCAAATTGCCTATTCCGAATTGTATTTCACAGATGAGCACTGGCCCGCGTTCCGCAAAGAAGAATTTTACAAATCCATTGTATGTTACCAGAACAGGGATCGTCGTTTTGGTAAGTAAATTAATAGCAGAGAAATGTCCCGTCAATATCGATATTTATCTTTACTCATCGTCCTTTTCAGCCTTTTTTTAGGGAAATGGGCTGTTTTTAGTCAGGAAGAAGGAACTGACTCCACCATTATTCCTGAAATCAACTACAATGCTACTCCACAAAAATATGAAATTGCAGAAATCACTGTAACAGGAGCCGAAAACTATGAAGATTTTGTGTTGATTGGTTTTTCCGGACTGTCAGTGGGGGATGTCATAACCGTACCGGGAAATGAAATTTCAGATGTAGTGAAACGTTTTTGGAATCAGGGTTTATTCTCGGATGTAAAGATTTTTGCCACTAAAATAGAAGACGGAAAAATTTGGCTTCAGATTGCCCTTAAACAGCGCCCTCAAATATCAAAAATCAATTATCATGGCCTAAAAAAAGGAGAAATTGACGAATTGGGTCCAAAATTAGGCATTGTGGAAGGCAATCAAATCACCCCCAATATATCGGACAGAGCCATCCTGGTCATCAAAAAACACCTGGAAGAAAAAGGCTTTATGAACGTAGAAGTCAATGTTTTGCAAAAGGATGATCCAGATCAGCCCAATCATGTAATCGTTGACATTGAGGTTGACAAGAAAGTAAAAAACCGCGTCAAAGAAATCATCATTCATGGTAATAAAGCTTTGTCTTTCAACCAGATTAACCGGGTAATGAAAAAAACCAATGATAATAATTGGCGTAACTTTTTCAGAACCAAAAAATTCGTACGAGAGGAATACGAAAAAGACAAAATCGCTCTGATTGAAAAATATAACGAAATCGGCTACAGGGATGCCTACATCGTTGCTGACAGTGTTGTCCCCTTTGATGAAAAACATGTTAGTGTGCACATGACCATAGATGAGGGCAGAAAGTATTATTTCAGAGACATCAAATGGGTCGGAAACACCATCTATCCTTATGAGTATCTGAATGAAGTTTTAAACATTCAGAAGGGTGATGTATATAATTACAAAGAACTGATGAAGAGGCTGAAAACGGATGAAAATGAAGCCGTCAGCAAATTGTACCAGGACAGGGGATATCTTTTCTCCGACATTCAACCTGTAGAAGTGTTGATAGAAAACGATTCCATCGACTTTGAAATGCGCGTTTACGAAGGTAAACAGGCTACCATCAATGCTGTTAATGTCACCGGTAACACGCGGGTATATGATCATGTGATAAAAAGGGAACTTTACACCAAGCCCGGTCAATTATACAGTCAGTCAGACATTATGCGAACCCTTAGGGAAATCGCTGCCATGGGGCATTTCGATCCCGAAAAAATCGTACCTGACATACAGCCTGATCCTGAAAATGGAACGGTCGACATCACTTATGGATTGGAGACGAAAGGAAGCGATCAAATTGAGTTTTCTGCCGGATGGGGCGCCACCGGTATAGTAGGGACCCTTGGATTGAAATTTACAAACTTCGCCATTCAAAACCTGTTCAAACCGGAAACCTATCGTATTGTACCGCAAGGCGAAGGACAAACATTTTCTATCAATGCCAGAACAAGCGGTCAGACTTACTCATCAGTCAGCGCGTCATTCATAGAGCCTTGGTTAGGTGGGAAACGACCTAACTCCTTGTCTGCTTCAATTTATTATGCCGCACAAACCGGGGTAAGCAAAAGATTTTGGGAAAGTATGCAAAATTACATGTATTCCCCGTATGCATACGGAGGATACGGAGGTTACGGATATGGCGGGTATGGATACGGAGGATATGGTGGATATGGTGGATACAACGATTATAGCAATGCCTATTCCACCATGTATCAGAGAGAAATGGATCCGGAAATTTACATGCGTACCTTAGGCGCATCATTGGGATACGGAAAAAGATTAAACTGGCCTGATGATTATTTTTCACTCTATGCAGAATTATCATATCAGCGTTTCATGTTAAGCAACTGGAGCTATCTCCCTCCGCTGACAGATGGAAACTTTAATAATTTAAGTTTGAACCTGACAATCAGCAGAAATTCCATTTTCAACCCCATCTATACACGTCGCGGCTCTTCCTTTACCTTAGGATTGAAAATCACTCCTCCTTATTCTGTTTTTAACGGTAAAGACTATGCTGACCCTGCCATGACTGACCAGGAGCGATACAAATTTATAGAATATCACAAATGGACTTTTAATGGCAAAACATTTACACCACTTACTTCTGATGAAAAGCTAATTCTAATGACCAGATTGATGTTCGGTTATTTGGGGCACTATAACGAAAATGCACGCTCTCCGTATGAAACCTATTATATGGGTGGCGACGGCATGACGGCTTACACCAGTTATGGTACTGAATATGTTGCCATGCGCGGATATGAATCCGGATCATTAGTTCCTTATGATATATCCCGCAGAACAAGGATTGGATATTTATTCAATAAATTCACAATGGAATTGCGATATCCTTTGTCTTTGGAACAATCCGCCACTATTTATGTGCTGGGCTTTATGGAAGCCGGTAATAGCTTCAACAGAATGATAGACTACAGTCCGTTCGATTTGAAAAGATCAGCAGGTGTCGGAGTTCGCATTTTCTTGCCTATGTTTGGTATGATGGGTATAGACTGGGGTTATGGCTTTGATAAAGACACCAGGGGCGAAATTGGCGGGAGTCAGTTCCACTTTGTACTTGGACAAGAATTATAATTTTCGGCAGGGAATTTGTCAGAGCAGCACCGGCTTTTTAAAATTACTAACAATTAATCCTTTAAGTTATGAGAAAAAACATATTGATACTTAGTCTCTTTATGGGAATTCTTGGTTCCTTGAGTGCCCAGAAGTTTGCAATTGTTGACATGGAGTATATTCTGAAAAACATCCCATCCTTCGAAACAGCCAATGAACAGCTGAACATCATCTCTAAGAGATGGCAATCTGAAGTGGAAGCAAAAATGCAGGAAGTTCAAAATATGTATAAAAACTACCAAACAGAACTGGTATTTCTTTCGGATGAAATGAAAGTGGAACGCGAAGAGGCAATTATCGCCAAAGAAAAAGAAGCCCAGGAATTGAAACGTGAATATTTCGGTCCGGAAGGTGAACTTTTCAAAAAGCGTCAAAGCCTGATGAAGCCTATTCAGGATGAAATATACAATGTGATACAAGAACTTAGCAGAGAGAAAGATTACAGCCTGATCATAGACAAGAGTTCAGCTATGAACATCATCTTCAGTTCACCTAAAATCGACGTCAGTGACGAGATACTCATCAAATTGGGTTATTCAAAATAATATATTAATTTTGCGCAAATTTAAATTTAGAAATTAAAAAAATTGACATGATTAAAAGAATTGCACTCATAGTATTGTTAGCATTACCTTTCAGTCTAATGGCTCAGGAAAAATTTGCTTATGTAAACGTACAAGAAATTTTTCAGGTGATGCCTGAGTTGTCTGATGTTGAAAAGACAATTGCTGACTTGAACGAAGAATACAAACTGGAATTGGAAAAAATGTACGAAGAGTACTATGCCAAAGCAAAAGAGTTTCAGGACAATCTTGCCACCATGGCAGAAACTATCAAGACCAGACGCCAAAGCGAAATTGTGGACCTGGAAAACAGAATTTCTACCTTTCAGCAAACTGCCAGTCAGGAATTACAGCAAAAACAAATGGAGCTTGTTAGTGTATTGCGTGATAAAATCATTAAAGCTACTGCTGAAGTGGGAGAAGAGAATAACTACACTTACATATTTGACTTAAGCACCCAATCTATCGCCTATCATTCACCCAAAGCAGTAGATGTAACACCTTTAGTGAAGAAGAAGTTGGGTATTAAATAAAAATATCGTCATATCAACCAATCGACAAAAACAGAAGCTGTCTCAAAACGAGACAGCTTTTTTATGGATTAGAGACACGACGCTTCGGAACTCCGAAACCGCTTGACAGTAACATAACAAGCGCACGGTATGCTTTCTCATCCTTCAACTTTGGATATTTCGTTTTTTTTACCGAAATTTGCAAGCTTAAAATATGAATCCATGATGAACTGATCTCATCAATTATTTCGTCCATGCGAATGGTTGCATATTGGCTCATCAAAGGTTTCAATACGACTTAGGACTTATTGGATTGTAATCGTATAAATTTTAAGTAAAAACAAAGTGGATAAAACTAAGTATATTTTCGTCACCGGTGGCGTAACCTCGTCTTTAGGCAAGGGCATAATTGCTGCCTCTTTGGGTAAACTTTTACAAGCGCGCGGATTCCGGGTGACCAATCAAAAATTGGATCCTTACATCAACGTAAATCCGGGTACGCTGAATCCCCATGAACACGGAGAGTGCTTTGTCACTGTTGACGGACATGAAGCTGATTTAGACTTAGGCCATTACGAACGATTCTTAGGAGTAGAAACACGAAAAGCCAATAATGTCACTACCGGCAGAATTTACCAAAACGTAATCAATAAAGAACGCAGAGGTGACTATTTGGGTAAAACCGTGCAAGTGGTACCACACATCACAGACGAGATCAAACACAATATTAAGTCCTTAGGCATAAAAGGTGAATTTGACTTTGTCATTACAGAAATCGGTGGAACAGTCGGCGATATCGAATCATTGCCCTACATTGAAAGTGTACGTCAGTTACGTTGGGAACTAGGCAAAAACAGCCTGATCATCCACCTTACATATGTTCCTTATCTCGCTGCCGCCAAAGAGTTAAAGACCAAGCCTACGCAGCATTCCGTTAAGACTTTACAAGAACAAGGTGTCCAGCCTGATATTCTGATTTTACGCACCGAGCACAACATCAATACTGAAATACGTAAAAAAGTCGCTTTGTTTTGCAACGTAGAACCTCACGCCGTTATGCAATCCATTGACGCACCCTCTATTTATCGCGTACCGCTCAATATGCAACAAGAGAAATTGGATGAGGTGGCTCTAAAAAAATTAGGATATGACCTAACGAAAGTTCCGCCTGTAGAAATGGACAAATGGATAGATTTTGTTGATAGAATCGAAAATGCCAAAGAAGAAGTTCGTATCGCCTTAGTTGGTAAATACGTACAACTCCCCGACGCATATAAATCCATTACCGAATCGCTAATTCAGGCAACTGCTTATAACAACAGAAAATTAAAGCTTGAATTGATTCTTTCCGACAAGCTGACTAACGAAAACATCGCAAAGAAGCTTGCTAAAATGGATGGAATTTTAGTTACACCCGGATTCGGCACACGTGGAGTGGAAGGTAAAATATGTGCACTTCAATATGCCCGTGAAAACAATATTCCTTGTTTCGGTATCGGCTTAGGCATGCAAACTATGGCTATTGAATTTGCACGCAATGTATTGGATTTAAAAGATGCCAACAGTACTGAAATGGATGCCACGACAGCTCATAATATCATCGACATCATGTATGAGCAAAAAAATATCTTAGAACTAAAAGGCGGTATGCGCTTAGGTTCATATCAATGCAGCATTGTACCCAACACCAAAGCTTTTGAAATTTACAATAGTCACTCCATCTACGAGCGTCACAGGCATCGTTATGAATTTAACAACAAATACAAAGAAGCTTTTGAAAAAGCAGGCATGATTTGTAGCGGATACAACGAAGAGTCTAATTTGGTGGAAATCATTGAGTTGAAAGAAAAAAAATGGTATATTGGGGTACAATTTCATCCGGAATACAGAAGTACCGTTGCTAATCCACACCCTTTATTCATCAGCTTTATAGAAGCTATTATTACTAAATAATAAAGAAAATACATATCAATGGATAAAAATACGATTCTTGGGTTTGTGCTCATTGCAGCCATTTTAATAACCTTTTCGATATTAAATCGCCCAAGCCTGGAAGAAATTGAACGTCAAAGAGCTTATCAGGATTCTTTAAGAATTGCACAACAGGAATTACAAGAAGCTATACGGGAAAGTGCAGCACAAAAGGCATCAGACCTTGATGCAGTGAACCATACTGACTCGTCTTCCGAACAAAAAGCTTTAAAAGCGTACGGTGATTTTAAATCAGCTGTCTCAGGAGAAGAAAATCTTTTTGTGCTTGAAAATGATTTGATTAAAATTACTTTAAGTAACAAAGGAGGCAGAATTGTATCCGCCCAATTAAAAGAACACCTTTCGCGAGATTCACTACCTGTTGAGCTTTTCCACCAAGATGATACGAACTTCGGATTTACGATGGCATTGCGCAACAATCACATCATTACAACTTCTTCCTTGTTTTTTAATCCTGTATCAGAAGTTACAACAGATAGTGAGGGAAACCAGCAAATGATTTTCAGACTGCAATCGGAAACTGATGCTTATATCGATTTTGTTTATACACTTCCTGCAAACGATTATATGCTTGACTTTACGGTCAAATCCCATGAGATGAGCACTATCATGCCTTTGGGAAGCAACTATATGATTGTGAATTGGGATTCGAGGATTCGTCAACAAGAGAAGGGTCGTCAGTTTGAGGAGCGATACTCTACGCTCAACTACAAATATCTGACTGATGATATGGAAAAAATGAATGCAGCCAAGGATGATGAAAAGAAATTAGCCGGCAGGGTAAAATGGATTGCCTTCAAAGATCAATATTTCAGTTCAATATTGATTGCAGGGGAAAGTTTTTCCAATACACACCTCATTAGCAAGGTTGAATCGAAAGAGAGCGGATACATGAAATCTTATCAAGCTGAAATGACAGTGGATTATAACCCGATGAGCAATGAGGATATGAATTTCAAATTCTATTTAGGGCCCAACAGGTATAAAACTTTAGCAGCATATGACAAGGGTTTACCTTCTGATCAAAAGCTCAAACTGCGTGATTTGGTACCTTTAGGATGGGGCATTTTTGGCTGGGTCAGTCGTTTTGCCATCATTCCCATGTTCGACTTCTTCAGCTCGTTTATCAGTAATTTTGGTGTCATCATCCTATTGATGACCATAGTCATCAAACTCGTACTGTTCCCACTTACTTACAAATCTTATGTTTCAAGCGCCAAAATGCGTGTATTGAAGCCGGAAATTGATGAAATCAACGAACGTATTCCTCCTGAGAAGGCAGCAGAACGTCAAAAGGCAACCATGGAATTGTATAATAAAGTCGGTGTGAGCCCTTTCAGCGGATGTATACCTACCTTGTTGCAAATGCCTATTTTGTTTGCCATGTTTATGTTCTTTCCTTCTTCCATTGAGCTAAGGGGAGAAAGTTTCCTTTGGGCAAAAGATTTATCATCCTATGATGCCATCGTTAGCTGGGACGTTTACATTCCTTTTATTTCCAAATTTTATGGTAATCATATTAGCTTGTTTACTTTATTGATGACCATTACCACTTTGATATCAACTAAGCTGAACATGGCAAATACAAACACGTCCGATCAACCGGGCGCCGGTATGATGAAGTGGATGATGTATCTGATGCCCATCATGTTCATGTTTATATTCAACAGCTATGCCTCCGGATTAAGTTATTATTATTTCGTCTCTACACTGCTTACTATCGTTCAAACCTTTATCATCAGATCAACCATAGATGAAGAAAAATTACTCGCTCAACTGCACGCCAAAAGAGTAGCCAACACTAATAAGAAGCAACAATCCAAGAAGAAAAGCAGCTTTATGGAAAGATTAGAGAAGATGCAAAGGGAACAGGAAAAGTTGATGCGGGAACGTAACAAAAAAAGATAATTGACAGGAAAAGGAGTAATTAAAGTTTTCAAAACTCCGTGAAGGAGGAACTTCCTGTTGAAATTCAACAACAAATGACAACTAATAAATCTACTATCATTTTATGGATGTTAGTCTTGCTTCTTGTTGGCTGTAAGCAGCGAGACAGGTTCTATATCAACAAGTTTGAACATCCGGTGAAAGTTGAAATTCAGCGCTTTGATGTAGACTTTATTGATCTTGACACCAACAATACTTTAGCATCCCTCAAGGAACTTGAGCAAAAACATCCCGGATTCTATTCCTTGTTTTTAAGGGACGTATTGTCAATGCATCTTGCAGACAGCACTGACAATGCACTTCAAATTACTAACTTTCTAAATGATTCTGTTTTTCGCAGGGTCAATCAAAAAGTAAAAGACGTATTTAAGGATACGGAGCCCATTGAGCAAGATCTTACTGAGGCATTCTCCTATCTTCATCATTATTTTCCCGACAAACCACTGCCTGATATTTATTTCTTTGTATCCGGTTTTAATCATCAGTTTTTGGTCACTGACACCATATTGGGAGTGGGAACGGATTTGTATTTAGGGGCCGATTACCCTTTATATCCTGATATTACATACGAATATCTCATCCCAAATATGCGGTATGAAATGTTAGTGCCGGACTTAATTAATACCTGGTTACATCAAATTTTTCCCTTTCAAGGAAAGAATGATGTGTTNAGTCATATGCTGTACGAAGGTAAAATATTGTATCTGACGCGAANATTCCTCCCTAATACTTCTAAAAACTTATTGATCGGGTATGAACCGGCANCTATGAATTGGTGTAAAGCCCACGAAAAGCAAATATGGGCAAGTATGTTGGAAAACAGACATTTATTNTCAACCGGGCAATTATTGATCACCCANTTGATCCACCCGGCACCTTTTACGTCTCCGATTTCATCAGAATCACCCGGAAGATTAGGTGTGTGGATAGGGTGGCAAATCGTCGAAAGCTATATGCAAAACAACAAAAATGTTGGATTAAGTGAACTGATGAGTGACCACAACTATCAACAGATGCTCGAACAGTCAAATTATCGTCCCTGATAAAGCATCNNCCAAATGGATCCCTTTCACAGGTAATTTATGTTTACGAATGTAACCGTTGATATTCATCAAGCAAGAAGACTCTGTACTAACAATGTAGTCTGCTCCGGTTTGTAAAGCATCCTGTACTTTTTTCTCGACTAAGGCAGTTGAAATCGCAGTATGTTTAACGGCAAAAGTACCTCCAAAACCGCAACATGTNTCAGGTTCATTCATTTCGATCAGCTCCAAACCCTTCAGCATCCGCAACAACTTTCTAGGCTCCTCCTTTATGCCGTATTCACGCAANGCGGAACAGCTATCGTGGTAAGTGACCTTATGTTTAAATTCNACATCCCAGCTCTGAACCTTTAACACATTCACTAAAAAATCAGATAATTCATAGAGTTTAGGATAAATACCAGCATGTCGAGCCAACAATTCACTATTATCTTTTAAAATTTTCGGATAATGAAACTTAACGAAACCGGTACAAGATGCAGAGGGAGATACTATGGGCATGGTGTTATTAAAATCATGTAAAAATTTACCGGCCAACTTTGCTGCTTCTTTCCAATAACCACTGTTGTACACCGGTTGTCCACAGCAAGTTTGATCAGGATTATAATGTACGGTACAACCCGCCATTTCCAACACTTTAATCACATTAAATGCTGTCCGGGGATAAAACTGATCTATGAAACAAGGTATAAATAATTGGACATCCATAAACGCCTAAGTATCAATTAAAATTTCAAATACAAATCAACATAAACGGGCAAATGATCCGAAAACCCACCTGCGTACTTCATTCCCACATAAGTTCTAAATGGTTTTTTACCAAAAAATTTCTCATCGTCTTCCAATAAAAAATCTTCTTCAAAGATATGCATGTCCGATGGGGTGGTAAAAGTTACGGAGCTGTCATCCAATAAACTGCCCGAAACAATTATCTGATCAAGTACTCCCCATGAACCTTCATGTTTGTGCGTTCCTTTCCCTTCCTGATGCTTCGAATACATCAAATTATATAAAGTTGAAGATGAAAAAGGCACTTGCGGCTCCTCTGCCTGTAAAATTTCTTTGATGCTCTTATTGTCGGGATAATCATTAAAATCACCCATAATCATAATTTTCGCATCTGCATCATCCTCAAATATTTCATCTACTTTACATTTTAGAATGCGTGCGGCATCCACTCTCCTGCTTTCAGACTCTAGCTCTCCTCCTAAGCGAGACGGGAAATGACAGACAAATACATGCAATGTGTCCCGACCAGGCAATTGTCCCATCACATACAAGATATCTCTTGTTGTACTTTGTGGCGCATCAGTGAATGTCACCCGGATAGGCTTGTCATACAATAATTTAAATACATCCGGTTGATACAATAAAGCCACATCAACGCCTCTGGCATCCGGAGATTCGTGATGCACAAACCTATATTGCAAATTTTTCAGGGGACCCCAAACCACCAGGTCAAGCATGGCCTTTTTGCTCTCCACTTCACACAAGCCCACCAGGGCAGGAGGCTCCCATCCGCCTACAGCAACGATAACACGTGCAATATTGTACTGCTTCTCCACATATCGTGTATGATTCCATCCACGTATCCCTCCGGGAAGATATTCTTCATCATTCGTATCCGGATCATCCACGCAATCAAAGTAATTTTCTACATTATAGCACATCACTCTGAAAACGCTCTCATTTTCAAAGGCATATGCACTTAAACACAAAAAGCTCAGTAAACAAAACAGGGTTAATCTCATACAGCTAAGTTGTTATCATATGATTAATTTTGCTCATTGCGCAGTGGTAGGATGCCATTCATAGGCACCGGCATCAGGTTCTCCATCGGCTAGTCTGCTTCTTCCTTTTAGGTCTAGCGGAAATTGCTCAGAAATAGCGGGATCTGCCAATCCGCGAACCGGAGAAATAGAATCAGGCGTAAAATCAAAGTACAAAGCCTCTTTATTATCATACCTGTCTCTTACAAAGACAAGCGAATCGTCTTCATGGTACCAACGATTGTGCTGATATATCAGCAGGGAATCTTCTTCGCGTTTAAAGTAGTTATATTGAAAATCGCCTTTGTATAAATCCTTGAACTTGCTGGCAATGATGAATTCTTTTTTGGCCGTACCGGCAATCACGCAATTTTTAAAAACAGTTTCCATCGGAAGTTGTTTGTTCAAATCCATAAGCATAACAGCAGGCGTTTCATCACGACTTGTGGGGCTTCCGGAACTTTTACTGAACAAATTGGCGATGGTACAATGATAAAAATCATGTTTACCGCCATTCAAATAAACCGTATAACTTCCTGAATTCGTAATTTCTGAATTGGTTACCAACAGATTTCCATTTACAGCCACGAGATTATACATCAGGAAATTGTGAATTCTGCTGTTATTAATTTCAAGATAGGGAGTCGCATTTTTATCATCATTATAAAAATACAAACCCACGGTACCTGAGCTGATGTCGATATGGTTCAGCACATGATGACCGTTTTTGGAAAACAGGAACACCCCACCCCATTGTCCGGCAACATATCTATACGGTATGGGATAATCGTAGTGTATTTTGTCTAATCTGTCACCCTGCATGGAAATCGGTTGCTCCCACGAGCCTTCAGCCCTGAGATTTCCATAGACTATCAAACTTGCACTATTGCGATAATATATTTTGGTACCTGCAGCCAAAGTCAGCGTAACATCTGGTCTGACAGTGATGGAATCATACACCAAATAGGGCTTTCCGGCATTCAAAGTGGTATCATTATCAATGATTAAGCTCCTGACAATCTCAACATCCTGTCCGTAAGCCTCCAACAAAATCCTGTTCTTTTTGCCATTCACATCGAACACAATGGAATCTTGCACCAACACGGGCATATTTTCATCATTAGGATTGATGTGTACTTCAACGAACACAAACAAGGAATCCCGGGCTTTCAGTACAATGTCCCGGAATTGATGGATGGCGTCCTTTGCACCATCTACATTGATGCGAAAAGGAGAAGAAGCACCACCGGCTAAGTATATTAAATCGATTTTAACAGCCTTGTTTTCTTTGTTATAAACCATTACTTTAGAAGTGGTACTACCGATGGTGGTAAATACCGTATCAAAAGTTAATGTGTCCTTTGAGAAAGTCAAACCATTCAGCGATCCATTCATCATATTTAACTCATCATCACATGCTGTAAAAGCAACCACTATGCACAATAACAAAAGAACTGTGTGTTTAAAAGAAAATATGTTCATGCCCTTTATTTTGCTCATTCAACATTCAAGGAAAATACAATGACGCGCGAAAGTATTTTAGAAATAGCATTGGTGTATTTAAGAGTTGCAACCGTGTCATCCGTGATGTGTTTAGGGGATAACATGTTCAGTCTTCCAAAATTAAACTTCAACTCAGGTGACAACTTAAAATATTTGAAGTACAAATCGCAACCAAACCCAACACTGTAATAATAATCAAATAATTTCAGGGTGACATCGGTTTGTTCATCTCTCCCCAGATCGAAATAAGTCCCGACTCCAACTTGAACAAAGGGTTTAAAATTACCATATCTTTCAGCACTATACCTCAGATTAACAGGAATATCAATGGGCAGCGAAAACATGTTTACCTTTTGATCATCTTCAAACAAGCCGGTATTGACATCGCAGGACTTAAAATAAAGATGTCGTTCTCCGAGCAACAGGGAAGGCGTTACCCTGAAATTAAAATGACGGTGCAAACGCAAGTCAGTTATCAATCCGACCGTAAAACCTGGTAACACATCAGAAACCCGGGCATAATAAATCATTCCGTCTTGCTCAAACTCAGTATGTTCGATGTCTAAATGCATGTAATTAGTCCCCAAAGAAAAACCAAGCCGAAAAATTTTATAATCCATATCCGTCAGGTTTCCTTGTGCCGACAAAACTTTTAATGTAAAGAGTAATATAAATGTACAAAGAGTTTTTTTAGACATCATCGTATTTATTACTCATTTAAAACGGCAATTGGTTTTTATTATTGCAAAAACGACGTAAAGATACGGATATATTTTGTTGGGACTTAAAAATTACCTACTTTTGCAAATCTAAAATCAAACCATTTAAAATTTTTAATTATGGCTTACGTAATTTCAGAAGATTGTATTGCTTGTGGTTCTTGTATAGACGAGTGTCCTGTTGACGCTATTTCAGAAGGTGATATCTATGTGATTGATCCCGAGCTTTGCACTGACTGTGGAGCTTGCGCTGATGTATGTCCTTCAGATGCAATCAATCCCGCATAAGTAAATAACCCCCGACACAAAATCGGGGGTTATTTATTTTCATCATTTTTTTATTTTCAAAAGACTTCTAAAATCTTTTTGTTACTATACCTAGCAAACACAAATCACTTTTTAAAATTCAGTTCAAAATATCTCAATTCTACATCAAATTGAATGTGTTGTCCTTCTTCTATAGTAAATGAGAAATCATCAAAAACCGGCTTTTTCAAACCCCTGTGTTTAAATCCACTAAATCCATAACCCTCTGTAGGAATACCAATTAGATTATAATTCATCTTGCCGTCCATATTCACATCATCCAATACAGAAATCCCATATGTTCCGGGAGACAATTTTATGGTTATCGAATAATTTCCATCTTCAATTTCACTTTTTATAATTTTTTGTCTATAAAACCCATCTTCTTTTTTGAATGCTTCCTGACTGTCAAAAACACCCACATAGATCTGACCAACGTCCGTACGGACATTGATGATTCTCACCTCAACCGTTTGTGCTTTGACAAAAGGAAAAAGGGACAAAGACAAAACAGTTATCAATAATATGAAGCGTTTGATGGTATACATAGGCGTTTTTACTATTGAAAATTATTTATCTAACATCGAAGGAGAAAAGATATTTTCAGAAAGTTTGGAACCAAGTTGAAACTTATCAACGATCATTTCAGACTTTCTGCCATTTTTTAAATTTTCCATAGTCATGCTGTAAGCGAAATAGTTGCCATCTTCCAATTTCCTGTAATCCGAAATATATTGAGTACGATACATCGTGTCTGAAAGATCATAATATTCAATCTTATAGCATAAATAAAGGTTCTTATCAATCAAGCTGACTCTTTTGCTAAAGCCATTTTCCTGTCGAACCTTATCCGTTTTACAAACTGCCTCAATCTTCCAGCAACTTTTACCTTCGTACTCTTCTACACCTAAAATTTTGTATTCGTAATCCTTTAAATTAGGTTTACTCATATCTGCATTGGTGAATTCAGAACCCATAAAATTTTTGGCTTTTTCTGTGCTGACTATCCTTCTCACATTACGTAAAGCGGGCATATATATCCACTGGTTATCATCTTTGTCCTCATAATCATGAACCAACAAAGTAGTTCCTTTAACATCAGCGGGAGCCAAAAAACGTATTATCATTTTGGTACATTCTGTAAATTTACGAGATGCCATACTGATTTGTCTGGTTCGAACATTTCCCCTGGCATCGTAGATATTGATGGTAGAAATCATTTCCATGTCCTGGATCTTGATGGCATCCATTGCTTTTTCACTGATCTCTTCAGCATCTTGTGCAGTAACAGTTCCATAAGTAACAGGAACAACAAGTAGGATTAGTGTTGCTATAAAATGTTTTAATTTCATATGATTATTGTTTTTAAAATTAATATTTAAAATGATTTTTCTAAAAATTTCGGTTTAAACACCAATGATAGTGCGGGAATAAGTACCAATGCGCAAATCAAACACAGGAATAAAGAGATGATGATCAAAAATGCAAATGAACGAATCAACGGGAAGCCGGACAAAAACAAAACTGCAAATCCCATCATCACAGAGAATGCATTAATAGTAATTCCTCTACCTATGGTTATCAAAGTGTTTTTAATAGCTTCGGGATAATCCTTTTCCAGAGCCAATTCCCATTTGATGCGCCAAAATATATGTATGGTAAAATCAACACCCAATCCGATCGATATGGATGACAACAACGCCGTCACGATATTCAACTCAATACCTAACCACCCCATCAGGCCAAAAGTGCAAAATACGGCAAAAACTAAAGGAATGCTACCCATAAGCCCTGCTGTGATACTTCTGAAGATGATCGCTAATAATATTATGATAGCGAAAAAGGCAAAAATCAAAGAATAATTTTGGCCCGTTACTACGGCTTCACTCAACTCTTTTTCAACTAAGGCATAACCGCCGGGATTAATTTGGTATGGGCTGTCATCACCAAAGACGGTTTGAAGATTATCCAGTACCTCATCAATATCTGCGATTTTATCAGCCTTAAACTGGATGGTCATCAGAAGATTCGTATAATTGAAATCAACAAAACGTTCCAGATCTTCCGGATCGCCATCCATAGAATATAACAATATATATTGTGCTACTGCTTCCCTGCTATCTGGTATTTTACCATATGCTTCGCTATCAGGATCATTCATGGCTTTACTGATTTCAACAACCACCGTAGCTAAGGAAGTAACTGAACCTACCTGAGGAAGTGCTGTTAATTTTTCCTCACACTCAATTAACTTATTTAATAATTTTGGATCTTTTGCATCCCCTTCTATCATCACATTGAGCATTTTGCTTCCTCCAAAATCTTTGTCAATGATTCGAATAGCTTCATTAAATTGGTGTTTCTCTGGTAAAACCTTATTATTATCGGGTGCAACTTTGAAGAAAAATAATCCAAGGGTGCAAATCGTAAAAAACACCACAAAAAAGCCCAGTACTCGTTTGGGACGTTTGGTAATTATGTTACCGGTACTTGTCAGCAAGCGTGCAAAAAAGTGACTGGCTTCACCTGTTAAATCCTTTTGCGGTTTACCTTTTTTCATCAACGACATGGTGGCGGGAACAAACAACAGACTTGCCAACAAAGCAAATGCAATCCCAATGGAAGTAACTACTCCCATTTGTCGGGCGGGAAGGATCAAATGCGTCACCAAACCCAATATCCCAACTATAGTTGTTAACCCACAAAAAACAACGGGTTTTGTTAGGTATTCCACTGAATACTGCACAATCCTCTGCATAGACAAATGCGGTGCGTTGGCATTCATATCTTGATAGCGAGCTATGAAATAAACCCCGTAATTGTTGGCAATGGCAATCATCATAATCGGTATCAATACGCCAATAATACTCAGCTCCCATCCAAAAACAGGAATCAATCCGACACAAACAATAGTAGAGAAAACCACAACCGAAAAAGGTAAAAAAACAGCCTTTAATTCACGGAAAGAAAGCCATAACGTGATAAACATCAAAAGTAAACCAACCGGTAACAACACAGCTAAATCCCGACTGATCTTATTATTGACATCTTCGCGCATAAAAGGCTGACCTGTCACATAAATCTTTCCCGGTCCCGGATGATCAGCAATGGTCTCATGAACAAATGACATCAACTCATCATCAGGAGCCGACTTATTGGAACTCAGAATAATCAAAGCTGTTTTAAAATCTTCTGACACAACTAAACCATAGGCTAATTCATTAGTTCGAATTTCGTCACGAAGATTTTCGCGTTCTTCTGCAGTTTGCGGAATATCCACGATTACCGGATCAACCAACATATATCCCTCTTCTGAGCGAATATTCTTAGCTTGAAAGAGAGAAAAAACAAAATCAAACCGACTGTCAGCATCGAAGGTTTCACTGATTCCCCGAATCCGTTCCAAAGTTTCAGCATGAAGAACATCATCTTCATTATCAATGACAATCAACAAAGGTTCCGCATCTCCAAATATCTCATTGATTTGTTTCGAATGTTGACGGGACAACATTGTGTCGGGCAGATAAGACTCCAAATCAGGGTTGATTTTGATCCGAAACAACTGAACTACCGATAACAACACTATCAATATGGTCGCTGTAATGATCCACCAACGATAGCGCACAACAAACATGGATTTTTTAAATTTAAACATAAATTGATATACTGTTTTACGATTTATTATTTTTACTATTCATTCCCAATTCATTATTCTTCAAACACAAACTTACCACCCAGGCAAGCCCCGACCCTGTAAACCCTTAGGTTCCACAACATTAAAAATTCACCTTCAACTCTACAAACACACCGTTCATAATTTTAGAAGAGAAATGGAACAAAGTTAAATTTTTTGCATGCATGTAGTTAGCTCCGGCAATGACAGTCAGGTAATCATTCACCTTCCAGGTTAATTTCGGACGCAGCATATATTCTTCGAGAAATAAGTTGTAATAAGCCGTAAATTCGGCATTCCATTCATCATGAGCAAACGATTTGGTTACCGTAAAAGCAAATGCATGATTAAATTCCGTCGGTTGATTAAAAATAAGTCGGTTGAACATTGTACTTGCATATATTACCATGTCGTTTACATAGGTGGTGGACGGCACCGTTAATTGACCCAGTTCGGGCTTCTCTACGGGTTTAAAATCACTTACAGTCTTACCGATATATTGGGCAATAAACACGTAATCGTTCCACATCTTTTCAACTCCAATGACATAGCTTAAATCGCTGTTGGGAATGTACATCAGACTATCCTTATTTCTCACAATATTGTATGCTGCCTCTGCTTTCAATAAGAATCCCGGAAGAGGCAAAGCCATATCAAATCCTATGGTTTTCTTCTTATATACACGCGGTTGATAATTGATTAGAATTTGAGTAGAATCTAAAAATATACCAGTGGGATTCCCAAATATATCGGTGGGATCCTTCAATATGTTAATTTTGAAATCTTTCAAATCAAAACCGTGAAAGTGATCGTAACCACTAAAATATGACACGGCAAAACCAATTTTTTGTAGTTCAAAGTTTAGTCTTGCACCCAAGCTTCCGTTCGACAGTTTTCTTTTGGGCAATTCCAAGGGATCAAAAACAACATTTGCTTGCACAGGAGATGCAATGGTTACCCAATCGCTTCCCAAATCCATTTCTTGATTCATGTCAAAAAGATCGAAACGATAGACAGACGGTTTAAAATAAGGTACCCCCACAATATCAATATCTACCTTAGATGAAAATCTGTATTTTAAACGCAACATAAAGTTAGACATTTTCTGATCATCCGGATCGGCAGAGAGAAAGAAATAATCGTTTGGCGTTATATTGTTTGTAGGGTTAAAACCATCCGTTCGCCCCCAATTTACTAATTGATTACCAATCAAACAATCAAAACTGTTGGAACTGTAGCCTGCATACAATTCTTTAACCTCAATCAACTGAACATCCTCTTCAAACATAATTCCTTTTCTAAGACGGATATCGCCATTCAATAAGGCTTCACGACTTTTAAGGCGGGTCTGCAGAGACATTTCAGCAAAAGAAGATGCTAATTTATACTGTTTTCCTCCACCGAAGACAGAGCCTCGTCCATAACCACTGAAATCCACCTCGGTAGTTTTGTTACTTCCACCTCCAATATCTAAACCAGCATTCTCAAAAAGACTTTGAGAATGCGCACATAAAAACATCAAACTAAAAGACAATAGAATCCAATAACGCGTCATGCCACAATATTTTAAAATCACGTCGCAATAATACAATTTCTGTAAGCCAAAAAAGTCGTTTTTTCAAAAGTGAGACTGCAAGTTGCAGTTTGAGTTTTAAAGGAAAGACTTTTTATATTCTGCAGGAGTCATACCTGTTATTCTTTTAAACTCCTTATAGAATGAAGATTTGCTGGAAAAACCGCACTCATACCCGATGGCCTCGATAGAATACAAGTTCTTAGGATCGACAAGCATTCTTTTTACTTCTTCTACACGATAAGCATTGACAAATTGAAAAAAATTCTTTCCAATCGTTGTATTCAGCACTTCTGTAAGTTGATATTTGGGGATTTTCAAGGCTTTGGAGAGAAGATCCATATTCAAATCCGGATTGAGATAGACTTCCTTTTTCTCAAAATAACGTAAAATGCTTTTCTTTATTTGTTCCTTATCTTCATCACTTAAATGCGAGTGCCTGTATGGAATGACCGGACTAACTTCATCAACAAGAATTTCTTGAGACAAAACCTGCTGCCGTAATCCGTAAAAACTTAAAAAATAAACAATAGCTAAGAGCACAGCGTAATTATAAATATGGAGTGATGAGGGCGGAAAATCAACAAAATAAGCTACTACAGCAAGAATTACCGCAATAATACAATACACTACATAAAAAATCGTCACACTCAAAATCCAGCCAAGATTTTCATTTTGTTCAATATTAGACCTTTCATCCCGTAAATGCATACGGTGCTTGTGTACAAAATATAAACTCAAAGGATTATATATGATCCAGGAGATAAAATTTGCAACCATAAACGAGATGCGAAAGGAATAATTACTATTGACCACGAAGAAGTTTTCTAATGCTAAGGGTTCTTTAATGACATAAGCTGCTATTTCAAAAATCACAAAAGGCAACAAATGAAGCAACTGCACCCATTTCAATCTGAAGTTGGGTCGGGTAAGCGAACTAACATACAAAAACATAGCAGGGTTGAAAAGCAAAAAAGAGCTGGAAAGCAAAGGTTGCTCATAGATCTGATAATCTAATCCACAGGTCAAAAATTCGATGGCAAGCAAAGTCAGCCAACCCGATAATATTTTATCCGACAACGAACTTTCCTTTTTCGTAAACATCAGCAAAGCAGCAAAAAGACTCTGCGAAAAACCTACCCAAACAATTATATTCATGTAGTTAGTAGTTTGTAGTTAGTAGTTAGTAGTTAGTAGTTGGTAGTTAAGACGCAAATTTACACAAGAATTTTCAATTCGAATGAACAATTAAAGATTGCCAACTTATTTTGCTTTACCTGAAGGATAATTAACAAGAAACACCCTATCTGTAGCCCTCGTCAATGCTGTATAAAGCCATCTGTAATAATTCCGGTCAACGATTGCATCAGGCATCATGCCTGCATCAACGAAGACAGTTTTCCACTGTCCTCCCTGTGCCTTGTGACAGGTTACGGCATAGGCAAACTTAACCTGCAGAGCATTCAAATATTCATTTTCAAAAATTTGCTTGTATCGTTCTCTTTTATTGGTGATATCGGTATAATCTTCCGATACTCTTTCAAACAGTGTACGACTCAATTGAGCTGTGTGCTGCGGAGATTCGGATTGCAGGCTTTCAAGCCATATGCGCGCATCAATTTCCCAACCGAAATCCAAAGAACGTAAACTCAAATCAACGAATCTGAAATCATACATTTCTCCAAACTTGCGGATTCTTACTACCTCCACTATATCACCATTGGCTATAAAATCAATGTCTTTATAAGGTTTACTCCAAAAATAATTATTGCGGGTAATCATCAGTAAATCCCCGTTAGATATCTCTTCTTCCCGCATCAGTACGCGGTTACGAATTCCATTGTTGTAGACATTGGCACGTTTGTTCGAACGCGTTATTACAATAGTATCCTCCACCCCCACTCCATCATACGAACGGTGCACCTCTTCCACAAGATCCATCCCGTTCAATATTTTAATATCCGGAAAATCTGTTGTTTTTAAATCAGGTAAAGTGTCAGTTGAAGCTTCCTCCAATGCCTTCCTAAGTAGGGTTGCATTAAACAAAACACCACTCTCAAATGCTTGACGAACCACTTGAGTCAATATAAATTCCGTAACTTTCAAACCATGACTCTCCAACTTATCCCTATCAAGTGCCGGACTCACCTCTTGCATGACCGGTGGCAACTGTGCGGTATCGCCCAACAACAGCAGACTGCAGCCCACGCCTTGATACACAAACCGAATCAAGTCATCCAACAGATATCCCGAACCAAATTCCGGGTCATTGCCTGAGTTTGAAATCATGGAAGCCTCATCAACGATAAAAAGGGTTTGCTTGTACAGATTGTCAGCCAGCTGAAAAACCGGTTCCCCTATGGACTTCTGACGGTATATTTTTTTATGGACGGTAAAAGCCGGAAAGCCCGCATAGCCGCTCAATACCTTAGCAGCCCGACCTGTTGGTGCCAGCAGAATAGTTTTTTGTTGCAATTGATGCAGGGAACGCACCAAAGCACTCACGACGGAAGTCTTTCCGGTTCCGGCATACCCTTTCAGTAAAAACACCTTATTGTCGGAGATATCCGTTAAAAAATCACCCAACAACCGGATCAGCTCACCTTGTTGTTCGGTTGGTTCAAAAGGGAAAGACTGAATAACAGTATCGTATAAATAATTTTTGAGCATACGGTGCAAAAATACGTGATTTTTTTGAATTGCGAGGAGCCGTTATTTGGGGGACAAATGAGTTTGGTTTACCAATTATTTTTTTTTAACTTTGCAATCGCTTGAAATTTTTCAGGGAAACTCTTTGGCATCGAAAAGCGTGTAAGTTCCCCAATATCCCGGCAAATAATCATAAATAAATATAAAACATGAAAACAAATTATGAACTGCGTTACTCAGCGCATCCCGAAGACGCAAAAAAGTATGATACTCAACGTTTACGTAAAGATTTTTTAATTGAAACCCTTTTCGCACAAGACGAAGTAAATATGGTATATTCCATGTACGACCGTATGGTTGTTGGTGGCGCCATGCCTGTAAAAGAATCCCTGAAATTGGAAGCGATTGATCCGTTAAAACAACCAATTTTTCTTCGTAGGCGTGAGTTGGGTATTTATAACGTAGGCGGTAGCGGAAAAGTAAAAGTAGGAGATTCTGTTTTTGAACTCGGTTATAAAGAAGCGTTGTATTTAGGCTCAGGCGACAGAGAAGTATATTTTGAAAGCAACGATTCCGCAAAGCCTGCGAAATTTTATTTCAATTCGGCTACCGCACACAGAAATTATCCCGATAAGAAAATAACCAAAAAGGATGCTATTGTTGCCGAAATGGGCTCTTTAGAATCATCTAATCACAGAAATATCAATAAAATGATTGTTAATCAGGTTTTACCTACGTGTCAACTACAAATGGGTATGACGGAGCTTGCTCCCGGAAGCGTTTGGAACACTATGCCTCCACACGTTCACTCCAGAAGAATGGAAGCATATTTTTATTTTGAAGTGCCCGAAGATCAAGCTATTTGTCATTTCATGGGAGAAATGCAGGAAACACGTCATATCTGGATGCACAACAATCAGGCTGTTTTGTCACCCGAATGGTCTATTCATGCTGCTGCCGGCACATCAAACTACACCTTTATTTGGGGTATGGCAGGAGAAAACTTAGACTATGGTGATCAGGATTTTTCAAAAATAACAGAGATAAGATAACATAAAAAAAACAGAAGAAATGGTAAACTTCAGATTAGATGGAAAAGTTGCTCTGGTAACAGGAGCCTCATACGGAATTGGTTTTGCGATGGCTAAAGCACTTGCAGATGCGGGTGCAACCATTGTTTTTAACGATATTAATCAAGAAATTGTTGACAGAGGCCTGGACAGCTATAAACAAGCGGGGATTCAAGCCCACGGATATGTATGTGATGTTACCGATGAAGATGCCGTAAACCGCTTCGTTAAGCAAGTCACTGAAAAGATAGGCGTAATTGATATTTTGGTAAATAACGCCGGAATAATCAAACGTATTCCCATGCATGAAATGACGGCCGCTGAATTCAGACAGGTTATTGATATTGATTTGAACGGACCGTTTATTGTTTCGAAAGCAGTAATTCCACACATGATTAAAAAAGGTCACGGCAAAATCATCAATATTTGCTCTATGATGAGCGAATTAGGACGTGAAACAGTATCAGCTTACGCCGCAGCCAAAGGCGGATTGAAAATGCTAACCAGAAATATTTGTTCGGAGTACGGTGAACACAATATTCAGTGCAATGGTATCGGACCCGGCTATATCGCTACCCCACAGACCGCACCATTGCGCGAACGTCAAGCTGATGGCTCACGTCATCCATTCGATTCGTTTATTGTCGCAAAAACTCCTGCAGCTCGCTGGGGAACACCCGAGGATTTAATGGGACCGGTAGTTTTTCTAGCTTCGGATGCCTCAAATTTTGTAAACGGACACATCTTATATGTGGATGGCGGCATTTTAGCCTATATCGGAAAACAACCCTGATAATATGGTGATTTAAGCTACAAGATGTAGTCATCAAATTACCACGTTTTTAAAAAATATTAAAAAATAGCTTTTTTAAAAAACATACATCCTCCATTCCCTGCAAAGTACTATATTTGCGGGGAATGTTCTTCCCTTAGATTTTTTATCGCACTCTTTCATTATCTTCTTAATTTAGGTTCAGTGACTTAAAAAATTTTAGGCGGGGAAATCGTTTTAAATTATATCATAATTATCCTGTAGTATTCATTAAAAATTCATGACATGAAGAAAAGAAAAATCAGCTTCATTGCCTTATTTGCTGTAATCACAAGTTTTAGTTTTGCTCAAACTGTCGAAGTCATCAATCAATATCCATTTGACAGAGAAAATGAAATCATTGAAATTGATGCTTCCGAATTCAACACTACACTAAATACGAATTTAGTAATCACGGATCAAAACAACCAGGAAGTTCCTTATCAGTTGATTTACAACGGCAATGAGTCTGTACAATCCATTATTTTTCCGGTAACGGTAAAAACCGGCACCAAAGAAATCTATACATTCAGCAAGGGAACTCCAAAACCTGTTCAAGCTAAAACATTCGCCCGTTTTGTTCCTGAACGAAAGGATGACTTTGCATGGGAGAACGATCTGGCAGCTTATCGTGTTTTCGGACCGGGACTAGCCAATGAAAACCCTTCCAACGGCATTGATCTATGGCTGAAGAAAACTGAAGATTTGATTATTGACAGCTTTTACAAAGCTGATCTTCAGGAAGGAAAATCTTATCACGATGACCACGGACAAGGCGTAGATTGCTACAAGGTTGATCACACATTAGGAGCAGGTGGTGTTGCACCTTACGTTAATGGCGAATTGTTAATCGGTAGTTATTTCGACACCTACAAGGTATTGGAAAATGGCCCGTTACGTTCAACATTTACCATTACATACGAAGATGTAATAATCAATAGCGAATTATATCAGCAACAAGTTACCATCAGCATAGATGCGGGCACATTAATGAACAAAGCTGTTGTTAAGTTAGAAGGTAAAGAGCAAGAAATTAAATTAGCTCCGGGAATATTTTTACACAATGGAAAAGGCACTTTGCAAAAATCTTCCGGATTGATCATTTATGGAGAAGATGCGATTACCCAAACAGACCAAACCAATGTTGGAAAAAGTTATGTGGGCGTTATCGTACCGGGCGACAGCGAATACAAGATTCAGAAAATGCATGCATTGTTGATAAGTGATTACAAAGTTGGAGAAGAGTTCACCTACTACTTTGGCGGTGGATGGAGCCAATGGAAATTTCCGACTCAAAAAGAGTGGTTGGCTGCAGTACAAGATTTCTCAAAACAAATTAGATATCCGCTAAGCATCACGGTGGTAAATTAATCCAGGTTGTAATAATACTTCGCAGATTGGTTGTATTTTGATTCCTGATTGGGATCGAAATAGTTAATATCTATCATCAACGGCTTTTTATCGAAAACATAATCCCGGATAAACCGNAGTACTTCCGGCTGAAATTTTTCTATCGGATACNNTGCNACGTCGTGTCCGATGTTTTCCATGCTATAAAAAAGATACGGAAAGCTTCTAGCTTTAAAACGCTTGGCTAAAGGCTTAGAACCAAACATTCCCAAATTTAAAAACCTGATTTGACGGTAAGGAACGAGTTTATCGGCACTTCCGTGNAAAAAAAGCGTAGGAGCAGGAGCCATGGCGTAATCAGGCAATCCTTCCCTGCTAAAAATAGCTCCGGCAAAAGAAATGACACCCGCATACTGAAATCCGGCAGACAGAATAGTATCCGAAGGCATTCCATTACGGTGTTCGTAATCTGCATGCAACACCGTAATTGCTCCGGCACTTGATCCGCTTATGATGACTTTGGAAGTGTCAATCAGCAGTT